>Ga0307377_10001007_pt1 | contig 37236 bp, 40 predicted proteins | sample TR3MG_FD_202535 | JGI IMG/M metagenome (GOLD analysis project Ga0307377, IMG submission 202535) | Soil microbial communities from Risofladan, Vaasa, Finland - TR-3 | ecosystem: Environmental > Terrestrial > Soil > Coastal area > Acid sulfate soil | place: Finland: Risofladan, Vaasa | collected... | reverse complement strand
CCCGATTCCCTCCACTTCGACATGATCCTCAACTGCTTCGAGCGCGAGGACATCAAGCTCGTGAAGGAAGACCCCAACCAGGACGAGCCCTCCAAGGCCGACGCCCTGGCCGCCGTCTACTCGACCCTCATGCCCGGCGAGCCCATCACCGTCGAGAACGCCGAGCGCGACCTGGCCAACATGTTCTTCTCCGGCCGGCGCTACGACCTCGGCAAGGTGGGCCGCTACAAGCTCAACAAGAAGTTCGACTACACGGTCCCGGTCAAGGAGTTCACGCTCATCCGCGACGACGTGATCGCGACCATGAAGTACCTCATGAGCGTCTACTACGGCGAGTCGAACGTCGATGATATCGACCACCTCGGCAACCGCCGCGTGCGCTCGGTGGGCGAGCTCCTGGCCAACGTCATGAAGAGCTCCTTCGGCCGCATGGAGCGGATCGCGAAGGAGCGCATGAGCCTCAAGGAGACGGACACGATCCGCCCCCAGGACCTCGTGTCGATCAAGCCGGTGGTGGCCGCGATCAAGGAATTCTTCGGCTCCTCCCAGCTGTCGCAGTTCATGGACCAGGTCAATCCCCTGGCGGAGCTGACGCACAAGCGGCGCCTCAACGCGCTCGGCCCGGGCGGCCTCTCGCGCGACCGCGCCGGCTTCGAGGTCCGCGACGTCCACTACACGCACTACGGCCGCATGTGCCCGATCGAGACGCCCGAAGGTCCGAACATCGGCCTCATCGTGTCGCTCGCCACCTACACCACGGTCAACGAGTACGGCTTCCTCGAGACCCCCTACCGCAAGATCGAGTCGGGGCGGGTCACGAAGCACATCGAGTACCTCTCCGCGATGGACGAGGACAAGTACTACATCGCGCAGGCGAGCGCCAAGATCGACAAGGCGGGGAACTTCCTCGACGAGTCCATATCCTGCCGGCACCAGGGCGACTACACGACCCGCGGCGCGGCCGAGATGCAGTACATGGACGTCTCGCCCAAGCAGATCATCTCGATCTCGGCGGCCCTCGTCCCCTTCCTCGAGCACGACGACGCCAACCGCGCCCTCATGGGCTCGAACATGCAGCGCCAGGCCGTGCCCCTCATCTTCCCGGAGCCGCCGCGCGTGGGCACCGGCATGGAGGGCAAGACCGCCTACGATTCGGGCGTGCTCATCAAGGCCAAACGCGAGGGCGTCGTCGACTATGTCGACGCGTTCCGCGTCGTGATCAAGCCGGACGCGGACAAGTCGGCGCGCGACGAGTACGTGCTCGTGAAGTACCAGCGCACCAACCAGGACACCTGCTACACCCAGCGGCCCATCGTCAAGAAGGGCGAGAAGGTCGCGAAGGGGCAGGTCGTCGCCGACGGCCCCGCCACCAAGGACTCCGAGCTCGCGCTCGGGCGCAACATCCTCGCGGGCTTCGTGCCCTGGAACGGCTACAACTACGAGGACGCCATCCTCATCTCCGAGCGCGTGGTCAAGGAGGACATGTTCACCTCCATCCACATCAAGGAATTCCAGACCGAGGTGCGCGAGACCAAGCTGGGGCCGGAGCGCATAACGCGCGACATCCCCAACACGAGCGAGAAGAGCCTCGACAACCTGGACATCGAGGGGATCATCCGCGTCGGCGCCAAGGTCAACGCCGGCGACATCCTCGTCGGCAAGGTGACGCCCAAGAGCGAGACCGAGACCACGCCGGAGTTCAAGCTCCTCAATTCGATCTTCGGCGAGAAGGCCAAGGACGTCCGCGATTCCAGCCTGCGCGTCCCCCACGGGATCGAGGGCACGATCATCGACGTCCAGAGGCTCAAGCGCTCGGCCAACGACGATCTCTCGCCGGGCGTGGAAGAGGTCGTGAAGGTCCTCATCGCCGCCAAGCGAAAGCTCAAGGAAGGCGACAAGATGGCCGGGCGCCACGGCAACAAGGGCGTCGTAGCCCGCGTGCTGCCGCCCGAGGACATGCCCTACCTGGACGACGGCACCCCGCTCGACATCTGTCTCAACCCGCTGGGCGTGCCTTCGCGCATGAATATCGGCCAGATCATGGAGACCGAGCTCGGCTGGGCCGCCATGGCTCTCGACGAGTGGTACTCCTGCCATGTCTTCCAGTCGCCCAGCCAGGAGCAGATCGAGGGCAAGCTCAAGGACGCGGGGCTGCCGCCGAGCTGCAAGGTGGCGGTCCGCGACGGCCGCACCGGCGAGCATTTCCAGAATCCCGTGACCGTGGGCGTCATCTACTTCATGAAGCTGCACCACCTCGTCGACGACAAGATGCACGCGCGCTCGACCGGGCCCTATTCGCTCGTGACTCAGCAGCCCCTCGGCGGCAAGGCCCAGTTCGGCGGGCAGCGCCTCGGCGAGATGGAAGTCTGGGCCCTCGAGGCCTACGGCGCCGCGAACACGCTGCAGGAGCTCCTCACGATCAAGTCCGACGACATGACCGGACGCGCCAAGGTCTACGAGGCCATCGTGAAGGGCGAGCCGCATACCGCCGCCGGCATTCCCGAGGCCTTCAACGTCATGGTGCAGGAACTCCGCGGCCTGGCGCTGGACATCCGCGTCTACGACGCCAAGGGCAAGCAGATCGCCCTGACCGAGCGGGACGAGGACATCATCAACAAGCAGGGCGCCTTCTAACGAGGTTCGATAGAAGAGATATGCCACAGAGGCACAGAGGGAATGTTGGAGAGATGAGAAGAGATCGGGAAATGGAAATGGGCGAGGATGGCGCAATCTCCCATCCCCTCGCTAATTCATTTTCTTCTCCCTCTCATCTCTGTGGCTCCGTGGCTCCGTGGTTTGATTTTCCTAGGATATGCCCACGTCGACGAGATGAGGGGGAGACGGCATGAGAGACATTCAGGATTTCGATAGCATAATGATCCGCCTGGCCAGCCCGGACATGATCCGCGCCTGGAGCTACGGCGAAGTCAAGAAACCCGAGACCATCAACTACCGCACGCTCAGGCCCGAGAAAGACGGGCTCTTCTGCGAGCGCATCTTCGGCACGACCAAGGAATGGGAGTGCTACTGCGGCAAGTTCAAGTCGATCCGCTACAAGGGCGTCATCTGCGACCGCTGCGGAGTCGAGGTCACCCACTTCAAGGTCCGGCGCGAGCGCATGGGCCACATCGAGCTCGCGAGCCCGGTGTCGCACATCTGGTTCTACCGCTCCGTGCCCAGCCGCATGGGCCTCCTCCTCGACCTGCCGGTGGCCGCGCTGCGCTCGATCCTGTACTACGAGAAGTACATCGTCATCGATCCGGGCGACACCGACCTCAAGAAGATGCAGCTCCTCACCGAGGAGGAGTGGTACGAGGCCCAGGACCGCTACGGCGGCGGCTTCACGGCGGGCATGGGCGCGGAAGCCATCCGCTCCCTGCTCGAGCAGATCAACATGGACGAGCTCGCGGCCGAGCTCCGCGCCAAGATGATCGAGAAGGGCCCCAAGTCCGACAAGCGGCTCCTCAAGCGCATCGAGATCTGCGAGTCCTTCCGCGCCTCCGACAACAAGCCCGAGTGGATGGTCCTCGACGCCATTCCCGTCATCCCGCCCGAGCTCCGGCCGATGGTGCAGCTAGACGGCGGCCGCTTCGCGACGAGCGACCTCAACGACCTCTACCGCCGCGTGATCAACCGCAACAACCGCCTCAAGCGCCTGATGGCGCTCAACGCGCCCGACATCATCATCCGCAACGAGAAGCGCATGCTCCAGGAGGCCGTCGACGCCCTCTTCGACAACTCGAAGAAGAAGCGCGTCGTCAAGGGCGCCTCGAACAGGCCGCTCAAGTCGCTGTCCGACATGCTCAAGGGCAAGCAGGGAAGGTTCCGCCAGAACCTCCTCGGCAAGCGCGTGGACTACTCGGGCCGCTCGGTCATCGTCGTCGGTCCCGAGCTCAAGATGTGGCAGTGCGGACTGCCCACCAAGATGGCTCTCGAGCTCTTCAAGCCCTTCATCATGAAGAAGCTCGTCGAGAAGGACGTCGTCTACAACATCAAGAAGGCCAAGATGCTCGTCGAGTCGGAGACCCCGGAGGTCTTCGCGGTGCTCGACGAGGTCGTCAAGGAACACCCGATCCTCCTCAACCGGGCGCCGACCCTCCACCGCCTCGGCATCCAGGCCTTCGAGCCGCTGCTCGTCGAGGGCAAGGCCATCAAGCTGCACCCCCTCGTCTGCAAGGCCTTCAACGCCGACTTCGACGGCGACCAGATGGCCGTGCACGTCCCCCTGACCAACGCCGCCCAGGCCGAGTGCTGGACGCTCATGCTCTCGAGCCGCAATCTCCTCGACCCCGCGAACGGCAAGACGATCGTCTATCCCTCGCAGGACATGGTTCTCGGCATCAACTTCCTCACGCGGCACAAGCCGGGCTCGAAGGGCGAGGGCAAGCGCTACTCCTCGCCGGAGGAAGTGCTCATGGCCTGCGAAGTCGGCGCCTGCGACTACGAAGCCGTGATCAAGGTGCCGCTCGCGAAGCGCCCGATCTGGAACGGCGTCAACAGGCCGCTCGAGGTGGCCGAGGGCGCGGTCGTCGAAACCACCGCCGGCCGCATCCTGTTCAACGAAGCGATGCCGCCCGACGTTCCCTACGTCAACTACGCCCTCGGCGACAAGGACCTGCGCAACCTGATCGAGGCGGTGTACAAGACCTCGGGGCCCTATGTCACCGTCGCCATGCTCGACGCGATCAAGGACATGGGCTTCCGCTACGCCACCTTCTTCGGCGCGACCATCGGCATGGACGACATCGTCGTGCCGCACGAGAAGCCCGAGATGATCGAGGCGGCCAACAAGCAGGTCGACGCCATCCAGAACCAGTACCTCGCCGGCCACATCACCCAGGAAGAGCGCTACAACCGCGTCGTCGAGGTCTGGTCCAAGACGAACGAAGAGCTCACCGCGGTGATGATGAAGACCCTCGAGCGGGACCGCGCCGGCTTCAACAACATCTACATGATGGCCAATTCGGGCGCGCGCGGCAGCCGCAACCAGATCCGCCAGCTCGCCGGCATGCGCGGCCTCATGGCCAAGCCCTCGGGCGACATCATCGAGCTGCCGATCCGGTCGAACTTCCGCGAGGGCCTCTCGGTCATCGAGTTCTTCATCTCGACCAACGGCGCCCGCAAGGGTCTGGCCGACACGGCCCTCAAGACGGCCGACGCCGGCTACCTCACCCGCCGCCTCGTCGACATCTCGCAGGACGTCGTCATCAACGTGGACGACTGCGGCACGATCAACGGCGTGCTCCATACGCCCATCAAGGACGGCGAGGAAATCATCGAAGCCCTGCGCGAGCGCATCGTGGGCCGCTACGCCCTCGATCCGGTGCGTCACCCCATCACGGGCGAGACCATCGTCGACGCGAACGAGGAAGTCACCGAGGAAATCGCCGACAGGATCGAGGAGGCGGGCATCGAGGAAGTCTACCTCCGCACGGTGCTCACCTGCGAGGCGAGGCACGGCGTATGCCGAAAGTGCTACGGACGCAACCTGGCCACGGGCCGCACCGTCGAGATCGGCGAGGCCGTGGGCATCATCGCGGCGCAGTCGATCGGCCAGCCCGGCACCCAGCTCACGATGAGAACCTTCCACATCGGCGGCGCGGCGACCAAGGTCTCGGAAGAGAACCGCATCTACCTCAAGTACCCGGTCCTCGTCACCGACGTCGTGGGCACCTTCGTGAAGATGCCCGAGGGGCGCTCCCTCTTCACGAGAAAGGGCGCCCTCCACGCCTGCAAGATCTTCACGAACATCGAGTACGGCAAGGCCGATAAGGTGCTCATCCAGGACGGCCAGCGCATCCTGAAGGGCGACGAGATCGTGAAGCGGGCCGACGGCTCGATGGCGCGCGCCACCGACATCTCCTACGCCAAGATCCTCGACGCGCGCGTCCTCCTTATCGCGCAGGACCAGAAGATCGAGGTGCGCAACGGTTCGGAAGTGATCGTGAAGCCCGGCGACATCGTCGCCGCCAACGGCACCCTGGCCACCTTCGACCCCTTCTCCGACCCGATCATCTCCGAACACGACGGCTACGTCCGCTACGAGGACATCATCCCCGGCTCCACCCTCAAGGAAGAGATCAACGAGGAGACGGGCAACATCGAGAAGAAGATCACCGAGTTCGCGGCCGAGCGCGAGGCCAAGCAGCCGCGCGTGGTCATCACCGACGAGGCCGGCAACGAGATCGTGACCTACTTCCTCCCCGGCGGCGCCTACCTCAACGTGGAGGACGGCGAGCTCGTCAAGGCTGGCCGCACCCTGGCCAAGACGCTCAAGGAGAGCGCCAAGGCCATGGACATCACGGGCGGCCTTCCTCGGGTCGGCGAGCTCTTCGAGGCGCGCAAGCCCAAGACCCCGACGGTGCTCGCCACCGTATCCGGAGTCGTCGCCTTCCGCGGCATCGTGAAGGGCAAGCGCGTCGTCGTGGTCAAGGACATTTTCAACAAGGAATACAAGCACCTCGTGCCGATGGGAAGGCGGCTCCTCGTGCGCGACGGCGATACCGTCGACGCGGGCGACATGCTCTGCGACGGCAACAAGAACCCGCACGACCTCATGGGCATCCTCGGCGAGCAGTACTGCCAGAGGTTCCTCATGGACGAGGTCCAGCAGGTGTACCGCCTCCAGGGCGTCACCATCAACGACAAGCACATCGGCGTCATCATCCGCCAGATGATGAAGAAGGTGGAGATCATGGCCCCCGGGGACACCCGGTTCATCTACGGCCAGCAGGTCGACAAGTACAAATTCCACGAGGAGAACCGCCGCGTGATGCAGGAAGGCGGCCAGCCGGCCGTGGCTCGGCCCCTGCTCCTCGGCATCACCCGCGCCTCGCTCAAGATCGACTCCTTCTTCGCCGCGGCCTCCTTCCAGGAGACCACGCGCGTGCTCACCGACGCCGCCATCGCCGGCGCCACCGACACGCTTCGCGGCCTCAAGGAGAACGTCATCATCGGCCACCTCATCCCGGCCGGAACCGGCATGCGCAGCTATCGCAACATCAAGCTCTCGGATTCCGAGAACGAGGATCTGGACGCCTTCGTCGAGGAAGTGCTCGAGAAGCGCCGCAAGGAGAAGGAGCTCGCGCCCTTGCCGGCCCTCGAGGAGCGCGCCGAGAACGGCACCGCCTTCGAGGAGGATTCCGTCTTCGAGAACGACGAGGGCTTCGAGGCAGTCGACCCCGACTCGGACGAGGACTGAGCCGTCGCCGGCAGCAGGACATCACGGAGGCCCCCCGCGGAAGCGGGGGGCCTTTTCATGGGCCTCGGGCCCGGCCGGGCCCGGCCGCGGCCGTGCGGTTCCGCCTCCGGCCTCCGCGCCGTCCGACCGCTCCGGGCTCTCGCGCGGGAGATGAACACCTTGTATAGTGGAGTCTCGCAAAGGAGGATCCGCATGGCCGAGAAAAAGGAAGAAAGCCTCGCTCCGTCGACAAAACCCGAAGACTATAGCCCCCCGAAAGGGGCGCGCAGGACCTTCGCCGGCGGCGCCGGCGGGATCGGCGAATACGAAGCGGAGGCCGACTGGATCGTGCTTCGCAAGGACGAGAAGCCCAAGGCCGAGATGTTCTTCGTCCGCTATTCCCTGAAGGATGCCAAGCGGCGTCCCTTGACCTTCGTATTCAACGGCGGTCCCGGTTCATCCTCGGTCTACCTCCACATGGGCGCGATCGGCCCGCGGCGCGCCGATTTCGCCGAACGCGGCGATCCCCTGCCTCCGCCCCACGCCCTCGTCGACAACGAGGAGACCTGGCTGCGCTTCACCGACCTCGTCTTCATCGACCCCGTCGGCACCGGCCTGTCGCGCATGATCGACGACGGCAAGAAGGATGAGGACAAGAAGGCCGAGGGCAAGAAGGAAGTCGAGTACTGGCAGCTCAAGCGCGACCTCGAGTCCATCGGCGAATTCGTCCGCAAGTTCCTCTCGCGCTCCGGCCGCTGGGAGAGCCCGATCTACCTGGCGGGCGAGAGCTACGGCGGCTTCCGCGTGGCCAAGCTCGCGAGACTGCTCCAGCAGGACTACGGCGTCGGCCTCGCGGGCGCGGTCATCATCTCGCCCGCGCTCGAGTTCACCCTCCTCGACGGCTCGGACTACGACGCCCTCATGTGGCTCGACTCCTTTCCGACCATGGCGGCGGCCGCGGCCTGGCACGGGAAGGCGCGCAAGATCGAGGAAGGCGAGACCCACCGGGCCTACGCCGACCGGGCGGCGGCTTTCGCGCTCTCCGACTTGCTCCCCGTCATCGCGGGAGGCGATCTCGTCGGCGCCGAGCGGCGGACGCGAGTCCTCGACGAGGCCGCGGATTGGATAGGCATTCCCCGCGCCGCGATGGAGGCCAAGAACGGCCGCGTGCCGATCGATTGGTTTTCGAAGAACCTCCTCCGCGACCGGGGCCTCCAGCTCGGACTCTACGACTCGAGCGCCACCGTCCGCGATCCCTACCCGGACCGCGACGGCTGGGTCGGGCCCGATCCTACCCTCCATGTGATCGAGCGCGTCTTCGCCGCGGGCGTGAACAGCCAGATCCGCGCGGGCATCGGCCTGGAGACCGAGCGAGACTATGCGACGAGCTCGGACGAGGTCAACGAAGCCTGGAAAGTCGATACTCGCAAGCATGCGCTGGAGAGCCAGTGCGGCTCGGTCGACGACCTTCGCTACGGCATGAGCCTCAACCCCCACATGAAGGTGAGGATCAGCCACGGCGTCTTCGACCTGGTCACGCCCTTTTTCTCGACCGAGCGCATCGCCCGGCTTATGAAACTCGACCCCGAGCGGGCGCGGATGCTGAGCCTCCGCCACTACGACGGCGGCCACATGTTCTACACGTGGCGCGAAAGCCGAAAGGCGTTCTTCGCGGACATGAAGGAGTTCTACGAGGCATGAGCAGGCCTGCGGCGCCTGTCGGAAGGCCCGGCTCGAGGCTGTATTGACACATCCGCCTCCTCCGGGCTATGTTTCATCGTCTGGCTCTCCGTGTCCTCGGAGGGTCGGTTTTCCTCGCACATCGCGTACCATCATATTACGCCGGGCCATGCTGAGGTCTGGTACGACAAGGGAGTCGAGAGCATACATGCCGACTATCAATCAGCTCATCCGTCTCGGCCGAAGGGCCTCCGCGTGGCACAATAAGGCGCCCGCGCTCGAAGAGTGCCCGCAGCGGCGCGGCGTCTGCACGCGAGTCATGACCGTCACGCCCAAGAAGCCCAACTCGGCCCTCCGCAAGGTGGCCCGCGTGCGGCTCACCAACGGCATCGAGGTCACCGCCTACATTCCGGGCGTCGGCCACAACCTGCAGGAGCACTCGGTGGTGCTCATCCGCGGCGGCCGCGTCAAGGACCTTCCGGGCGTTCGATACCACATCATCCGCGGCGCGAAGGATACCCTCGGCGTCGAGGACCGCAAGAAGGGCCGTTCCAAGTACGGCGCCAAGCGGCCGAAGGCCTAAGGAGACGCAGTCATGGGCCGCAAGAAGAAGTCGATCGATCGGGGCCATTTGCCCGATCCCAAATACAACTCCGTCATCGTCACCAAGTTCGTCTGCCGCATGATGTGGCAGGGCAAGAAGTCCATCTGCAACCGCATCATGTACGATGCCATGGACCTCATGCAGAAGAAGGTCGGCACACCCGCGCTCGAGATCTTCAACAAGGCGCTCGAGAACGCCAAGCCCCTCGTCGAGGTCAAGTCCCGCCGAGTCGGCGGCGCCACCTACCAGGTGCCCGTCGAGATCCGCGATACCCGCCGCGAGGCCCTGGCCATGCGATGGCTCATCTCGGCCGCGCGAGCCCGCTCCGGGAAGGCCATGGCCGACAAGCTCGCCGACGAGCTTCTGGATGCCTTCAACAACACCGGCACCGCGGTGAAGAAGAAGGAAGACACGCACAAGATGGCCGAGGCGAACAAAGCCTTCGCCCACTATCGCTGGTAGCCGCGGCACGACGAAACGATGCAGGGCCGGCCGCGCCGGCCCTGATTTTTTCCGGGAACGCGCGCGAACGCTTTGTTCGCCCTAGCGAGGCGCCGACGGCGCCGAGCGTCGGTTGCAAGAAGGGCTGTCCCCTGAAGGGGCGGCCCTTTTTTAATCCTTTTTGAGCCCTTCGATGATCCGATGAAACGGGTTCCGGCGCGTCGCGAGGCGGAACCCGGCGATTCCACGGCCTCGGGCCGATCGATTCGCCCCCTGCGAGCCGCTTGTCTTGTGGGATGCCGGCGGCCCCGCTTATACTGAATCATCTATGGGCAGGAAACGACGCTCCCGGCGCAGCGGCTCGTTGCGGAAAAATTTCCTCGCGGCCATTCTGGCGGTCTACACGGCGGTGACGGTCGGCTCGATGCTGGTCTTCGCCTGGAGCGCCGGCAATATCAGCGAACGCTATGCGACTCGCTTCTGCATCTCTCAGGGGCAGCTCGAAAAGGAGAAGATCCTGTCCTTGCTGGATCGCGATCTCGCCCTGAGCCGCAAGCTCGCCGACGATCCGGTCGTCAAGCGGTGGATGCTGCATGAGAACGATCCGCGAATCAGGGCGCTCGCCCTCGCCCAGCTCGAGAGCTATCGGCATTTCCTCAGGGACGGCGCCTATTTCCTGGCCATCAAGTCCTCGCTCTCCTACTACGCGCGGACGCCGGTCTCGGCGGGCGTCGAGAAGACGCGCCTCGATCCCGGCAACCCCGCCGACCGCTGGTTCTACAACGATCTCTCCGCAAGCAAGGACTACAGCCTCAACGTGGACCACAACGCCATGCTCAACGAGAACCGCGTCTGGATCAACGTGATCGTGCGCTCGGACGAGGGCGCCGCCATCGGCATGGCGGGCTGCGGGCTCGACCTCACGAACTTCCTGAAGACGCTGCTGGACAATCCCGAGCGCGGCGTCACGACGGTCATCGTCGACGGCCGCGGCGCCCTGCAGGCCTACCGCGACCGCGACATCATCGCCCACAACGCCGAGGCCAAGCGCGACGCCGAGAAGATAGACGTCTACAGCCTCGTCACGCGGGCGGCCGACCGGGAGACGCTCCGCAAGGGCTTGGGCCTCGCCGTCGCCGGCAAGCCCGTCGGCGTCATGACCATCTCCTTCCTCGGCCGCAGGCAGCTCTGCTCCATCTCGTCCCTCCCCGAGCTCGGCTGGTACAGCCTGGTCGTCGTCGACTCGGGCAGCGTCATCGGCATTTCGGACTTCGTTCCCGTGGCCATCGTGACGCTCGCGGCGCTGGCGGCGGTGCTGGCCGCCGTGATCGCGGCCGCGAACCGGTTCGTCGTGCGCCCCATCGGCCGGCTCACCGAGGCCGCCGGTCTCGTGGCCGCCGGTTCCTACGACCTGGCCCTGCCCGAGGAGCCTCGAAACGAGATAGGCCGCCTCGGCGCATCGTTCCGGATCATGGCGGAGAAGGTGAAGGAATACACGAGCGGCCTCGAGAGCCTCGTCGGCGAAAGGACGAGGGAGCTCCGCGCGGCCAACGAAGACCTCGAAGCTTCGCGCCGCCGCATCGTGGACTCGATCGAATACGCCAAGCTCATCCAGGACTCCATCTTCCCCACCGAGGCCGAGCTCGACTCCGGCTTCGCCGGGCACTTCGTCATCGCGAAACAGCGCGATCTCGTCGGCGGCGACTTCCTTTTCTTCCGCAGGACCTCCGACGGCTTCTGCGCCGCTTTGGCCGACTGCACCGGGCACGGCGTGCCCGGCGCCTTCATGACGATGCTCGTGAAGGCCCATCTCGACCGCGTCGTGGATGCGGCCGAGGGCCTGGGGGAATCGGAGGCCGCGCCTTCGGCCCTGCTGCGCGAGTTGGATCGCCTGGTCTCCGTGAGCCTCGGCCGGGAATCGGAGACCGCCCATCTGGAGAACGGCCTCGACATAGCCCTCGTGCGCTGGAAGAGGGAAAAATCCGAGCTCTGGTTCTCGGGCGCGGGCTTGCCCCTCTACCTTATGCAGGACGACGCCCTCGCCGAGATACCGGGCGAACGGACCCACCTCGGATTCTCGCGCACGAGGCGGCGCAGGAATTTCGAAGATCATCGCCTCGCCGTCGAAGGCGAGGCTCGCGTCTGCCTGGTCAGCGACGGAGTGCTCGACCTGCCGGGAGGGGAGCGGGGCCTGCCCTTCGGCCGCTCGCGCCTGGCCACCCTGCTGGAGCGGAGCGCGGGCCTCGGCTTCGATCGGGCCGGGGAGCTCGTCGCGGCGGGCCTCGCCGAATGGCAGGGCGGGCGCCCTCAGCGCGACGACCTCAGTCTCCTATACTTCGGTTTGGACTCGCGGAAGGAGGGAAGATGAGCGACATGCTCGAGCTCAAGCGGCGTCTGTCCGAGAGCGGCATTCTCATGAGTTTCAACGGCGCGTTCACGCACAGCATCATCGAGGAGATGGGGAACGCCATAAAGCGCTATCTCGAGGGCAGGAATATCGGCAAGGGCGCCGTGACGGACGTCTTCGCGGTGTATATCGAGCAGACCCAGAACATCACGAACTATGTCGCCCGGCGCGCTCTCGAAGGCGGAGGCTACGGCACGGCCATCATGGTGATAGGGAGCGGCGAAGGCTTCTACGCGGTGCGGTCGGGCAACGCGATCATGAAGGCCGACGTCCCCGAGCTGCGGTCCCGGCTGGAGGAGGTCAACGGCCTCGACAAGGAAGGCCTCAAGCTCCTGTACAAGCGGCGCCTCAGGGAAGGGCCTCCGCCGGGAGCCTCGGGCGCCGGCCTGGGGCTCATCGACATCGCCAGGCGGTCGAGCGGCAAACTCGATTATTCCTTCGCTCCCCTCGACGAGGCCTGCGAGTTCTTCAGCCTCGGAGCGCGGGTCCAAGGAGTCTAGGCATGCTGAACATTCCCGCCACGACCTCGACCCCGGCCGTCTCCTGGGACGAGGGTTCCGCGACACTCTCCATCTCCGGCGAGTCCTATCCCGAAAACTCTTTCGCCTTCTTCGACCCGGTCTTCGCCTGGCTCTCGAGCGAGCTTCCCGCCCTCGGGCGATTCCGCCTCCGCGTCTCGGTGAGTTACATGAACTCGTCGAGCACCAAGTGCGTGCTGGACATCATCGACCTCGTGAGCGAGGCGGCGGAGCGCGGCTGCGACGCCGCCATCGTCTGGCTCTACGATCGAGACAACGAGCGCGCCCGCGATCTCGCCGAGGAGTTCCGCGAGGATGTGGAAATACCCTTCGAGCTCTGTCCCGTCGAGGGCTCGAATCGATGAAATCGGGACGGTCGGACCGCGATCTCGTCGCCTCCGTGCTGGCCAGGGCCGGATGCCTCCGGGTCGCGGGCGAGGGGAGCCCGGCCGATCTCGTCGAGCTTGCCCAGGCCTATCTGCGGCTCGAGGGCAGGCTCGATAAGATCATAGCCATCGGCGACAAGTACCAGGCCGAGGCCCTCGAGGCCTCGGGGAGGCTGCGCGACGCCCTCGAGCGCCTGGCGCGGTATGAGGGTCGAGGCGAATCGACCCTCGGCCGAGGCGACGAAAGCCGGCCGGAGCAGCCGGAGGGGGAGACGGGCCTTTCTTCGCACCGGAGCGAGGATCAGCTTCTCGCGCGCATCAAGGCCGCCCTCGAACAGGGAGAGGCATTTCTCCCGGACGACGTGCGCGGCCTTTTGAAGCGCTACGAGAAGATGGACGCCCGGCTCGACAAGATCGTGCGCATCAGCGACAGCTTCCAGGGACAGTTGCGGGAAGTCTCGCTGCGCATGGAATACATGGCCCGGACCGACGCGCTCACCGGACTTTCCAACCGGCGAGACATGGTCGAGCGCCTCGATCGCGAGCTCGCGCGCTTCAGCCGCTACGGCGCCGTCTTTTCGATCATCCTCTTCGATATCGACGACTTCAAGCCGGTCAACGACCGCCATGGCCACGACGTCGGAGACCAGGCGCTCAGGACCGTCGCCTACGTCTTCGGCCAGGAGCTGCGGAAGACCGACGTGTGCGCTCGCTGGGGCGGCGAGGAATTCCTCATCCTCTGCCCCGAAACCCGGTCGGCCGAAGCCTTCCTCGTCGGCGAAAAGTGCCGCCGCGCCATCGGCGCCAGTTCGATGCATTCTCGGGAGGGCGAGCTGCGCGTCACGATGTCCGGCGGAATCTGCGGGGCCGAGCCGGGGCTCACCGTCGACGAGCTCGTGAAGCGGGCCGACGACGCCCTCTACCGCGCCAAGGCTTCCGGCAAGAACATCATAGCGAGCTGGCCGCTTTCCTAGCGTTTCCCCGCTGCGCGCGCAGGCGGTCGGGAGTATACTCGGGCGCGTGAGCAAACGAGCAGCGCGGCCGCTTCGGAACATCGGCATCCTCGCCCACATAGACGCCGGCAAGACGAGCATCACGGAGCGCCTCCTGTATGTCACCGGCAGGCTGCGCGCTCCGGGCGCGGTCGACGATGGGACGACGACCACCGACTTCCTCGCGGTGGAGCGGGAGCGCGGCATCACCGTCAAGGCCGCCGCGGCCCATATCGGCTGGAGGCGCTCGGGCCTCGAGTGCCGCATCAATCTCATCGACACGCCGGGCCACGTGGATTTCTCCTCCGAGGTGGAGCGCTCGCTGCGTGCGCTCGACGGGGCTGTCGTGCTGCTCTGCGCCGTCGCCGGCGTCCAGTCGCGCACCGAGACGCTCTACCGCGCCTGCCGCAGGCGCGGCGCCGCGCTGCTGGTCTTCGTCAACAAGATGGATCGGCGGGGCGCTTCCTTCGTCCGGGCGGTCGACGACCTGAACCGGATGCTCGACGAGGGCGCCGTGCCCGTCCAGCTTCCCTGGGGCGAGGGCGAGGCTTTTAGGGGCGTCGTGGACATCGTCGAGATGCGGGCCTACGATTTCGCCGCGGGCGCCGCCGAGGCCGCGGGCGCCGCCGTGGCCGCGGGCGCCGCCGTGGCCGATTCGCGCGGGCGCTTCGGTCTGGCGTCCGTGCCCATTCCGCCCGAGCTGCGGCCGGCTGCGGCCGGCGCCCGCGAGCGGCTCGTGGAGTTCCTCGCCTCGGGCGAGGAAGCCGCCGCCGCGGAGCTCATGGCGGACTACGTCGGCGGCTCGGAGCCCGCGCCGCCGCGGCTGCGCGCCGCGATCCGCGCCGCGGTCCTCTCGGGGCGGATGGCGCCGGTGCTCTGCGGCAGCGCCTTCTCCGACGCTTCCGCGGCGCTCCTCTTGGATGCCGTGGCCGATTACCTGCCCGCGCCCGAAGAGGCGCCGCCTCCGCTCGGCACCGACGCGCCTGCCGGCCTGGCCGCCTCGCGGGAGCCTAAAACCGACGCGCCCTTCTCGGCTCAGGTGTTCAAGACCTCGAAGGATCAGCATTTCGGCAATCTGGCCTGGACGAGGATCTGGTCCGGATCTGTGGCGGTTTCGGACCGAGTGCTGGACGCCCGGGCGCGAATGAAGGTGCGGATAGCGAAGATCTTCCGCATGCAGGCGCGGGAGCTCGAGAGCGTGGACTCCGCGGAGGCGGGCGATATCGTCGCCTTCGCTTTCGCGGCTCCGGGCGGCTCGCGGAGCGCGGCCCAGTCCGACGGCTCCGGTGGAACTCCGGAGAACGGCGAGTCCATGCCGGGCTCGACCGGGGCCACGCTCTGCGATCCCGCGGCGCCGATTCTCTACGAGGCTATCCGTTTCGAGGAGCCGGTGGTGTCGCTCGCCATCGAGCCCAGGACGAGGGCCGACGCCGCCGCGCTTCGCGAGGCCGTGGCCGCGCTCGCCGGCGAGGATCCCTCGCTCCGGTTCCGCGAGGATCCGCTCACGGGCCGCATCGAACTTTCCGGCATGGGCGAGCTTCACCTCGAGGTGGCCGCGGAGCGCCTGGCGCGGGAGAAGGGCGTGAGCGCCCGGGTCGGCAGGCCGCGCGTGGCGTACCGCGAATCGCTCAGGGCCGAGGCCTCGGGCCGCGAGGACTTCGATCGGGACCTGGGCGGCGAGCGCGTGCGGGCGTCCGTGGCGCTGCGGCTCGCTCCGGCGGAGGAGGGGGCGGGGCTGTCGATAGGGACGGTTCCCTCGCTCAAGGCGCCGCCGGGTCTTCTCGAGGCGGTCAGGCGCGGGGTCGAGGCGGCGGTGAGCGTGGGGCCGGCCGCCGGCTTCCCCCTGGACGATATCGCCGTTCTCATCGACGAGCTCTCCGTCCCGGGCGGCTTTTCGGCCTATCGCGGCTCCGAGCGGGCGGTCGAGATCGCAGCCTCCCTGGCCGCCGGCAAGGCCGCGCGCGCGGCCGAGGCGGTGGTCATGGAGCCGGTCATGCGCATCGACATCGAACTGTCGGACGATTGCCTGGGCGAGGCCGTCTCGGCGCTGGCCGGGAGGGGTGGCCGCATCGAATCCGTGGAGGACATGCCGCGGGGCGGCAAGCATGTCCGCGGGGCGGCGCCCCTGCGAGGGCTGTTCGGTTTCACGGGGGAGCTCCGTTCCGCCACGAGCGGGCGCGCCTCGCACACCGCGCGCTTCCTGCGCTACGAGGCCGTCCCCCGCGGCTTCGCAGCCTGGTCCTGAAGGGCGCGCCGGGGCGTCCGTCCGAAATTCCGGGGCGCCTCGCCGCGCAAGCGGGTTTCGCCTCCCTCCGGATAAATCCGCTTGCGAGGCCACTTGAACAGCTCTTGACTCTCCTATATAATCCGAAAACCCACGCGAAAACTATTGGCGCAACGATGCCAAGGAGGAGAGAGATATGGCGAAAGAGAAGTTTGAGCGCACCAAACCCCATATGAACGTCGGCACGATCGGGCACATCGATCATGGCAAGACGACATTGAGCGCCGCCATCACCATGTATTGCGCCAAGAAATACGGCGATAAGGTGATGAAGTACGAGGACATCGACAATGCGCCCGAGGAGAAGGCCCGCGGTATCACCATCAATACCCGGCACCTCGAGTATCAGTCCCAGAAGCGCCACTACGCTCACATCGACTGCCCCGGCCACGCCGACTACATCAAGAACATGATCACCGGAGCCGCCCAGATGGACGGCGCCGTCCTCGTCGTCTCCGCCCCCGACTCGGTCATGCCCCAGACCCGCGAGCACGTGCTTCTCGCCCGTCAGGTCGGCGTTCCCTCCGTCCTCGTCTTCCTCAACAAGGTGGATCTCGTCGACGACGCCGAGCTCATCGAACTCGTCGAGCAGGAGGTCCGCGACCTTCTCACCTTCTACCAGTTCCCCGGCGAGAAGACCCCGATCATCAAAGGCTCCGCCTTCAAGGCCATGTCCGAGCCCGACAATCCCGAGGCGACCAAGTGCATCCAGGAACTTCTGGACGCCATGGACTCCTTCTTCCCCGACCCCGAGCGCGTCACCGACAAGCCCTTCCTCATGCCGATCGAGGACGTGTTCTCCATCTCCGGCCGCGGCACCGTCGTCACGGGCCGTGTCGAGCGCGGCATCGTCCACGTCAACGATACCGTCGAGATCGTCGGCATCAAGCCCACGAAGTCCACGGTCGTCACCGGCGTCGAGATGTTCAACAAGCTCCTCGACGAAGGCCAGGCCGGCGACAATATCGGTACCCTTCTTCGCGGCATCGACAAGAAAGAGGTCGAGCGCGGACAGGTCCTCGCCAAGCCGGGCACCATCACGCCTCACGCCAAGTTCAAGGGGCAGATCTACTGCCTCAACCAGCAGGAGGGCGGGCGCCACAGCCCCTTCTTCGGCGGATACAGGCCGCAGTTCTTCTTCCGCACGACCGATATCACCGGCACCGTCACCCTCCCCGAGGGCCGCGAGATGGTGATGCCCGGCGACAACACGGAGATCATCGTCGAGCTGATCTATCCGATCGCCATGGAGAAGGGGCTCAAGTTCGCCATCCGCGAGGGCGGCAGGACGGTGGCTTCCGGCCAGGTCACGGAGATCATCGCGTAGGTCGATTCCGGTCGATATCGTCCGAAAGTTGCGGCGTAGCCGGGCTTTCGGACGATTCTGCTTCGCGGCGGGTCGTCGACGGCTTAACACGATGACGCGCCGCGTGCTATAGTGCGTTTGGGCACGGTGTCTTCGGGCGCCAGGCCCGCGTTTCTTGCGGAGCTCCCAGGCTCCGCTGCGATGTGCGGCGATGGCGCGCCCTCCCGGGTACGGCCGATGTCCGACACTCGCAAGAGATCTTTGGAGGAATCATGAAGGACAGGATTCGCGTCAGGCTCAGAGGGTTCGACGTCCGTCTTATCGACGACAGCGCGCGTGGTATCGTTCAGACCGTCCAGAAGGCCGGTGCCACCGTTTCCGGACCGATCCCCCTGCCTACCAGGATCAGCAAGTACACGGTTCTCCGCTCCCCGCACGTCCATAAGAAGTCGCGCGAGCAGTTCGAGATGAGGACCCACAAGCGCCTGATCGACATCATCGATCCCACGCCCGACGTCATGGACGCTCTCATGAAGCTCGAGCTTCCTGCGGGCATCGACGTCGAGATCAAGCAGTAATTCGCCGGGCCTCGCCGGCGCGATCCGGCGAACCGGAATGTCGGAGGCCTCGCCTCCGTAGCCAGCAGTTAATGCCAGGCGGCTGCCGCCCCCGAGGGGCGCTTCGCGCCGAAGCGTTCAACGCTAGGAGCCAAGTATGATCGGACTTATCGGCAAGAAGACGGGGATGACCCAGATCTTCGACGATACCGGGCGGCTCACCCCCGTGACCGTCATCGAATTCGCGCCCAATGTGGTGGTCGACAAGAAGACCGCGGACGCGGACGGGTACGATGCGGTGGTGCTCGGTGTCTATGACATGAGGAAGATACGGATCACCAAGCCCTATGCGGGGCAGTTTCCCGAGGGCGTGGCGCCGACGCGGATTCTCCGCGAGTTGCGCGATTTCGAGAAGGATGTCGCTGTGGGCGACAAGCTGGGCGCTTCCTTGCTGGAAGGGCTCCGCTATGTCGACGTGACCGCGACCTCCAAGGGCAAGGGATTCCAGGGCGTCCAGAAGCGCTGGAACTTCGCCGGCGGACGGAGCACTCACGGCTCCAAGTTCCACCGCGAACCCGGGTCCACGGGCCAGAGAACCTACCCTCACAAGACCTTCAAGAATGTGAAGTTGCCCGGCCGCATGGGCCGGGAGAGAGTGACGGTCCAGAACCTTCGTGTCGTCCGCGTGGACGTCGAGGCTGGCTGCATCCTCGTGCGCGGGGCCGTACCGGGGCCGCGCACCTGCACCGTGGTCGTCCGCGACGCGGTCAAGAAGACGAACTAGGCGGAGGACCAAATGGAAAGGAAAGTCGTTTCCTTGCAAGGGAAAGAACTCCGAACCATCGAGCTTTCCGACTCGGTGTTCGGGCTTCCCGTGAACGAGGACGTCATTTACTACGCGATCAACAACGAGCTCGCCAACAAGCGGCTCGGAACCGCGAGCACGAAGGGTCGCGGCGAAGTTCACGGTTCGAACCGCCGGCCCTATGCGCAGAAGGGCACCGGCCGCGCGCGCCAGGGAGATTTCAAGTCGCCCATCTACGTGGGCGGAGGCGTCGTGTTCGGCCCCAAGCCGCGCGACTTCTCCTATGTGCTGCCCAAGAAGGTGAAGCGCCTGGCCATGAAGACCATTCTCAGCCTGCGGGCCCAGGATGGCACCATCACCGTGGTGGAGGACTTCACCGTCGAATCCGGGAAGACTCGCGACTTCGTCAAGAAGATCGAGGCTCTCGCATCGAACAAGGAGAGCCAGCGAACCGTGGTGATCCTCAAGGACGACGACGAGGCGGTGAAGCGCGCCGGCCGCAATCTCCCTTGGCTGAGCTTCCTCTCGTACAATCGGCTTCGCGCCCACGACCTGTTCTACGGACGCAAGCTGCTCGTGCTCGAGTCGGCCGCGAAGAGTCTCAACGAGTTCTACGCGGACAAGTAAGGAGCCGGACTTATGGAATACATTTCGATCCTGATCGCGCCCGTGCTCACCGAAAAGAGCAATGTCCTGCGCGAGGAAGGGCGCTATACCTTCCGCGTCGACGCGCGCGCCGACAAGCATCAGATCATGGAAGCCGTGCGCCGCATGTTCCAGGTCAATCCCGTGTCGTGCAACATCATCAACGTCGCGTCCAAGCCTAAGCGCCAGCGCAACAGGGCGGGCCGAACGGCGACTTGGAAGAAGGCGATCGTCAAACTCGCCGCGGGCGAGAAGATCGCGGTCTTCGAAGGCGCGTAAGGCGTAAGGGGAAAATATGGGTATCAAGACATTCAGGCCTATCACGCCGGGCCTCAGGCACCGCGTGCAGGTGGTGAACACCGAAATCACCGCCAACGAGAGCAGACCCGAGAAATCCCTTACGCGGGGCAAGAAATCCAACGGCGGGCGCGCCTCCAACGGCCGCATCTCGGTGCGGCATCAGGGAGGCGGCCACAAGCAGCGCTACCGCGTCGTGGATTTCAAGCGCGACAAGACCGGCATTCCCGGCCTCGTAAGCTCCGTGGAATACGATCCCAACCGCAGCGCCAACATCGCGTTGGTCGTCTACGCGGACGGAGAGAAGCGCTACATCCTCTCTCCCAAGGGTCTCGCGGTCGGACAGAAGATCCTCTCCGGCCCCGGCGCGCCCATCGAGCCGGGCAACTCGCTTCCGCTCGAGGCGATTCCGGTGGGCATCACCGTCCACAATGTGGAGCTCACGCTCGGCAAGGGCGGGCAGCTCGCCCGCTCCGCCGGCGCCAGCGCGCTCATCGCGGCCAAGGAAGGGGACTATGTGGTTCTCAAGCTGCCCTCCGGCGAGCTGCGCATGGTCTTCAAGAAGTGCAGCGCTACGATCGGTTCCGTGGGCAACGAAGAGCACATGAACGAGCGCCTGGGCAAGGCCGGCAGAACCCGCTGGCTCGGAATCCGGCCCACGGTTCGCGGTACGGTCATGAACCCGGTGGATCACCCGCACGGCGGCGGCGAGGGCCGCGGCAAGGGCTATAAGCAGCCCGTGTCGCCCTGGGGCCAGCCGGCCAAGGGTTACAAGACCCGCGATCCGCACAAGCCTTCGAGTCGTTTCATCGTCAAGCACAGGAAGTAAGGGAGGAGCCCCAAGTGTCCAGGTCAGTAAAGAAAGGGCCCTTCATCGAGAAGAGCCTGTACAAGAAAGTCGGCGAGATGAGCAAGCTGGGCGAGAAGAAGATGTTCAAGACCTTCTCCCGGACCTCGACGATCATTCCCGAGATGGTCGGCATGACCATCTCGGTTTACAACGGTAAGACATGGGTTCCGGTCTACGTGACCGAGAATCTGGTCGGCCACAAACTCGGCGAGTTCTCTCCCACCCGCGTATTCCGCGGACATGCGGGGAGCGACAAGAAAGCCGAGAAGAGGTAGGGGAACGACCATGGCTCAAACCAAGACCGGATATCGAGCGACGGCGAAGTGGCTCATGGCCTCGCCTTCCAAGGTCCGCCCCGTGGCCGACCTCGTGAGAAAGCGACCGTACTCCGAGGCGATCGCCATTCTGGACAACATGCCCAACAAGGGCGCCAAACTCGTGAAGAAAGTCGTCGCTTCGGCCGCCGCGAACGCGCTCGATCGCAACCGCAAGCTCGACGAGGACATGCTCTACGTGAGGGAGATTCGCATCGACGAGGGTCCGCGCATGCGACGGGTGTGGTTCCGCGCGCGCGGCCGTGCCGACATGCTCATGAAGCGACTGTGCCACATATCTTGTGTCATCGACGAGATCGGAAAGGCGGAGGCGTAACTGTGGGTAATAAAGTAAGTCCTATCGGACTTCGGCTCGGCATCAACAAGGACTGGAAGTCCCGCTGGTACGTCGATCCCCGCGAATACGCCAAGACCCTTCACGAGGATCTTGCCCTTCGCCGCAGGATCGTGGCCCTGCCCGAGTGCAAGGGCGCCGACATTTCCGAGGTGGAGATTGTCAGGCATCCGCAGCGGGTGACCGTGGTGATCCACACCGCGCGTCCCGGCGTGCTCATCGGCGTCAAGGGCGCGAACATCGAGCGCATCGGCGGCGAGCTTCAGAAGATCGCGACCAAGAAAGTCCAGATCAAGATCAAGGAAGTCAAGAAGACCGATACGAACGCCCAGATCGTCGCGCAGAACATAGCGCGTCAGCTGGAGAATCGCGGCTCCTTCCGCAAGGCCATCAAGATGTCCGTCGCGAACGCCATCAAGGGCGGCGCCCAGGGCTGCAAGGTCCGCGTCTCCGGCCGCCTCGGCGGGGCCGACATGTCGCGCACCGAGGAGCACAAGGACGGGCGCGTGCCTCTGCACACGCTCCGCGCGGATATCGATTACGGTTTCGCCGAGTCGGCGACGACCTTCGGCAAGATCGGCGTCAAGGTGTGGATCTATCAGGGCATGGTGTACCGCTCCGACAAGAACGAGGATGCGGGCATGCTCGTACGCAAGCAGCGCCCTCGCGGCGACGAGCGGCGCGGCGACGACCGGCCCCCGCGCGGCGGCCGCGACGAGCGACCGCGCGGCGATCGGCCGGAGCGCCCCGTGCGTCCCTCCGAGGGGCGCGAGGGCGAATCCCGGGTGAGGAGCTAGGGTATGCTGAGTCCCAAGAGAGTCAAGCACAGAAACGTCCAGCGCGGGCGCATTCACGGCATAGCCACGCGCGGAAATACGATCGCCTTCGGCGAGTTCGGCCTGGTGTGCATGGAGCCCGAGTGGCTCACCAACCGCCAGCTCGAGGCGGCGCGCATTGCGCTCAATAGGTACATCAAGCGGGGCGGCAAGCTCTGGATCAGGGTGTTTCCGGACAAGCCGTATTCCAAGAAGCCTGCGGAAACGCGCATGGGCAAGGGCAAGGGCAACCTGGAGTACTGGGTCGCGGTCGTCAGGCCGGGCACGGTGCTGTTCGAGCTTTCCGGCGTCGATGCAGCCGTGGCCGAGGAGGCCATGCGCCTCGCCGGGTCCAAGCTGCCGGTGAAGACCAAGTTCACGCTGCGCGCGGAAACGGAGTGATGGCCGTGAAGAACTCGTTCAAGGAACTGAGGCCCGAGGAGCTCCTCGCCAAGCGCGAAGAGCTCAAGAAGAAGTACTTCGACCTGCGATTCCAGTCCGTCGTCGGCCACGTGGACAATCCCGTGGAGAAGCGAGTGCTTCGCCGGCAGATCGCGCGGGCCGAGACGCTCATAAGGCGCGCCGAGATCCTCGGCGCGGCGACACAAGGGGCGGGCGCTTCGGCGAACGCCGAGGCGACGGGCGCGCGCAAGAGCCGCGGCTCGAAGTAGCGCCCGAGGAGTAGAACGTGGATACCGCACAGAACGTCGCGAAGGGAAAGCAGAGCTTCCAGGGCGTCGTGAAGAGCGACAAGATGGACAAGACCATCGTCGTCGAGATCACGATGCGCAAGCTGCATCCCCTGTATAAGAAGTATGTGACCAGGTCCAAGAGGATCAAGGCGCACGACGAGCAGAACGAGGCACACGAGGGCGATACCGTCCGCGTAGTGGAGTGCAGGCCGCTGTCGCGCGACAAGCGCTGGCGGCTCGCCGAGATCGTCCAGAAGGCGAAATAGGGCGCGGGGATAGAGATATGATTCAAACCGAGTCCATGCTGACCGTCGCCGACAACTCCGGCGCCAAGAAAGTGCTGTGCATCAAGGTTCTCGGCGGCACGAGGAGACGCTATGCGGGCGTCGGCGACATCATCGTCGTCGCCGTCAAGGAAGCCCTCCCCAACTCCGCCATCAAGAAGGGAACCATCGAAAAGGCCGTCATCGTGCGGACGCATAAGGAATATCGCCGGCCGGACGGGACCTATATCCGTTTCGACGACAACGCCTGCGTCATCATCGATGCGAACAAGAATCCCAAGGGCAAGCGAATCTTCGGGCCGGTCGCCCGAGAGCTTCGCGAGCGCGACTATATGAAAATAGTCTCGCTGGCGCCCGAGGTCCTGTGAGGAGACCGGAAATGGCCGAAATTAAGTTCAAGCTCCGCAAGGAGGACCAGGTCCAGGTCATCGCCGGCAAGGACAAGGGCAAGCAAGGCAAGATAATACGGCTCGACCGCGAAAAGGGCCGGGCGGTCATTCACGGCGTGAACATGGTCAAGAAAGCCATGAAGAAGCGCAAGCAGAACGACCGCAACGGCATCATCGAGGTAGAGGCTGCGATCAACCTTTCCAATGTCATGATCGTCTGCCGCAAGTGCGGGCCCACCAGGATCGGCTACAAGATCGAGGGCGAGACCAAGCGGCGCGTGTGCCGCAAGTGCGGGGAGGCGCTCTGATATGGCAGAGTTGAACGCGAAGGCCGCCGAAGCCGCCGAAAAGAAGAGGGCCAAGGCCGCCGAGGCCGCGGCCAAGAAGGCCGGCGGGGATTCCGCGCCGCTTCCCAAGGGATATGTGCCGCGGCTCAAGAAGATCTATCGCGAGACGGTCGCCCCCGATCTCTTCAAGGAGTTCGGCTATACCTCGACCATGCAGGTGCCGCGCTTCGTGAAGGTGGTCGTGTCGATGGGCGTCGGCGAGGCCAAGGAGAACAAGAAGCTCCTGGACGCCGCCGTCGAGGACATCGGCCACATCACGGGGCAGTTCGCCGTGAAGACGAAGGCCCGCAAATCCATCGCGACCTTCAAGATCCGGCAAGGGCAGGAGATCGGCGCGAGGGTCACGCTTCGCGGCGCGATGATGTGGGAGTTCCTGGACCGGCTCATGAATGTGGCTCTGCCGCGAGTCAAGGACTTCCGGGGTGTCAATCCCAACGCTTTCGACGGTCACGGGAACTATTCGCTGGGCCTGACCGAGCAGATAATCTTCCCGGAGATCGACTTCGACAAGATCGAGAAGGTGATGGGTCTCAATATCGCGATCGTCACTACCGCCCGCAACGACAAGGAGGCGAAGAGCCTCCTCGCCAAGATGGGCATGCCCTTCAGGAAATAAGGAAGGCCGAAATATGGCGCGCAAGGCGATGATTCTTAAGGCACTCAAGAAGCCGAAGTATTCGACCCGTTTGGTCAGGCGCTGCAAGGTCTGCGGCCGCTCCCGCGGGTATATGCGAAAGTTCGACATGTGCAGGATCTGCTTCCGGAAGTACGCTTCCGAGGGGCTGATTCCGGGCGTGACGAAATCGAGCTGGTAGGAGGTAGCGATGAGCGTTTCAGATCCCATCGCGGACATGCTGACCAAGATCCGCAACGCGAGCTCGGCTCGCCACGAGAAGGTCGACATACCGACGTCCAAGCTCAAGCTCGAGATCGTCAAGATTCTCAAGACCGAGGGCTTCATCAAGAACTTCAAGAAGCTGCAGGCTGAGAGCTCGAACGTCATCCGCATCTTCCTGAAATACGACGAGGCCAACGACCCCGTGATCCACGGCGTGGAGAAGGTCTCGCGGCCCGGACGCCGCGTGTATTCGGGATACAAGGAGCTTCCGCGCGTCTTCAACGGCTACGGCACCGTGATCGTCTCGACCTCCGAAGGGGTCACCACGGGACGCAAGGCCGTAGAGAAGAAGGTCGGCGGCGAGCTCATCTGCACCGTCTGGTGATCGAGGGTAATGCAATGTCCAGAATCGGAATACGGCCGGTCCCGGTGCCTCAGGGCGTGAAGGTCAACGTGACCCCGACCCTGGTGACCGTGGAAGGGCCCAAGGGCAAGCTTTCGCAGACCTACCTTCCCGAGGTCGTGATCGCCGTCAAGGACGGCAGCGTCGTAGTGACGAGAAAGAACGATTCCAAGCAGGCCAAGGCCTACCACGGGCTCTACCGGAACCTCGTCAACAACATGGTGGTCGGCGTGTCGGCCGGCTTCAGGAAGGCGCTGCTCATAAACGGTATCGGCTATCGCGCCGAGATCCAGGGCAAGTTCCTCGTGATGAGTCTCGGCTACTCCACCGATTTCGCGGTGGCGATCCCCGAAGGTCTCGCCGTGACGACCGAGGCCAACAACCAGAAGGTCGTCATTTCCGGACACGATCGCGCCCTCGTGGGCAAGTTCGCCAGCGAGGTCAGGGGGCTCCGCCTCCCCGAACCATACAAGGGCAAGGGCATTCGGTACGAGGACGAGAAGATCCGCAAGAAGGTCGGCAAGACCGGCGTGAAGTGAGGCGTGACACATGAGCGTTAGGGAACTGAACGATAAGCTGCGCAAGCGCGAGCAGCGCAGACTCCATGTGAGAAAGACACTCTCCGGGACGCCGGAGAAGCCGAGGATGACGGTATTCAAGTCTAATCGGTATCTCTACGTCCAAGTCATCGACGACGCCGCCGGCGCGACTCTCGCTACGGCGAGCACGCTGGAGGAATCCCTGAAGGGAATCAAGCGCAGCGTCGAGGGTGCGGCCAAGCTCGGCGAGGAGATCGGCAAGCGGCTCAAGGAAAAGAGCGTCTCGACCGTGGTGTTCGACCGCAACGGCTACAAGTACCACGGTATCGTGAAGGCCATCGCTGACGGCGCCCGCAAAGCCGGGATCGCGTTCTAGGGGGACGGCGTGGACAACAGAGACAACAGGGGTCGAAGGGACGATTCTCAGGGCCGCGACAACTATATGGAAAAGCTCGTGAAGCTCAACCGCACCGCGAAGGTGGTGAAGGGCGGCCGGAGCTTTTCCTTCTCGGCGCTTACCGTCGTCGGCGACCGGGCGGGCATGGTGGGTTTCGGTTTCGGCAAGGCGAAGGACGTCACCGAAGCCATCCGCAAGAGCGTCGATCGGGCCAAGCGGGCGATGATCCACCTCCCGGTGAAGAACGGCACGATTCCGCACGAAGTGCAGGGCGAATACAAGGCCACGCATGTCATCATGAAGCCGGCCTGCCCCGGCTCGGGAATAATCGCGGGCGGCGCGGTGCGCGCGATCATGGAAGCGGGCGGCGTCACCGACATACTTTCGAAGTGCGTCGGCTCGCGAAGCGCGGTAAACGTCGTCAGGGCGGTATTCGACGGAGTCGAGCACATGATGGATGCCAAGGCCGTGGCCAAGAACCGCGGCAAGACGCTCAAGGATCTGTGGGGTTAAGCCATGGCCAAGAAAATACAAATCACGCTCGTGAAGAGCCTGATCCATCAGAAGCCCGAGAAGCGCGCCACGGTGCGCTGGCTGGGCCTCCGTAAGATCAGCTCCACGACCGTCAAGGATGCGACTCCCGCGATACTCGGGATGGTCAGCTCCGTAGCCCATCTCGTCGACGTCAAGGAGGTCGAGTAATGCCCGACTTCAATCTGCACGCGCCCGAGGGCGCGACCAAGCGCAAGCGCATCGTCGGCCGGGGCCAGGGCTCCGGGCTCGGCGGCACCGCCGGCAAGGGCAACAAGGGTCAGCAGTCGCGCTCCGGCGGCAAGACCTATCCGGGTTTCGAGGGCGGTCAGATGCCCCTGTACCGGCGCCTGCCTTCCCGCGGCTTCTCGAACGAGATGTTCAGGAAGGAATGGCAGATCGTCAATCTCGGGCAGGTCGACGCGGCGTTCGCCGCCGGCGAGCTCGTTGACGGCGCATCGCTGTTCGCCAAAGGACTCGTCAAGAAGGCCGAGAAGCTCGTGAAGATACTCGCCGACGGCGAGCTCACCAAGGCGCTCAATTTCTCGGTGGACAAGGTATCGGCCGGAGCCCGCGCCAAGATCGAAAAGGCCGGCGGCAAGGTGGAGACTCCATCGGACGGTGCGTCCGTCGCTACTAAGAGCGGCGCCTAAGGCGCGCGGGAAAGGCTGATCATCATGGCGAATCCCTTAGTTGACATCTTCCATGTGAAGGAGCTCAGGCAGCGGATCCTGTATACCTTCATGTGGCTCGCGCTGTTCAGGCTGGGCACCTTCCTCCCTATCCCGGGCATCAACGCCGCGGCGCTGCAGTCGTATTTCTCGAGCCTCGGTTCCACGGGTTCCGGGGTGACGGACTACCTCGATTTCTTCTCGGGCGGCGCCTTCAAGAACTTCTCGCTCTTCATGCTCGGCGTCATGCCGTACATCAGCGCGCAGATCATCATGCAGCTGGTGGTCATCGTCTTCCCGAAGCTGAAGAAGATCTCCGAGGAGGAGGGTGGCAGGAAGCGGGTGGCTCGATGGACGAGGATCAGCTCGGTATTCGTGTGCGTCGTGCAGTCATACGCCGTGACCGTGTGGGCCGACCGCATTCCCAACGCCATCACCATGGGCCGCATTCCCTACACTCTCCTGGCCATCCTCACCGTCACGACGGGATCGATGTTCCTCGTGTGGGTAGGCGAGCAGATCACCAAGCGCGGCATAGGCAACGGCATCTCGCTGCTGATCTTCGCCGGTATCGTGGCCAGGCTGCCGAACGCCTCTTACGAACTGATGCTCAATATCCGGCGAGGCGACCTCAACGCCATCTTCGCGATCGTGGCCATAGCCATGTTCATGGCGGTGGTGGCCCTGGTCGTCATGGAACAGCAGGGACAGCGGAAGATACCGGTCAATTACGCCAAGCGGGTCGTGGGACGCCGGATGTACGGGGCTCAGAACACCTACATCCCCTTCAAGATCAACCCCTCCGGCGTCATCCCGGTCATCTTCGCCTCCTCGATCCTCACCTTTCCCCTGCAGATCTCGCAGAGCCTGGGCGTGAACATAAAGTGGCTGCGCGACCTCTCGTACTGGCTGAGTCCACATGGATTCTGGTACAACATGATCTACGTGGCCTTCATCATTTTCTTCGCGTATTTCTATACGCAGGTCACGCTCAACCCGCAGCAGATTTCCAAGAACATCCGCGAGAACGGCGGATCGATTCCCGGCATCCGCAGCGAGAAGATGGAGGAGCATCTCACGAGGATCCTCAACCGGATCATCCTTCCCGGCTCCCTGTACCTCGGTCTCATCGCCCTTCTGCCGACCCTGGTGATGAACCTTTTCAAGTTCCCGAGCCAGATGGCCTACCTCATGGGAGGGACCTCGCTCCTGATCCTTGTCGGCGTCGACCTCGATACGATGTCGCAGATCAACGCCCTTCTCAAAATGCACCATCACGACGGGCTGACCCGCAAGGGTCACCTCCGATCGCGTAACCTGTAGCGTGTTTGGCCGATCAGGCATTAATGACCGAGGAGACGGGCATGAAAGTCAGGACAAGCGTCAAGAAGATATGCGACAAGTGCAAGGTGATCAAGCGCGACGGGGTCGTGCGGATCATCTGCGAAAATCCCAAGCACAAGCAGAAGCAAGGCTAGAGGGGCAGGAGGAAGCTCATGGCACGTATAGCGGGAATCGACCTCCCCAACAAGCACGTCGAAATCGCCCTTACCTACATCTATGGTCTGGGACGCCCCAGCGCCCGCAAGATCTGCGAATCCACGAAGATCGACCCGGCGAAGAAGCTGAATGACCTTTCCAACGAGGAAATCAACGAGCTGCGGAAGGTCATCGAGAACGATTACAAGGTAGAGGGGCGCCTGCGTTCCGAAACGGCGCTCAACATCAAGCGCCTCATGGACATAGGCTGCTATCGGGGACTCAGGCATCGCCGAGGCCTGCCGGTGAACGGCCAGAGAACCAGGACGAATGCGCGCACCCGCAAGGGCAAGCGCAAGACCGTCGCGAACAAGAAAAAAGCCGTCTAGGTAGTTAGGCAAGGAGCGCCGAAGTGGCAGTCGCTAAGAAGAAGAAGGAAAAGAAGAGCGTATACGAAGGGAACGTCTATATCCAGGCGACCTTCAACAATACCATCATCACGATCACCGACCTCAACGGTAACGCGATCTCGTGGTCCTCGTCGGGAGGCCACGGGTTCCGCGGGGCGAAGAAGTCCACCCCCTTCGCGGCCCAGACCGTAGCCGAGACCGCCGTTCAGAAGGCCCTGACGGTCGGCCTGCGCGAGGTTCACGTGTACGTGAAGGGACCCGGTGTCGGTCGCGAGTCGGCCATCCGCCAGCTCGGCGCTCTGGGCCTCAAGGTCAAGAGCATCAACGACGTCACGCCGATCCCCCACAACGGCTGCCGGCCCCGCAAGGCCCGCCGCATCTAGCGATGCGCAGCATCTGACGAAGGGGTAGCACGATGGCACGTTATATAGGACCCGTGTGCAGGCTTTGCCGCACCGAGCAGAAGAAATTATTCCTCAAGGGCGATCGCTGCAAGAGCGACAAATGCCCGATCAACCGCAAGAGACTCGCGCCCGGCAAGGCTCCCAAGTCCCGCCAGGGCAAGCAGTCGGATTACGCGGTGCAGCTGCGCGAGAAGCAGAAGCTCAAGAGGACCTACGGCCTTCTTGAGACTCAGTTCCGCAACACCTTCGAAAAGGCCCTCCGCATGCCCGGCAAGACGGGCGAGAACCTTTTCGGCCTCCTGGAGCGCCGGCTCGACACCGTGGTGTACAGGCTTCGCTTCTCCAGCTCGCGCGCCCAGGCGCGCCAGCTCGTCCTTCACGGCCACATCGCCGTGAACGGCAAGCGCGTCAATGTTCCCAGTTACATCGTCAAGGCGGGCGACCAGATCGCGGTGCACGCCTCCTCGAAGAAGCTAGGGCTCATCAAGGACGCCTTGCAGGAATTCGGGCGTTCGGGCGTCATGCCCTGGCTCGAGGTCGATCCCGACAATATGGCCGGGAAATTCTGCGCGATTCCCCATCGTCAGGACATCACCGACATGGCGGATATCCGCGAGCAGCTCGTCGTCGAGCTCTATTCTAAATAAGGAGCGAAAATGGCGCGGAAGAACCTCCTCAAAGGTTTCAAGAGGCCGAAGGGCATCACCTACGAGCAGAGCGAGTCCGGCTCCGACTACGGCAAGTTCCTCGCCTACCCCTTTGAGCCGGGTTACGGTACCACCGTCGGCAATACGCTGCGCCGCATTCTCCTCTCTTCGATCCAGGGCTACGCGATCACGGCCGTGCGCATCGTACGCTACGACACGGAAGGCGCCCAGCACATCGTCACGAGCGAGTTCGAGACCATACCCGGCGTCGTCGAGGACACGATCGAGGTGCTCAACAACCTCAAGCAGCTTAGGCTGCGGCTGTCCGAGGACGAGGAACAGGCCACGTTGCTCTACGAGCTCAAGGGGCCGGTGGAGATCAGCGGCGCCTTCTTCGCGAAGGACAAGCCCGTCGAGGTGCTCAACCCCGATATCAAGATCGCCACGCTGATGGACGACGCTCGGCTCGACCTCGAACTCCAGGTCGACCTCGGCCGCGGCTACGTGCCGTCGGAAGTGAACGAGAAATATGTGGAAGTCGTGGGCACCATTCCCATGGACGCCATCTTCTCGCCGGTCAAGCGGGTCAAGTACGGGGTGGAGCCCACGCGCGTGGGACAGAGGTCGGACTACGACAAGCTCGTGCTCGAGATCTGGACCGACGGGACCGTGAAGCCCGAGGATGCCCTGGCCGAGGCGGCCAAGATCGCCAAGGACCATTTCGCCATCTTCGTCAACTTCGACGAGGGCGAGACCGGCAGCGACGACGAGAACGACGAGATCGAGGAACGGGTCAGGCAGGTCCTGAATACGCCGGTCGAGGAGCTCGAGCTTTCCGTCAGGTCTTCGAACTGCCTCAAGAACGCCAACATCAAGACGATCGGCGACTTGACGCACAAGACCGAGGACGACATAGCGAAGACCCGGAACTTCGGCAAGAAGTCGCTCCAGGAGATCAAGGACAAGCTGCACGAGTGGAACCTGGGCCTTGGCATGACGGACTATTCCGCCTTGCGGAACTACCTGAAACTGTCCATCAAGAAGGAAGAGACCGATGAAGCATAAGACCGGATTCAACAAGCTCAATCGGGTGCCGGCCCACCGCAAGGCCCTCATCCGCAACATGATGACCGTCCTCTTCAAGCACGAGTCGATCACGACGACGAGAGCCAAGGCCATGGAGGTCAGGCGCTTCGCCGAAAAGGAAATCACCCGCGCGAAGGAAGACTCCGTCCACAACCGCCGCATGACCGCCCGCAAGATCCAGGACGAGGCCATTCTCGCCAAGCTCTACACCGACATCGGCCCGCGCTTCAAGGAGCGCGCCGGCGGCTATACCCGCGTGCTGCGCCTGGGATTCCGCCAGCACGATGCGGCCGATATGGTCGTTCTGGAACTCGTGGACCGCAAGGAAGACACCAGGGCCGCCGAGCGCCAGAAGCGGCGCGAGGAAAAGCGGGCCAAGGCTCGGGCCGAAGCGGCCAACCAGCCTAGATAGGCGCGTTCGAGCGGGGCCGCCGCACGCGGTTCCTCGCCGAGCGATACGTAAGGAGGATACGATGTCCAAAGCTCACCGCGGGAAGGGACTCCGCGAAACGGCCGGCCACGGCCGCGGCATCTGCCCCGTGTGCAAGCGCGACGGTGTCAAGATAGTGTACGAGCAGGAAGTCGAAGGACAGAAGCTCAAGATCTGCAAGACCTGCAAGGCCACCTTGGCCAACAAGAAAGCCGCAGTGGCGGTCAAATAGCTTCCGCACCGTCGGTCGGCGATGCCGCCGGCGGGACTGCCCGGAGCGGACAAGCCCTAAGGGAAGTTCGTCTACGGGTCGCAATTCCGGGTCGGGGACCGCTCTTTCGTGGAGCGGTCTTCGTGTTTTGCGGCGGCAGGACCGGCCTTGCGCACGGCGCCTGTTTGATCGTTGGAAAGCTTTAATTGTCGCGATTCTCCGCGGAGCCGATTGTTTTGCCGCTATGACTACGTTAATCTAAATAAATATATGGTGAGCTGATTTCGAGGCGCGCGAAACGAGCCGCTGCCGCTTGTCGAAATTGGCTCAAACCTCAGTGCATTTCCTTGCGTAATGAGCCGAGGCTTATGAAAAGTGCGTTTCGTCCGCGCATTCTCGAAGTTCTTCTTTTCATCCTCATGATGTCTTGGTCGAGCGGCCGGGGTTCGCCCGCGTACGCCATCGATCTCAGCGTCCACGTTTCGCCTTCCATAGTGATTCCCATGGGAGCTTCGGCCTCGCTCTTTTCGATCGGGTACGGAACGACTTTGGACGCCGACCTCGAGTTCCTCAATCTCATCGCTCCGTATATCGAAACGGGGTTCCTCGTGGAGCCGCTCCTGAATGTCGGCAGCAATGTCAGCTTGGCCGACGCGGGAGCAGGCTTCCAGCTTTTCACCTACCCGATCCCGCGGCTCGCTCTGCGGGCCGGCGGCGGAGGCGGCCTTTCGGCCCTGAGCTGGGGCGGCCAGTCGGGCACGCTGGCCTACTGGCGGGCCAAGGCCGAAGCCGGCTATCGCTTCACGCCGGCGGTAAGCCTCCTGGCCGACGCGGCCTATTCGAGCTACTTCGGCACCCAGGCTAGCTTTTTCCAGGGCCTCTCGCTCGGCCTCACCCTCCATGTCGGCTTGGGATCGATCGACAACCAGGAAACCGGCGTCTTGCTCAAGGTGAAGAGCCAGTCCGAAATCTTCCCGATCATCTATTCGAAGTACGACAAGCTCCCCGTGGCCACGGTGGTCCTGCAGAACCACGAGCAGGCCGAGATGCGGGACGTGCGCGTGTATTTCGCGGCCGCGGGCTACACCTCGCGCGAGACCGAATGCGCCAGCTTTCCGCTCATCCAGCCGGGAGGGAGCGTGGAGCTGCCGCTCTACGCGGCCTTCAGCGACAGTGTCCTGGCCTTCACCGAGGCGACCAAGGTGCAGGCCGAGGTGAAGGTCGACTACAAGGTTCTCGACGCCTCCGAGGAGACGAAAAAAGCCTTTTCGCTCCGCTTCGACGGAAGGAACGCCATGAGGTGGCGCGATCCCGAGGTACTGGCGGCCTTCGTCTCGCCTCAGGATCCGACCATGCTCGAGATATCGAAATACGCGGCGGGTCTCGTGCGGAACAAGCTGCGGCCGGATATCGACAAGAATCTGCAATTCGGGATGGGCATCTTCGAGGCCCTGCGCCTCTACGGACTCGTCCAGGGCGCCGATCCGACCTCGCCGTACAGGAAGCTGCACGCCGAGCCCGACGAGACCGCGTACATCCAGTACCCCTACCAGACCCTCTCGTACAAGTCGGGTGATTCCGACGCGATAGCGCTTACGGTGGCCGAGGCGCTCGAGTCGATCGCCATTCCATCGGCCGTGGTGACTCTCGCCGACGACGTCCTCGTGGCCTTTCCCCTCAAGATGAGCGCCGCGGAGGCCATGACGACCTTCGTCACCCCCGGCGACTTCATCTATGACGGGGACCAGGCCTGGGTGCCCCTGCAGGCCTCGCGGATCCGCGAAGGTTTCCTGAGCGCCTGGGTGGGGGGCGCCAAGCTGTGGCGGGAGGCGGCCTCGGCCCAGGGTTCGGCCGCGCCGCGCCTCCTGAAGATCGAGCAGGCCTGGAAGAAGTACGCCCCCGTGAGCCTGGCCGACGCCTACTTCAAGCCGATCAGGCCGACCGAGGACCAGGTGAATCTCGCCTTCGAGAACACGATCGGCAGGTTCGTGGCCCACGAGATCACGCCGAGGGTGCAGCGCCTCATGTCGGAGATGGGCGGGACCGGCGACGGCACGGGGCGGCAGCTGAACAGCCTCGGCATCCTGTACGCCCGCTACGGGATGTACACCGAGGCGAAGACGCAGTTCGAGAAGGCGGCGGCCAAGGACTTCACGCCGGCCATCACCAATCTCGCCAATGTGGCCTTCCTCATGGACGATTATTCGACGGCGGAGTCCTTTTTCAAGAAGTCGCTGGCCCTCAATCCAGACAGCCCGGCTGCGATCATAGGCTTGGCGAGGACCGAATACGAGCTCGACAATTTCGCCGGCGCGAACAGCCTGTATCGGGAGCTCAAGGGCAGGGACCCGGCCGCCGCGGCCCAGTTCTCCTATCTCTCGGCCCGCGTCGACAGCCCGGCCGCCCTGGAGATTTCCGCGACCGCGCCGGGCGCGGCCGCCCCGGGCGCGGCCGCGCCGGCCGCAGGCGGCGGCGGAGAATGAGCGGCCGCGGGGTGCCCATGGCTTGCGGGCCCCGCCGCTCGGCGCGGATCGCCCTGGCTCTCCTGAGCCTCCTCGGCTCGGCGGGACTCCGGGCGCAGACCGCCTTCGAGCCCAGCCTTCGCCTGCGGCCCTTCGTCGAGCTGCGCCTGCCCTGGGGGGGCGATCAGGCGGAGTACGCCGCCGGTTTCGGCGTCGGCACCGCCCTGGAGTATCCCGTGCTGAGCTTCCTCTCGCCCTTCGTGCGCGGCGAGTACGAAAGCAATCCCCTGAAGACGACGACGACTTCGGCTCTCGCCCTCACCGAGGGCGACCTGGGGCTGGGTTTCGGTTTCAAGGCCGGGGACAGTCTGGCCTTCCGGCTGGACGCCATGGGCGGCGCTGCCAACGCGAGCTACCTCGACAAGTCGGGCAACGCCTACACGGCCGGCTTCAGGCTGGGCGCCAGCCTGCGCGTGGCTCCGGCCTGGACCCTCGAGGCGGAGGCGGGCATGTCCCGGTACTACGGCCGGGACGCTCCCTTCCTCACCGTGGGGACGGCGGGCCTCGTGGCCTCCTTCGACCTCTCGGCCATCGGGGGCAGGCCATCTCGGCTGCGCATCGAGGCCCCTCGCCTGGAGCCGGTCTTCCCCTCGCTCTACGCCTATTACGACGACTCGCCCTTCGGTTCGGTGCGGCTCGTGAACGGCGAGGACGGCGCCGTCAGGAACGTCACGGTGTCGTTCAACGCGGGGCGCTACATGGATCAGCCCAAGGTCTGCGCCCAGTACGCGAGAATACCTTCCGGCGGAGCGGTGACCGTGCCCCTGACGGCGCTGTTCACCGATCAGGTCCTCGAGGTCACCCAGGACATCGACGCCAAGGGCGAGGTCATCGTGGACTACAGCTTCTTCGGCCAGAGGACCGAGGCGCGCTTCCCCGTCGACTTCCTGATGCACTTCCGCAACGCCATCACCTGGACCAACGACCGCCGGGCCGCGGCCTTCGTCTCGTCGACGAATCCCGCCTCGCTGTGGTTCGCCAAGTTCGCCGCCGGGATCGTGCGCGACCGGCTGAGGATGGGCGTCAATCGGAACATGCAGTACGCCATGGGGCTGTTCGAGGCCGAGCGGCTGTACGGCCTCAACTACGTCGTCGTGCCGGCCAACGACTACTCGGTCAAGCACGCCGACCCCTCGATCGTCGACTCGGTGCAGTTTCCCCAGCAGACGCTGCAGAACCGCGGCGGCGACTGCTCCGACCTTTCGATCCTGTACGCCTCGCTCCTGCAGTCGCTGGGCATCCGGGCCGCCTTCATCACCATCCCCGGACACATCTTCGCGGCCTTCGACCTCGGCATCTCCGAGAAGGAGGCCCGCGCCGGCCTCTTCGATCCGGGACTCGCCATCTACCGCGACGGGCGAGCCTGGGCCCCGGTGGAGATCACCATGGTGCGGGACGATTTCATGAAGGCCTGGAAGGTCGGAGCCAAGGAGTGGTACGACAACGAGAGCGCCGGCAAGGCGAATTTCTACACCCTGCCCGAGTGCTGGAAGGTCTATCCCTCGGCCTCCTTCCCCGACGTCAATCCTCGCTTCGCCCTGCCCGACGAGGCCCAGATGATGCGGGACTTCGACGACGCCCTCGACCACTACGTGGTGCAGCAGATCGACCCGCAGGTCAGGAGCCTCAAGGAGCGGCTTTCAGGCGGGGATCCCAGCGAGCTGGCGAATGAGCTGGGCATCCTCTACGGCCGCTACGGCATGCTCCAGGAGGCTTGGGACGAGTTCTCGGCCGCGGCCAAGGCCGGCTACCAGAGCGCTTGGGACAATCTCGGAAACGTGGCCTTCCTGCGCAAGGACTTCACGCTCGCTCTCACGTACTACCAGTATGCCGAGAAGCTCGAGCCGAAGGACAACATCGCCCTCTTGGGCCTGTCCCGCTGCCAGTACGAGCTCGAGCACTACGACTCGGCCGACGCCTCGTACGCGAGGCTGAAGTCGCGGGACCTGGCGGTCGCGGTCAAGTATACCTACCTCGGCTCCGTCTTCGACGAGTCGGGCAGGGCCTGGTCGCTCGCCGAGCGCCAGGCCTCGACGATCTGGGCGCGGCCGCCCGCTCCCGCCGTGGCCCAGGCCGCGCCGCCTCCAGCTCCCGCACAGGTCGCGGCGGCCACGGCTCCGATGGCGCCGACTGCACCGGTGGCGCCGACTGCGGCGACTGCGGCGATGGCGCCGACTGCGCCGACTGTGCCGACTGCCCCGGTGGCGCCGACTGCAGCGATGGCCCAGGTGCCAGCGCCGGCCGCCGTTCCGACGGCTGCTCCGACGGCGCCGCCGACCGCGCCGCCGACCGCGCCGGCCGCGGCGTCGGCCCCCGCCGTAGCCTTGTCGACCGCGGCCACTCCCTCCGCCGCGGGATTGAACAGGCCGGCGGCGACCTTCGACGCTTCGCCCTTCAGCTCGAGCGCGACCCGCACCGGCTCGACTCCAGCGGGGCCGGCCGCCGCGCTTGCCGCAGATAGCGCCGCAACCGCGGGAGCTCCAGTCGCCGCGGCCCCAGCGAGCACGGCCGGCGAGACGG
>Ga0307377_10001005_pt1 | contig 37287 bp, 45 predicted proteins | sample TR3MG_FD_202535 | JGI IMG/M metagenome (GOLD analysis project Ga0307377, IMG submission 202535) | Soil microbial communities from Risofladan, Vaasa, Finland - TR-3 | ecosystem: Environmental > Terrestrial > Soil > Coastal area > Acid sulfate soil | place: Finland: Risofladan, Vaasa | collected... | reverse complement strand
CCAGCCGTTCCGAGATGTCCGGCGCCGACGTGTCGCGCCAGGGGGTGCAGCGCGACCTGCTGCCTTTGGTCGAGGGCACCACGGTCACGACCAAGTACGGCATGGTCAAGACCGACCACATCCTGTTTATCGCCAGCGGCGCCTTTCACATGGCCAAGCCCTCGGATCTCATCCCCGAGCTGCAGGGGCGGCTGCCGATACGGGTAGAGCTCGATTCGCTGTCGGCTGCCGATTTCGAAAGCATCCTTACCCAGACCGACGCCTGCCTCACGCGGCAGTATCAGGCCCTGCTCGAGACCGAGGGCGTGACGCTGCGCTTCCAGCCGGATGGCGTCAAACGTCTGGCCGAGATCGCGTACGCAGTCAACGAGAAAACCGAGAACATAGGCGCGCGGCGCCTGTATACCGTGATGGAAAAGTTGCTGGAGGAAATTTCCTTCGACGCGGGCAAGCGCAATGACGAAATCCTCACCATAGACGCTGCCTACGTCGACGCGCGGCTGAAAGAGTTGGCGCAGTCCGAGGACTTGGCGCGGTACGTGCTGTAAGCGGCCGTCGCGAAATTACCGAAATGGCGCCCGATCCAAGCGAATATGAGGGGAAGGACCCCCGGATTTTCCACTTAGGGAAGCTGTAATTTTCCATGGAGACAAACATGAAACATTCCACACGAGCCGTGCTGTTCGGTTCCATCGGCCTGGTGATCGGAGGCGGCCTCCCGACCAGCGTAGTCCATGCGCAGGAGGTAACCATCAGGGAACCCTGGGTGCACGGAACCGTGCGCGGTCAAAAGGCAACCGGCGCCTTCATGCAGCTTACCGCCACCGAGGCGGCGACCCTGGTTGCGGTGGAGAGCCCGGTCGCAGGCTCGGTGCAGATCCACGAAATGCAAATGGAGAACGACGTGATGCATATGCGCCCGATCTCCAGGCTGGACCTGCCGGCGGGTAAATCGGTGGAGCTGAAACCCGGCGGTTACCAAGTCATGCTGATGGACCTGAAACAACCGCTGAAGAAAGGCAAGTCCGTGCCGATCAAATTGCGCTTCGAGGCCAAGGACAAGACCTTCAAGACCATAGAAGTTCAGGCGCAGGTGCGCGAACTCGGCGCCAGCGCGAAAAGTTAAGCCCTTGAAACCGGCGCACCCTTCCCCATATTCAGTGTACGGGCCGCAAGGCCGCTGACCAACATTGTGGAAGGAGCATGACCATGGCGAATATTTCGCGTTATGACCCTTTCGGGGACGTATTCGACGATCTTCTGAAGGGATTTCTTGTGCGACCGGTGGCGTATGAGGGCCAGACGGCTGCGCCGGGGCGGATCAAAATCGACGTGACCGAGAGAGACGGCGCCTATGTGGTACACGCCGAAATTCCCGGGGTGAAGAAGGAAGACATCCAGGTCAACATCGAGGGCGACCAAGTGTCGATCAGCGCCGAGGCGCGCGCGGAAAAGGAAGTCAAGGAAAACGAACAGGTATTGCATCGCGAACGTTACTTCGGCAAGGTTGCGCGCGCGTTCCGCTTGGGAACGGATATCGACCAGTCGGCTGCCAACGCCAAATACGCGGACGGCGTGCTCGAGCTGACCCTGCCCAAGAAGGTTGACGCGGCCGGGCGCCAACTGACGATTCAGTAACAAGCCGTTGCAGCAGGCGGTAGCTTCACAATCGGAAAAAGGCGGCGCCAAGCCGCCTTTTTCCGTTTCTGGGCGCTAAAATACGGGCACCCGCCTTGGGCGCCTGATTCGGTGTTGCTGAATCGGCCCCTGGTGCAGGGGAGCTGGGGGGCTATCCCCCTCATTTTGCAGTGGATCCAGAGGTCAAGTTCCATGTCCAACCCTGCCGTACCCGGGTTCAAGGCCCAGACGCTGGCCGAAGCGCTGCCTTACATCAAGCGCTTTCACGGCAAGACCATCGTCGTCAAGTACGGCGGCAACGCGATGACCGATCCGGCTTTGCAGAAGAGCTTCGCCCACGATGTGGTGCTGCTGAAGCTGGTGGGAATGAATCCGGTAGTCGTGCACGGCGGCGGCCCGCAGATCGAGGCCCTGCTCACGCGCATTGGCAAGAAGGGCGAATTCGTGCAGGGCATGCGCGTCACGGACGCCGAGACCATGGATGTGGTCGAGATGGTACTGGGCGGCGCGGTCAACAAGGACATCGTCACGCTGATCAATCAGGCTGGCGGCAAAGCCGTGGGCCTCACCGGCCAGGACGGCGCGTTCATCCGCGCGAAAAAGCTGATGCTGCCCGACAGGGACAAGCCGAAGCAAATGCTCGATATCGGCCAAGTCGGTGAAATCGACTCGATCGATCCACAAGTGATTTCGGTGCTCGAAGCCGGCGGTTTCATCCCGGTGGTGGCGCCGATTGGGGTGGGGAGCAACGGCGAATCCTTCAATATCAACGCCGACCTGGTCGCAGGCAAGCTTGCCGAAATCCTGAGGGCGGAGAAGCTGGTGCTGCTCACCAATACCCCCGGCGTGCTGGACAAGGACGGCAAACTGCTCACCGGTCTGACGGCCAAGCAGATCGACGCCCTGTTCGCCGACGGCACGCTCTCCGGCGGCATGCTGCCCAAGATCAGCTCGGCCCTGGACGCTGCCAGGAGCGGTGTGAAAAGCGTACACATCATCGACGGCCGGGTCGAACATGCGCTGTTGCTGGAAATCCTCACTGACGAGGGCGTAGGCACCCTGATACGCGGAAAGTGACCCTGCCGGGCGCAAGCCCGGCAGGGTCATCCCGAGGCGCGCAGCGCCGAGGGATCTGCTGTAACTTTCGGAGGCGCGCAGCGCCGAGGGATCTGCTGTAACTTTCGGAGGCGCGCAGCGCCGAGGGATCTGCTGTAACTTTCGGAGGCGCGCAGCGTCGAGGGATCTGCTGTTAGGGTCTCAGGCAATCTTCCTGCCGTTTTCGTCCAGCAGCCCTTCGAGATAACCTTCCCCGGGGTCATAAATCGTAAGCACCCTGCCGCGCGGCACCTTGCTGAAGGAGATATGCACCCATTTCGCGTACTCCAGGATGCATTGGTCGAATTCGATGTCGGAATCGCGGATGGCTTTGATAATATCCACGGGCGATCCGAATTCGGCGCAGGTGAAGTCGGCGGCCAGCCCCTGGGTATGCTGTGAAGCGTTTGCGCCACCGACCCGCCGGTTGAGCTCGGGGGAGCGGTAGCCGCTGGAGATTTCCAGCGGAAAACCGGTGAGCATGCGTACTCGCTCCAGACCCTCGGCCAGCAGCCGCAGGTTGTCGACGAGGTCCGCGCCCGGTGTGTTGTCGATGCGCTCGCGCGCCGCGGTCTCGGAATGGATCAGTTGCTCGAGCGAGAAGTTTGGTGTCAGCCGCATGCGGCGATTTTAGATTGGAGCGGCGAACATGCCAACAAGGCCTGACTGGGTTTTCGACTTGGACAACACCCTGCACAATGCATCGCCGCATATTTTTCCGCACATCAACCGCAGCATGACCGCGTACCTGCAGCGGCATCTGCGCCTGAGCGAAGAAGACGCCGGCAATTTGCGCGCCCAGTACTGGCGCAGATACGGCGCCACGCTGCTGGGCATGATGCGCCATCACGGCACCGATCCGGAGCATTTTCTGCGCGAGACCCATGCATTTCCAGACTTGTCCGGCATGGTGGTGTACGAGCGCGGACTCGCCGCCATGCTGCGGCGCCTGCCAGGCCGCAAACTGGTCCTGTCCAACGCGCCGCGCGCGTACGCGCTGGCGGTGCTGCAGATGATGGGCGTAGCCAGCCATTTCGACGCCCTGCACTGCATCGAGTCCACTGGCTACCAGCCCAAGCCTTCGCTTGCCGCCTTTCGCAGCCTGCTGCGCGCTTATGGCCTCATCGCCTCGCGCTGCATCATGGTGGAGGATACCCGCGAAAACCTGCGGCCGGCGAAGCGCTTGGGGATGAAGACAGTGTGGATCACGCGCGAGCCGCGCGCCCCTGGCTACGTCGATGTCAAGACCGCCTCGGTGCTCGAGCTGCCGCGCCTGCTCGGACGCCTTTGGGCGTGAAAAGGTTAGCGCTTACCAACTGCATAGGCTAGAATCGGCGCTCGTCTGCCTATCCTGGGAGGAGATCATGGCGACCCGCGCCGGCGAACGCAAGAACCAGATCCTGCAAGTCTTGGCGCAGATGCTGCAGGCGCCGAAGAGCGAAAAAATAACCACGGCCACGCTCGCCGCCCGGCTCGACGTGTCGGAAGCCGCGCTCTACCGCCACTTCGCCAGCAAGGCGCAGATGTACGAGGGTCTGATCGCTTTCGTCGAGGAGACGATATTCGGACTGATCAACAAAATCAGTGCGGAACAGGAGAGCGGATTGAAACAAACCCACGCCATCGCCGCCATGCTGCTGTCCTTTGCAGAAAAAAACCCCGGCATGACGCGGGTGCTGATCGGCGACGCACTGGTGAACGAGGACGCGCGGCTGCAGGCGCGGATCAACCAGCTGCACGACCGGCTCGAGGCGGCACTCAAGCAATCGCTGCGGCTGGCGGCGACCCAGGGCGAGATCGACAAGGACGCCGATGTCGCCGCCCAAGCCAACCTGATACTCGCCTACATCGTCGGCCGCTGGCACCAGTACGCCAAGAGCGGCTTCAAGCGATTGCCGACAGAACTATGGCAGCAGCAGGCGCCTTTGCTGCTAGGTTAGGCGAAGCCGCTGAATTCGGGGATATAAAAGGGGGCCGTGCCCCCTTTTTCGATTAGCTCCAAGAGCGGCTTCAAGCGCCTGCCGACGGAGTTGTGGCAGCAGCAGGGGCCTATGCTGCTAGGCTGAAGCGGCGCAGACCTTGCAGGCCGGATCCTTGGACAGTCTGACCGAGCGCCACTCCATTGCCAGACAATCCAGCAGCAGCAGACGGCCGTTGAGCGTGTCTCCCGCGCCGCAGAGCAGCTTCAGGGCTTCGGCCGCCTGCACCGCGCCGATGATGCCGGTAAGCGGCGCGAACACCCCCATCACCGCGCAGCGCGTTTCCTCGGCCTCGGTATCTTCTGGAAACAGACAGTTGTAGCAGGGGGCGTCGCGCCGGCGCAGGTCGAATACGGTTACCTGTCCGTCGAAACGCACACCGGCCCCGGAGACCAGCGGCTTGCGGTATGCGACGCAGCCGCGGTTGACCGCATGGCGGGTGGCGAAATTATCGGAGCAGTCGAGGACGACGTCGGCGCTCGCAATGAGCTGGGCCAGGCGTTCGCCCTCCAGGCGCTCCGGGATCGCGACGACCTCAATCTCCGGGTTCAGCTGCGCCAGGGTGTCCTTGCCCGAGTACGCTTTCGCCCGGCCCACCGCCGCCGTGGTATGCAGAATCTGGCGCTGCAGGTTGGTGAGATCGACCGAATCGCCATCGGCGAGCGTAATGCGTCCGACGCCGCCGGAGGCAAGATACATGGACACCGGTGAGCCCAAGCCGCCTGCGCCTATGACCAGCGCGTGCGCCGCAAGCAGTTTTTCCTGGCCCTCGATGCCGATCTCGGGCAACAGAATGTGCCGGCTGTAGCGCAGCAGCTGCTGGTCATTCATCGGGCGGGAAACCCAAGGGGACAGGCATCAGCGAGGACGCTTCCCGCGCCGCTTTTCCCAAAGCTAGCGCCCCTCGAGGATCCGCAGGCCTTTGAGCATATCGATGGCCTGATTCAGTTGATAGTCCTGGGCCGAGCCGAATTTTACCGGCTTGACCGTCGCCGCGCCATTCTCGTTCCCGGGCTGCTCGTCTGCTTGCACCTCGGGTTTTTCTTTGCCTGCGGCGGGGTCCTTGTCATTGGACAGGTGCTTGTTGAGGTCCGCTTCGCGCAGGAACGCGTGCCCATCGATGCCGGGTTCCTGGACGACGATGTCCGGGGTGATGCCCTCGGCCTGGATCGAGCGCCCGTTGGGCGTGTAATAACGCGCGGTCGTCAGTTTGATCGCAGTGTTGTTGCCCAGCGGTATGATCGTCTGTACCGATCCCTTGCCGAAACTCTGGGTGCCCATGACCAAGGCGCGCTTGTGGTCCTGCAGCGCGCCCGTCACGATCTCCGAGGCGGAGGCCGTTCCGCCGTTGATCAGAACCACCATCGGTACTTTCTTGACCGCCGCCGGCAGTCCTTTCAGATAGTCGTCGCCGCTGCCGCGCAGATAGTCGTCGGGGTTGGCGATGTACTTGCGCTTGGCGTCGGCGGTGCGGCCGTCGGTTGTGACTACGACCGAGTCGTGTGGCAAGAACGCAGCGGAAACGCCGACCGCCGCGTTGAGCAATCCGCCCGGGTCGTCGCGCAGGTCGAGCACCAGGCCTTTTAGCGGGCCCTTCTTGTAAAGCGCCTCGATCTGATGCGCCAAGTCCTCGCCGGAACGCTCCTGAAACTGCACCACGCGCACGTAGCCGTAGCCAGGCTGAGCCATTTTGGACCTGACGCTCTGCACCTTGATCACGGCCCTTTTCAGGATGAATATCAGCGGTTTGGATTGGCCTTTGCGCAGCACGGTAAGCTTGATGGTCGTGTCGGGCTTGCCGCGCATGCGCTTGACCGCGTCGTTCAGGCTCATGCCTTTCACCGGCGTTTCGTCCAGTCGGATGATCAGGTCGCCCGGTTTGATGCCGGCGTGGAAAGCCGGCGTGTCCTCGATCGGTGAAATCACTTTGACGAACCCGTCCTCCATGCCGACCTCGATGCCCAGGCCGCCGAATTCGCCTTGCGTGCCGACCTGCAGCTCGCGGTAAGCGTCACGGTCCAGGTAGGCGGAGTGCGGATCCAGTCCGGAGATCATTCCGTTGATGGCGCTGGTGATGAGCGTCTTGTCCGAGACCGGCTCGACGTAATTGTTCTTGACCGCGCCGAACACCTCGGCAAACGCGCGCAGTTCCTCTACCGGCAGCGGCGATTGGGCTTTTTCGGCGATCGCGGAGTAATTGAGGGACAGCAGCACGCCCGCCACGACACCCAGCAGAATCAGCCCCGTCTTGTGCAACTTGTTTTTCATGAAAGACACCACCTCTCTACTTCAAAGAAGCCCAACTCAGCGGATCGAAGGCTTTGCCTCGATAACGAATTTCAAAGTATAAACCCGAATCCGGGTTGCCGCCGCTGTTGCCGACCGTTGCCACGACATCGCCTGCCGCGACTTTGTCGCCCACCTGCTTGAGCAGCGCCTCGTTATCGCCGTAGATCGTGAGGTAGCCCTGGCCGTGGTCGATGATCATCAGATTCCCGAATCCGCGCATCCAGTCGGCGAACACCACCCGGCCGGCGGCCACCGCATGCACCTCCTCGCCGCTCGCGCCGCGAATGAACAAGCCCTTCCAGCGCAGGCGGCCACCGCTACGTGGACCGCCGAAACGGTTCATTAGTTCCCCGCGGATCGGCAGCCTGAGTTTGCCTTTGAGCGAGGCAAACGGCACTCCCTCGTGGCCGGGTTGCGGCAGTCTTTCGTTGCGCAGGCCGTTCGATGGCGCAGAGGCAGTCGTTCCCAGCTTATCGACCAGGCGCGACAGCCGCGCTTCGTCGCGCTGCAGTGATTCTATCTGGCGGCGCTGCGAGCGGATCTGCGTTGCCAGGCGCGCCAGCACCAGACGCCGCGCCTTTTGCTGCGCGAGCAGTTCCTTGCGGGCTTCGCGCTGTTGCGCCCCCAGTTGCGCCAGTTCGGCGCTCTTGTCGCGCGCTTCGCGCTCGAGTTGCGCCAGCCCGGCGAGGTTGGACCGCAGCGCGCGGATGGAATCAGCCTGGGCGCGCGAGATGTAGCTGTAGTACCGCAGTTCGCGCGCGGTGCGGTTCGGATCCTGTCCGGAGAGCAACAGCCTCAGGTAACTTTGCCGACCCGATGCGTAGCGCATGGCCAGCAACTGCCCGAGATCGCGCCGCTGCGAGGCGATGCTTGCCTGGAGCGAGCGCGACTGAACGCCCACGCGGACGAGATCGGCGCGCGCCGCGCGCTGCTTCACGCCGATATCGTGCAGCACGCGGTTGGCTTCCGACACGCCGCGTTCTGACGCACGCAGCGCATCGCTCGCTTCCGCTCGGTTTTCCTCGGCACCGCTCAGATTCTTTTTCAGCGTTTGGATGCGGCCGTGCAGCGCCTCGAGCTCGGCCTTGTTGGCAGCGCATGCGGCAGGCGCAACGCACAGCGCCAACGCCGCTAACAAACCCCCGGCGCAAAGGGCGCGCAGGACGCGAGGCAGGGATTCGGGCTTCCGCCGCGTTCCGCGCGCCGCCTGCGCCGGATTCAAGCCTTCGCCTTGCCCTGGTTCGCGACGGCCTGCATGGCTTTTTCGACCTCCGCTGCATCACCCAGATAGTAGTGGCGGATCGGCTTTAGAGCATCGTCCAGCTCGTATACCAGCGGCACCCCGGTAGGAATATTGAGGCCGACGATATCCTGGTCGCTCACCTTGTCCAGGTACTTCACCAGCGCGCGTATCGAATTGCCGTGCGCGGCGATGAGCACGCGCTTGCCCGCCCGTATGTCCGGGGCGACGGCCTGGTTCCAATAGGGGAGCACGCGCGCCACCGTGTCTTTGAGGCACTCGGTGTAAGGTAGCTGACTGGCTGCGAGTTCACGGTAGCGCGGGTCCTTGCCGGGGCAGCGCGGGTCGTCTGCGCTGAGCGCGGGCGGCGGGACATCGTAGCTGCGGCGCCAAGCGAGCACCTGCGCATCGCCGAACTTGGCCGCGGTTTCCGCCTTGTTCAGGCCCTGCAGCGCGCCGTAGTGGCGCTCGTTCAAGCGCCAGGAATGCAGCACCGGTATCCACATCAGGTCCATGCGCTCCAGAGCCAGCCACAGGGTCTTGATCGCGCGCCTGAGCACCGAAGTATGTGCCACGTCGAACACAAAACCCGCTTCGCGCATCAGTTCGCCCGCTTTTCCCGCCTCTTCCACGCCTTTATCGGTCAGATCGACGTCGGTCCAGCCGGTGAACCGGTTTTCCTTGTTCCAGACGGACTCGCCGTGCCTGAGCAGAATGACCTTTTTCATGACGATCCCTTTTTACCGTACGGTAAGCCTCCGAATATTTTATAATATTCCCGCATCAGAAACCGTGCTCGGGCTGCTTCGGCGCGAGATATTTCCGATCTGACCGATAAACAAGCAGACCATTGGACGCTGTGCGCGGTCGTGACGCCGATCGACAGGACGGGCGAAATCCCCGGCGCCACTCCGGTCCAAGATTTGAAGGCCATTTCGGAATTTTGGAGATGGCCCGCCAATTAGGGGGGCGTGAAAGGATGTGCCCCGAAGGCCTCGGTTCCCGTTGCTCGGTCCCGCTCGACGGGAGAGCGGGAAGGTCCTCCCGGGGGATGCCACATCATTTTTGTCATGAGTTAGGAGCAGGCGTGAAATTCGTAATGGACAATATTTTCCTCGTTGGGGTCGCCTTCGTCAGTGGCGTGATGCTGATATGGCCGCTGCTGCGGCGGGGAGTGGGCGGCCCGTCGGTCAGCACGCTGGAAGCGACGCAGTTGATCAACCGGCAGGATGCGCTGGTACTCGACGTGCGCGAGCAGGCCGAGTACGCGCAATCGCACATCCTCAATGCACGCGGGCTGCCGCTGTCGCAGCTCGAGGCGCGGATCGGCGATATCGAGAAATTCAAGGACAAACCCTTGATCGTGTATTGCGCAACTGAAAATCGTTCGAATACAGCCGTCGCAACGCTGAAAAAGCGCGGTTTTTCGAATGCAGTCGTTCTGAGCGGCGGGTTCACGGCCTGGCAGCAAGCCGGCCTGCCGGTGCAGAAATAAGCATAGCCGGGACCCTTCGCGAAGCCGACTTCGCAGTGGGTCGATTTCAGGAAAGCAGGAAAGCATGAGGGGAGGCTCCCCTCATATTGAAAGAGGTTCTCATGCCCGTGATCCGCATGTACAGTACCGCGGTATGCCCGTTCTGCCAGCGCGCCGAGATGTTGCTCAAATCGAAGGGCGTCACTGAAATCGAGAAGATCCGTATCGACCTCGATTCCGCGCGCCGCGACGAGATGATGCAAAAGACCGGCAGGCGCACCGTGCCGCAAATCTACATCGGCGAGGTCCACGTCGGCGGCTTCGACGATCTGGCTGCGCTTGATCGCGCCGGAAAGCTCGATCCCTTGCTGCGTGGCCAGAGCTGAGCGCAGCGCCTTATTTTCAATCACTGGAACAAAAAATGGACGAAACGCAGCAACCGACATTCGGTATCGAGAAAGTTTACGTCAAGGACTTGTCTCTGGAGATTCCGCATGCGCCCGAAATATTCCTGTCGGGCGAGCAGCCACAAGTGGACGTGCAGCTGCACAACGAGACCGCGGCCATAAGCGAGGGGCTTTACCAGGTGGTGCTGACGGTGACGGTGACGGCGAAGGCGGGGGACAAGACCATGTTCTTGGTGGAGGCGGCTCAGGCCGGCATTTTCCAGGTCCGCAACGTACCGGAATCCGACATCGAGCCCCTGCTCGCAACCGCCTGCCCCAACATACTTTTCCCGTACGCGCGCGAGACGGTATCCGACATCGTCGGCCGCGCCGGTTTCCCGCCGGTGTATCTGGCGCCGGTGAATTTCGACGCGATTTACATGCAACGGCTGCAGCAGGCGCAGGAGCAGGCCGGACCGAAAATAGAAATCGCACATTGACCTGATGCGGCCATGCGGCGCTTTCTCATCCTGCTCCTGCTGATTGCATCGCCCGCGGTTGCGGCGGGCGAGTTCCGCTCCATCGCTGACAGTGCGGCGCTGATGTACGATGCACCCTCGGTCAAGGCGAACAAGCTGTACGTCGCGAGCAGGTACTACCCGGTGGAAGTCATCGTGCAACTCGACAACTGGATCAAGGTGCGCGATGTCGCCGGCGATCTCGCCTGGGTGCAGAAAAAAGACCTGTCCGACATGCGCACGGTAGTGGTGACAGTGCCCCTTGCCGACGTGCGCCAACAAGCTGACGATGCCGCGCCGCTGGCGTTTCAGGCGCGCCAGGGGGTCGCGCTGGAGATTCTAGAACTTGGCCCGGGTCCCTGGGTCAAGGTCCGTCTCCTCAATGGCCAGACCGGGTACGTTCGCGCGGACCAAGTCTGGGGATTGTAAGGGCTTGGCGCACGCGCCAAGCCGATCGCCTATGAGAATTGCCGTAATGGGCGCAGGCGCATGGGGCACGGCGATCGCGGTGAGCCTCAGCGCCAGACACGAGACGGTGCTTTGGGGGCGCGACCGCGAGCAATGCCAGTCGATCGCCGCGGCCCGCTGCAACCAGCGCTATCTGCCTGAAATCGCCTTGCCGCCGCAGCTCAGAGTCGAAGCAGAATTTTCTGCCGTGGTCTCCGCCGCGGAACTCGTACTGGTGGCGACGCCGACGGCGGCGCTGCGCGAGCTGCTGGCCCGGCTCGCTCCCTTGCGCAAACCAGTGGTATGGCTGTGCAAGGGCTTCGAGCCGCAGACCGCCGAGTTGCCGCATCAAATCGCCGCGCGCGTGCTGACCAGCGGCGCGGCTTTCGGCGCCTTGTCGGGCCCCAGTTTTGCGCTCGAGGTCGCGCGTGGCTTGCCGACGGCGCTCACGCTCGCCTCCGCCGATGCCGCGTTTAGCCAAGCCACCGCACGCGCGCTGCACGGTCCCCGCTTGCGCGTTTACTTCAGCAGCGATATCACCGGAGTCGAGATCGGCGGCGCGGTAAAGAATGTCATGGCCATCGCCACCGGCATTGCCGACGGCCTGGGACTGGGCGCCAACGCGCGCGCGGCACTGATCACCCGCGGGCTCGCCGAAATCACCCGCCTCGGGGTGAAGCTCGGCGGACGTCCGGAGACTTTCACCGGACTCACCGGCGCCGGCGATTTGATCCTGACCTGTACTGGCGATTTGTCGCGCAACCGGCGCGTCGGCCTCGCGCTCGCGCAGGGCAGAAAACTGGAGGACGTCCTGCGCGAACTCGGGCATGTGGCCGAGGGCGTGGCTACGGCCGCCGCGGTCGAGAAACGCGCCGCGCAGTCAGGCGTCGACATGCCGATTACCCGCGCGGTCTGCGCCGTTCTGTCCGGCAGCGTCGCGCCGCGCGAGGCGGTGGAGCAGCTGCTTGCCAGGGACCCAAAGGAAGAGGCGTAGAACACGTTGCAAATGGATTTTGCAACGAGCCAATTCAGGGGAGCATGAGGGGAGACGACCTCAAGGAAGGCCCCGGAGGGGATATTTCCTGATTTTGAAATGAACCCCTAGACCGCTCCGGCAAAGCCCTGCTGGCGCCAGGCTTCGTATACTGCCACCGCGACCGCGTTGGAAAGATTGAGGCTGCGATTGTCGGGCCGCAGCGGCAGCCGCAGGCGCCGTTCTTCGGGCACACTGGCGAGTATTTCCGGCGGCAGGCCGCGCGTTTCGGGCCCGAACAGCAGCGCGTCGCCTGCACAGTACGCGGGCTCGGTGTATCGGCGCTGCGCGCGCGTGGAGAACGCGAACAGGCGCCTCCCGCGCAGATGTTCGCAGGCTGCTTGCCAATCCTTGTGCACCATCAGCGCGGCATATTCGTGGTAATCGAGGCCGGCGCGCTTCAGTTCGCGGTCCTCGAGGCGGAACCCCAGCGGCTCGACCAGGTGCAAAGTGGCGCCGGTGTTGGCGGCAAGGCGGATGATATTGCCGGTATTGGGCGGGATTTCCGGCTGGTAGAGAACGATGTCAAACATCGCGCGCGGTGCGTGCAATTACCCAGTTTTCGACGCGCGCAGCGCCGTTTTCCTTGAGCGTGCGCGCGAATTCATCCAGCGTCGCGCCGGTGGTCATGACGTCGTCCACGACGGCGATGTTCAAGCCGCCAAGGTCGCTGTCGCAGGCGAAGGCCCCGCGCACATTGGTCGCGCGCTCGCGCCAGGGCAGCGCGGTCTGCGCAGCAGTGTTGCGCACGCGCCGCGCGAGCCGTGCATCCATGGCGATGCCGCTCAGACGCGATAATACTTTGGCGATCTCGACCGCCTGATTGAAACCGCGCTCAGCCAGGCGCGCGGGATGCAGGGGCAGCGGCACGATCAGGTCCAGGCCGCGCGCGCCGCCGATGCGCCGGTGCCACTCCTGCGCGAACAGTCCGGCGAGCGCGAGTTGACCGCCATACTTGAGGGACTGTACCAGTGCGTCCACGGGGAAGGCGTAGACGAACGCGGCTCGGCTGGCGTCGTAATGCGGCGGGGCGGCGATGCAGGCGCCGCACTCGAGCGTGGCTGCGCCGGGCGCGGCGCAGCGCGGGCAGGCCGAGGCGGTGAACGGAAGTTCACGCGCGCAAGCCTCGCATAACAGTTTCTCGCCGCTAGCCGCCTGGCACAGCAGGCAGTCCTGTCCCAGCAGCGTATGCCCAATCGTTCTGCCGATTTTCAGAAACGGGCGCAATGAAATTGACAAGTGGAAATGCTTCCCTGAAGATGCACTGGTCGCTCAAGCGGGAAGAGAGTAACCATGAACCGGATGGTGGTCAAATCCGGCGCCGTCGGCGCCGGGTGCGGATGAATCCCATAATGACGCTCGCGGCGGAGCTTGCCGCGGGCAAGACGACAAGCCAGGCCTTGGTCGAGGATGCGCTGACGCGCATTGCCGCTCCCTCCGGCGAGGGCGCGCGCGTGTTCCTGCGCACGCACCGCGAATCGGCGCTGGCCGAAGCCCGGGCGAGCGATGCCTTGCGCGCGCATGGGATTGTGCCCTCGCCGCTCGCCGGTATACCCATATCGGTAAAGGATTTGTTCGATGTCGCCGGCGACATCACGCGCGCCGGGTCGAAGGTGCTCGCCGATTCCGCTCCGGCAAAGACCGACGCGAGTGTGGTGCGGCGGCTGCGCCAGGCGGGCGCAATCATCGTCGGCCGCAGCAATATGGTCGAATTCGCGTTCTCCGGACTGGGCCTCAATCCGCACTACGGCACGCCGAAAAATCCCTGGGACCGCGCCACCGGCCGCATTCCTGGCGGCTCGTCTTCGGGGGCGGCGGTGTCCGTATCGGACGGCATGGCGGCGATGGGCCTGGGCACGGACACCGGCGGCTCCGTGCGCATCCCGGCCGCGCTGTGCGGCCTCACCGGCTTCAAGCCGACCGCCAAGCGCATTCCCACCGACGGAACTTTCCCGCTCTCGAACACGCTGGATTCGATCGGACCGATCGCGCGCAGCGTGGCCTGTTGCGCTCTCGTCGACAGCATACTCGCGGGTGCAGCGCTGCTGGTGCCGCCGGCGCTGCCGCTCAAGGGCCTGCGCCTGGGTCTGGTGCAGGACTATGTTCTGGACGGACTGGACAGCGCCGTGGCGGAGGCTTTTGGCAAGGCGCTCACCCGGTTGTCGCGGGCGGGGGCGCAGCTGAGCGAAGTGCGCTTCGAGGCTTTGCGGCGGCTGCCGCAGATCAATCAGAAAGGCGGTCTGGTGGTGGCAGAGGCCTATGCGGTGCATCGTGAGTTGATCGCACGGCGCAAGGACGGGTACGACCCGCGCGTGGTATCGCGCGCCCTGCGCGGTGCCGACATCAGCGCGGCCAAGTATATCGACGTATTTAACCAGCGCGCGGCCATGATCGCCGAAAGCGCGCGCCTGTCCGCGCCTTACGACGCGCTGCTGATGCCTACCGTGGTCATGGTCGCGCCAGCCATTGCGCCCCTGGAGACCGACGATGCGCTCTACGGCAAGACCAATCTCGCCATGCTGCGCAATCCTAGCGTGGTCAATTTTCTCGACGGCTGCGCCCTGTCCATTCCATGCCACGAACCGGGCGCCGCCCCGGTGGGCCTGATGGCTGTGGGACAGGCCGGGGAGGACCGGCGTCTGCTCGGTGTCGGGCAGGCTCTGGAAGCGGCGCTGCGCGCGTGAGGTCCGAAAGAGGCATGGGCGTGGCGCCCGCGCTCCCGGGAGGCACGCGCTGAGCGCGCCCGCGATAGACCGTCGCGCCGCGCGCCGCGCGTATTCGCGCGCGGCCGTCAGTTATGCCGGCGCCGCCGTGCTCGCGCGCGAAGTGGAGGCGCGCATGCTGGAGCGCTTGCAGTACATCAAGCTTGCACCACAGCGTGTACTGGATGCGGGCTGCGGCGACGGCCACGGCGCCAGGCGTCTGGCCGAGGTGTATCCGCGGGCACAGGTGCTGGGACTGGATTTCGCCTACCCGATGCTGCAGGCCGCGCGTAGCCACCGGGCCTGGCTGCGGCGAATCATCGCGAGCGAGCGCGTGGCGTACTTGTGCGCCGATTTGGCTGCCGTGCCCCTGGCCGCGGCGAGCGTGGATCTCGTCTGGTCCAATCTGGCGCTGCATTGCACCGGAGATCCGCTGCCGGCGCTGAAGGAACTGCGGCGCACGCTGAAGGTGGGGGGGCTGCTGATGTTCAGCTGCTACGGTCCGGATACCCTGAAGGAACTCAGGAGCGCATTTGCCGCGCACGACGGCGCAGCGCATGTGCACGCCTTCATCGACATGCATGATCTGGGCGACATGCTGTCGGCATGCGGTTATGCCGAACCGGTGATGGACATGGAGGTCATCACGCTCACCTACGCCGACGTGGACGCGCTATTCGCCGACCTGCGGGCGACCGGCCAGGTGAATGCGCTCGCCGGACGCAGGCGCGGGCTCAGCGGCAAGGGCGTGTTCGGCGCCATGCGCGCGGCCTACGCGAACCTGCGCCGCGACGGCAGGCTGCCGGCAAGTTTCGAAATCGTCTACGGGCACGCGTGGAAGCCGCAGCAGCGCTTCGCCGAAGACGGGCGCGCGATTGTCAGGCTAGAATTGCCGCGCGCCAAGCCGGGTTGATTTGATTTCTTGATTTCCGGATTACTGAAGGCAATGCGAGGGAAAGGCTTGATCAATTCGCCTTTCGTATGATACGGTACCGAACTTTTTTTGGCTCGGTCTACATGTTTGCCGCGATCTACATGTTGGGATCGGTCTACCTGCCACTGCGAGGGAACGATGAATAGCGTGCTTGGACGACTAATCGGTGGTCTGCTGCTGACGCTCTACACGGCGCTGGCCTCCGCCGCCTACCGAGTCAATTTTCAGCCGCCAGTGACCCGGATCGCGGACGATATCTACCATCTGCACATGCTGATGATGTACGTGATCGTGGTGATATTCTGCCTCGTGTTCGGCGTGATGTTCTATTCCATTTATGCCCACCGCAAGTCCGTCGGGCACAAGGCCGCGCAATTCCACGAGAACACCACCGTGGAAATCATCTGGACCATCATCCCGTTCCTGATCCTCATCGCCATCGCCTGGCCCGCGACCAAGGTCGTGATTGCCTACAAGGATACGTCCGACCCGGACATCACGGTCAAGGTCACCGGCTACCAGTGGAAATGGGGCTACGACTACCTCAAGGGCGAAGGCGCGGGCATTTCGTTCCTTTCCACCCTCGCTACGCCGTGGGATGAGATCGACAACCAGAAACCGAAGGACAAACACTACCTGCTCGAAGTGGATCACCCGCTGGTGGTGCCGGTGGGTAAAAAAGTGCGCATACTGACGACCGCCGCTGACGTGATCCATTCTTTCTGGGTGCCGGCCTTCGGCATTAAGCAGGACGCCTTTCCGGGCATCGTGCGCGACACTTGGTTCAGGGCCGACAAGGAAGGCACCTACCGCGGCCAATGTGCCGAACTGTGCGGCAGGGGCCATGGCTTCATGCCGATCGTGGTCAAGGTGGTGTCGCCGGAACAGTACGCCCAATGGGTCGCAGAGCACGAACCAAAGGCGGCAGTAGCGGCCGCCGGCCAGGAAACAAAGGCGGCCGGCGCGGTCGCCGGCCGTGAATCAAACGTGGCCGCTGCGGCCGAGGAACCGAACAAGCAGTGGACGCTGGCCGAGCTGAAGGCCAGGGGAGAGAAGGTGTATGCCGCCCATTGCGTGGCCTGCCACCAGGCGAACGGCAAGGGACGGCCGCCGATGTTTCCCGCGCTGGACGGCTCCAAAATCGCGACCGGCCCCAAAGCGGCGCATATCAACAGGGTGCTCAACGGCAAACCTGGCACTGCGATGGTGGCGTTCGGCAAGCAGCTGTCGGACACCGACATCGCTGCCGTGATTACCTATGAGCGCAACGCTTGGGGCAATAAGATGGGAGACATGGTGCAGCCGGCAGAAGTCAAAGCGGCGCGCAAGTAACGGTTACGACTCGAATTCCAGGAGAAACGCATGAGCGCAGTCATCGACACCCCCCTCGGTCACGCAGCGGATCACGACGATCACGCGCACCCCCCCTCGGGGTTGATGCGTTGGGTGACGACCACCAACCACAAGGACATCGGCACGATGTACCTGTGGTTCTCGTTCACCATGCTGCTGGTGGGCGGCGCGCTGGCGATGACCATCCGCGCCGAATTGTTCGAGCCCGGCCTTCAGATCGTGACGCCGGAGTTCTTCAACCAGCTCACCACCATGCACGGCCTGATCATGGTGTTCGGCGCGATCATGCCGGCTTTCGTCGGCTTCGCCAATTGGCAGATCCCGATGATGATAGGCGCGCCCGATATGGCGTTCGCGCGCATGAACAACTGGAGTTTCTGGCTGCTGCCGGTGGCGGGGACGCTGCTGATCGGTTCGTTTTTCGCCCCGGGCGGCGCGCCTGCGGCCGGCTGGACCATGTACGCGCCGCTGTCCATCCAGATGGGCCCGGGCATGGACATGAGCATATTTGCCCTGCATATCATGGGGGCCTCCAGCATCATGGGCTCGATCAACATCATCACCACCATCCTGAACATGCGCGCACCGGGGATGACGCTGATGAAAATGCCGATGTTCGTGTGGACCTGGCTGATCACCGCCTACCTGCTGATCGCGGTAATGCCGGTGCTCGCCGGTGCCATCACCATGACGCTGACCGACCGCCATTTCGGCACTTCGTTCTTCAACGCGGCCGGCGGCGGTGACCCGGTGATGTTCCAGCACATTTTCTGGTTCTTCGGCCATCCCGAGGTCTACATCATGATCCTGCCGGCATTCGGCATCATCAGCCAGGTGATCCCCGCATTCTCGCGCAAGCCGCTGTTCGGCTACGCCTCGATGGTGTACGCCACCGCGTCGATCGCGATCCTGTCGTTCATCGTCTGGGCGCACCACATGTTCACCGTGGGGCTGCCGACCGCCGGCCTCCTGTTTTTCATGTACTCCACTATGCTGATCGCGGTGCCCACCGGGGTGAAGGTGTTCAACTGGCTCGCCACCATGTGGAGGGGCTCGATGACGTTCGAGACGCCGATGCTGTTCGCGGTCGGCTTCATTTTCGTGTTCACCATGGGCGGTTTCACGGGACTGATACTCGCGATCATGCCGGTGGACGTGCAGCTGCAGGATACTTACTACGTCGTGGCGCATTTCCATTATGTATTGGTGGGCGGCGCGCTGTTCGCGATTTTCTCCGGCGCTTATTTCTGGATGCCGAAGTGGACCGGTCGCATGTACAACGAAACCCTGGGCAAGTGGCACTTCTGGCTGTCGATCGTGTTTTTCAACATCGCTTTCTTCCCGATGCACTTTCTCGGTCTCGCCGGCATGCCCCGGCGCATCCCCGACTATGCCAGCCAGTTCACCAATTTCAACCAGATCGTCAGCGTGGGTGCGTTCGGCTTCGGTCTGAGCCAGCTGCTGTTTCTGTACATCGTGTTGAGATGCAGCGTGTTCCGCAAGGGCGAGAAAGCGCCGGCGAGACCCTGGGAAGGCGCCGATTCCCTGGAGTGGACGCACCTGCCGAGCCCGGCGCCCTATCACAGCTTTCATGAGCAGCCGGAAGTGAAGTGATGCGCGGTGACAGCATGAGTGGCGGAGACCCGAAAAACACGAGAACTGCGCTGATCCTGACCGCGCTGGCGCTCGCGTTCTTCTTCGCGACCGTGCTCAAGTACTGGTTGGCGAAATGACCGCAGTCTCGGCCCCGGCACAAAAAGCAAGGGAGAGGCGGCCAGCGGTGGCGTCGGGCATGTCCGGTGACGGCGCAAAGCGCGCGATGGGCCGGGGGTGACGGTGGCGCAAGCCCAAAGAAAGGCGTCGCCGCTGCGGGTCGCGAAGGCGGTGTTCTGGTCCTTCTTCGGCATACGCAAGCGCCGCGATTACGAGACGGACAGTGTGGAGATAAAGCCGCATCAGGTGATCGTCGCCGGCCTGATCGGAGCAGCGGTTCTGGTGCTGAGTTTGATACTGCTGGTGTATTTTATCATCGGCAAGCTGACTTAAATCGAGGAGAACAACATGAGCGATCACGCTCAACATTATTTCGTACCGAAGCCATCCCATTGGATGATCGTCGGCTCGTTCGCGCTGTTCTTCATGGCGGGCGGCGCGGCGATGTGGTTCAACGGAACGGAGGTCGGTCGCTATGGCGTACTCGTCGGTTTCGCACTGCTCGTATACATGATGTTCCGCTGGTTCGGGGACGTGGTGCGCGAGTCCGAAAGCGGCAAATACGGAAAGTGGGAGGACGTCTCGTTCCGCTGGGGCATGAGCTGGTTCATTTTCTCGGAGGTGATGTTCTTTGCCGCGTTCTTCGGCGCGCTGTTCTATGTCCGCGTGATCTCGGTTCCGGACCTCGGCAGCCTGCTCAGCAGGGAAGTGCTGTGGCCGCATTTCAACGGCCAGTGGCCAACCGCGGGTCCCGGGATCAAGGACGCATTCACGCCGATGGCGGCCTGGGGCATTCCTGCGCTCAACACCCTGCTGCTGCTGAGTTCCGGCGTAACCATTACGATCGCCCACTACGGCATGATCGAGGGCAACCGCGCAAAGCTCAAGCTGTGGCTGTTCCTGACCATCGTTCTGGGCGTCACTTTCCTCGGCTTCCAGGCCTTCGAATATTCCCATGCGTATTCGGAATTTCACCTCAGCCTGAGCAGCGGGGTCTACGGCTCTACCTTTTTCATGCTAACGGGCTTTCACGGCTTCCACGTGACCGTGGGCGTGATCATGCTTACCACCATGCTGTTCCGCTCGTTCGCCGGTCATTTCAAACCGGAGCACCATTTCGCCTTCGAGGCCGTGGCCTGGTACTGGCACTTCGTCGACGTGGTGTGGCTGCTGCTGTTTATTTTCGTATACTGGATATAGCGCCAAGGAAGCGGCTGCGGGCGGTCATGGGCAACGGCGACGGCGGGGCGGCGATCGCGACGGATTTTCGATGCGCCGCAAGCTGTGGGGCGCCTTTCCTGAGGCCTGAAGGACTTCCCTAGCCGAGTTTTCCCGGGATCAGGCCAAAGTAGTAGCCCGCCATGAGCATCAGGAACAGGGCAAACGACAGGCCGACGCGCAGCGCCAGTGCTCTGACGGTGCGTTTCGAGTGACCGTGATCGGTTACCAGGAAAAACAGGGCCGAGCCCAGGCTGGCGAGAATCAGGACCACGAATATGATGACGATTATTTTCATTGCAGGCGGCGACGGAATTTGCTGAGTGTATCCCAGTCAAACAAGCCCTGCCAGAGAAAAGGCCATTCCGCTGATGCCAGAAAACCGGCGTTTTCGTCCTGCCTTCGTGCCGAGCATTGCGGCGCTGGCAGCGATCGCGCTCACCGTGTCGTTAGGCAACTGGCAGACGCGCCGCGCCGCGGAAAGGGAGGCGCTCGGTCGCAGGCTTGACGACGCCGCGCAGCAGACGGTGCGTACCCTGCCGCCGAACGCTGTCGACGTGCATGACTATGAATTCCGCCGCATCCGCGCGCGCGGCGAGTTTTCGGCCAGGCATACCATCCTGCTCGACAACAAGGTGCTGCAAGGCGTCCCCGGCTACCAGGTACTGACGCCCTTGAGGATAGCCGGTGGCGACAGGTATGTGCTGGTGAACCGGGGCTGGGTGTCCGCCGGAGCACGGCGCGATGTCCTGCCGCAGATCAAGACGCCCGCCGGGACCCAGACCGTGGAAGGCATCGGCGTCGTGCCCAGCAAGTACATCCTCGAGCTGGGCGCAAAAACCGAGGAAGGCATAGTGTGGGAGAACCTGGTGCTCGCGCGCTATGAAAAATGGTCCGGACTGAAGTTGCAGCCCATCGTGCTGCAGCAGACGAGCGAGGCCGCCGACGGGCTGGTGCGCAAATGGAGGCGCCCGGACACCGGCGCGGACCGGAACCGCGGCTACGCCCTCCAGTGGTATGCAATGGCAATCACAATTCTGATTATCTATGTCGCACTCAGCTTCAAACGAACTGCCTGACCCGCTTCCCGGGCGCCTCAAGATGCTGGCGATCGCGGCGCTGTGCCTCGCGCCCTTCATCGCCGCCCTGATCGCCTATTATTACTGGCACCCGCAGGGCCGCATGAATTACGGCGACCTCATTACGCCGCATACGCTCAGCGATCCGCCGCTGCGCCGGCTGGATCAGCGCCCGTTCAGATTGTCGTCGCTCAGGGGCAAGTGGGTGCTCCTGCAAGTCGATGATGCGGCCTGCCCCGCGGAATGCCAGGCCAAGCTGTACGACATGCGCCAGGTGCGCCTCGCCCAGGGAAAAGAGATGGAGCGCGTCGAACGTGTCTGGCTGATTCTGGACGACGCGCCGCTGCAGACGCTGCTGATGCGCGAGTACGACGGCACGCATATGCTGCGTGCGGCCGGCAGTCCGATCGTCGCCGAGTTTCCGCCGGTGGGCGGGGCGCGCGATCACATTTACGTGATCGACCCGCATGGCAACCTGATGCTGCGCTTCCCCAAGAACCCCGATCCGAGCAGGATGTACAAGGATCTGAAGCTGTTGCTGCGCGCTTCGCGCATAGGCTAGGCGCGTGTACTCATCATGATAGACTTCCCCCTCATTTTCACTCGATAAGCCCATGGCCACGCAACTCATCTTGCACGACACCGCGCAGCGCATGCGCCAGTTCTACGCCCTGACCAAACCGCGCGTGACCATGCTCGCCGTATTCTGCGCGGTGATCGGCATGTTCCTTTCCACGCCGGGGATGGTGCCTTTGCGTGTGCTGTTCGCCGGCGCCGCCGGTATCGCCCTGCTCGCGGGCGCGGCTTTTGCCGTCAACTGCCTGATCGAACAGGAAATCGATGCGAAAATGGCACGTACCCGGTGGCGCCCCTTGCCGCGCGGGGAACTGACGTCGCTGCAGACCGTGGTGTTCGCCGGCGTCATAGGCGGCATCGGCATGTTTCTGCTCTACAGTTACGTCAACGCGCTCACCATGTGGCTCACCTTCGGCACTTTCGTCGGCTACGCGATCGTCTACACTATTCTGCTGAAGCCTGCGACGCCGCAAAACATCGTCATCGGCGGGCTGTCCGGGGCGATGCCCCCGCTGCTGGGCTGGACTGCGGTCACAGGGAACGTGGCGCCCGATGCGCTGTTGCTGGTGTTGATTATCTATGCCTGGACGCCGCCGCATTTCTGGGCGCTCGCGCTGTACCGCACCGAGGATTTCAACCGCGCCGGCCTGCCGATGCTGCCGGTCACGCACGGACAGGAATTCACGCGGCTGTATGTGCTGCTCTACACCCTGATTTTGATCGCGAGCACCCTGCTGCCGTTCGTCTACGGCATGAGCAGTTGGATCTATCTGGCCGCCGCGCTCGTCCTGGACGGCGTGTTCCTGTACTACGCGGTCAGAATTTACACCGCCTACAGCGACCGGCTGGCCCAGCAGATGTTCCGCTATTCCGTGATCTACCTGGCCGGCCTGTTCACCGCGCTGCTGTTGGACCACTATTTCTGAGCGTATGCGTCAGGCCCGCCGAGACGACCCCTGATTCAGGAGGAGCATGAACCCGCCTCCGCTCCTCTTGCCGTGAGCGCCGGTGTCCTGCGCCGCTTTTGCGTTCTGCTCTTGGGCTTGCTACTTGCCGGCTGCGGTTTGCCCAAGCCGGGGTTCAAGAGCAGCGACATCACGGGCAGCGACTGTTGCCGGCATTTCCGTCTGACCGACCAGAACGGCAAGACGCGCACGCTCGCGGATTTTCGCGGCAAGGCGGTGGTGATGTTCTTCGGCTACACCCAATGCCCCGACGTTTGTCCGACCACCATGGCGGACCTGAAGTCGGTGATGCAGCAACTCGGGGCGGACGCGCAGCGGGTGCAGGTCCTGTTCGTGACCCTCGATCCGGAGCGCGACACACGCGCGCTGCTGGCCCAATATGTCGCAGCGTTCGACCCGAGCTTCCTCGGCTTGTACGGCGACGCGGAGACTACCGCAAAGACCGCCAGGGAATTCCGCGTGTTTTACCAGAAGCAGCCGGGTCCCACGTCCGACAGCTACACGCTGGACCATACTGCCGGCAGTTATGTCTTCGATCCCCAGGGGCGGGTGCGGCTGTTCGTGCACTATGGCGACCCCGGCGCGAACCTGGTCGCCGATCTGCGCACCCTGCTCAGGCAGGGATGAGCGCGCCGGTGCCGGCTTAGGCCGTTGCGAGCACGCCCTTCATCTTCTGCATTGCCTTGGCCTCGACCTGGCGGATGCGCTCGGCAGAAACTTTGAATTCGGCCGCAAGCTCGTGCAGCGTCGCCGGGTCCTTCTCGCGCAGCCAGCGCGCTTCGATGATGCGCCGGCTACGCTCGTCCAGGCTGGCAAGGGCGGTTTTCAGGCCGTGCGCGCCAACGCGCTCGGATTCGTCGGATTCGAGCAATTTGGAGGGTTCATTGTCCGCATCCGACAGGTAGGCGATGGGCGCGTAGCCTTGCTCGTCATCGTCGTCGCCTTGCAGGGCGACGTCCTGGCCGGAGATGCGCATTTCCATTTCCCTGACTTCCTCCGGCTTGACGCGGAGCTGCCGCGCCATGTCTTCGATCGCCTCCTGCGACAGCGGCCCCAGGCCGGTTTTCATCGAGCGCAGATTGAAGAACAGTTTTCTTTGCGCCTTGGTGGTGGCAATCTTCACCAGCCGCCAGTTCTTCAGGATGAACTCGTGCATTTCTGCCTTGATCCAGTGAATGGCAAAAGACACCAGACGCACATTGCGCTCGGGGTCGAAGCGCTTCACCGCCTTCATCAGACCGATATTGCCCTCCTGGATCAAGTCGGCGTGCGGCAGGCCGTAGCCAAGGTAGCCCCGGGCGATGGACACGACCACGCGCAGGTGCGAAACGACCAGAGCGCGCGCCGCGTCGATGTCGTTCTCGTCGCGCAGCTTGCGCGCCAGGCGCAACTCTTCCTCCGCGCTCAGCAGCGGAAAGCGGTTCACCGTCGCGATATAAGTCTCCAGGCTTCCTACCAGGGAAGGCACAGGTAAGGTCATAACTTGATTCATATTTTCGCTTCCTTTCAACGAAGCGTTCAGCGGCGCGCCCATCAAGGCCCTGCGCCGCATCGCGCTTACACGGAATAATTTTAGCACTCCAGAGGTTCGAGTGCCAATGGTCGAAATAAGTTCCGCAGCCCCTCCTTAGGGGTAAGGCATTGCTGCAGGCCACCAGGCTTTATCTGGGCTCTATTCCAGATAAGTGTCTACTCACTGACATATACGCACCAAGCCAGCCGAGAACAGCGGAAAAGGCGAGCAGGGCGAGGCAGTCGGAAAGACCGAAAAAGCTGAGCCTGAAGTCCGAGCCGTAGAGCTGCGCCAGTTCGACGATACTTCGATTCAGGATGCGCATGCACAAGTATACGATGCCGAGGGCGGCGAGCCCCCCCAGCGCGCCCTGGATAAAGCCCAGGTGGAAAAAGGGCCGGCGGATGAATGCGTCGGTTGCGCCGATCAGCTTGCTCACTTCGATCTCGTCCTTTTGCGTCAGGATCTGCAGCCGTATGGTGTTGAAGGTCACTGCCACCAGCCCTGCGGCCAGCAGTGCGGCGAGGATCAGGACCGCCGTCCGGCCGATCTGCAGCAGGCTTTCCAGGCGCTTCACCCAGGCCGAGTCGAGTTGAACGTGGTCGACTTTGGGCAGGGCTTTCAGCTGTGGTTCGAGTCTTTCCAGTTCGGCCGCGCTGCTCGTGGTTTCGAGCACGAATACGTCGGGCAGGGGATTGCTTTGCAGGGTGGCGATCACATCGGACAGGTTCTCCGACCGCTTCAGATCCTCCAAGGCCTGATCGCGCGAAATGAAACGCAGCGCGCGCACGCCGGGAAACTGCTTCAGGCGCGTCTCCAAGGCCGCGATATCGGCCTTGCTCGCGTCGCGCGCAAGGAACAAGCTGACTTGCGGATTAGCGGTGAACTGGCGCGCGACGCCGCCGAGACTCTGCAGCAGCAGGTAGCCCCCCAGGGGCAAGGCCAGGGCTACCCCAATCACCGTTACGTTGAGCAGCGTTCCCAGGGGATTGCTTGCCAGGCGCCTGAGCGTGAGACCCAGCGTCTGCCAGTGCTGGCGCAGCCAGGTGCTCACTGCTCGAGCCTGCCTTGCTTGAGGGCGAGCACCCGCGGGTTCGCGCGTTGCAGCAAGGCCTCGTCGTGGGTGGAGATCAACACGGTCACGCCGACTTGGTTGAAGGCGCGGAACATCTCCATGATCTCGTCGGCCGAGGCGGAATCCAGGCTAGCCGTCGGCTCGTCGGCGAGCAGGATGCCGGGGCGGTTCACCACGGCACGCGCGATGCACAGGCGCTGCTGTTCCCCTCCGGAAAGCGTGATCGGGTTGGCCCTCTCCCGCGCCAGCAGGCCCACCTTGTCCAGCGCCGCTCGCGCACGCCGCGCTGCTTCCTTGTGCGGGTGGCCGGTGAGCGCGAGCGGAAGTATCACGTTGTCGAATACGCTCCTGTCATAGAGCAACTTCTGGTCCTGGAAAATGAGGCCAAGATTGCGCCGCAGGTAGGGGATGGCCGCGCGGCGCATGCTGCCAATGTTTTGGCCGTTCACCAGCACGGTACCGCTGGTCGGACGTTCGATCGCGGGTATCAGCTTGAGCAGGGTGCTCTTGCCCGCGCCGGAGCGGCCGGTAACGAACACCAGTTCGCCGGCCTCGATCTCGAACGAAAGTTCGGCTAGCGCCTCGTGGCCGCCGCGATAACTCTTGCGCACCTGGCTGAAGCTGATCATCTGGAAGCGAGGAACGCGTGCAAGCTCAGTCCGTATCCACCAGGGCGGCGGCGAAATCCTGTGCCAGGAACGGGCGCAGGTCGTCTATGCCTTCGCCGATGCCGATGAAGCGTATCGGCACCGGGCGCTCGCGGGCGATGGCGGCAATGACTCCGCCCTTGGCCGTGCCGTCGAGCTTGGTAACGATCAGTCCCGTCAGCCCGAGCGCATCGTCGAAGGCCTTCACCTGACTGAGCGCGTTCTGGCCGGTATTGGCGTCCAGCACCAGCAACACCTCGTGCGGTGCGCTCGCGTCGGCCTTGGCGATAACCCGTTTGACCTTGCGAATCTCCTCCATCAGCTGCAGCTGGGTCGGCAGCCTCCCGGCCGTGTCGGCGAGCACAATGTCGATCGCCCGCGCCCGCGCCGCCTGGATCGCGTCGAAAATCACCGCCGCCGGATCGCCGCCCTGCTGCGTGATCACCGCAACCTGGTTGCGTTCGCCCCAGACCACGAGCTGTTCGCGCGCGGCCGCACGGAAGGTGTCTCCCGCGGCGAGCAGCACGCTCTTGCCCTGCGCCTGGAAAAGCTTGGCCAGCTTGCCGATGGAAGTGGTCTTGCCGGCGCCGTTGACCCCGGCCAGCATGATGATGAACGGATGGTGTCCCTCGGCCTGCAGCGGCTGCTCCAGCGGTGCGATCAGCGCAGCGAGGACCTCGCGCAGCGCGGCCTTGAGCTCCGCGCGCTCGGTCAGGCCTTTTTTTCGCACCTGCTGGCGCAAATTCTCCAGCAGGAACTGCGTGGCCGCCACGCCGGTGTCGGCGCAAAGCAGCGCTGTTTCCAGCTCCTCGTACAGCGCGGCGTCGATCTTGCCGCCGCCGAAAAGACCGCCGATCTGCACTCGAGTGCGCGCCAGCCCGGCCTTGAGGCGTTCGCTCCAGGATGGAAGCGGTGTCGTTTCTTCGGATTTCTTGAGAAAACTGAACATAAGGGCTTGCGCGGCTGGCTAAAAAACCCGCTAAGATAGGGCCCGATTCTAGCAGAAGGGTGTGGATGCGATTCCGGATGTTTCGCTGCTTGTTTGCGCTCGCCACGGGGCTTGGCGTGAGCGTCGCGGCGCAGGGCGCGGTGCCGCAGCGCAAGCCCGCCAACATCCTGCGCGTGACGGCAAAGAAGAACGATCGCGCCCCCGCTGCGGTGCGCGCGCTCTGGCATGTCTGCGGCAGTGGCCAGAAGTAACCAGGTCCGCATCATCGGTGGCCAGTGGCGCAGCCGCCGCATCAGCTTTCCAGATCATGAGGGCCTGCGCCCCAGCGCCGACCGCGTGCGCGAAACGCTGTTTAACTGGCTCGGCCAGGACCTGGGCGGCCGGAGCTGTCTCGACTTGTTCGCCGGCAGCGGCGCGCTCGGCTTCGAAGCCTTATCGCGCGGCGCCGCCCCTGTGGTAATGGTGGAAAAAAGCCGCAGCGCCTGCGCCGCGCTGCGGCGCAACGCCGAATTGTTGGGAGCGAAAAACCTGCAATTGCGCTGCGCGGATGCGCTAGAATTCGCCACTGTCGCGGCCGCAGATGTTGGAGCGCGCTTCGATATCGTGTTTCTCGATCCACCGTTCGCCTCGAGCTTGTTGGCGCAGGCATTGCCGCTGACGGTACCGCTGCTGCGGCCTGAAGCGCGGGTTTATGTCGAGAGCGCTGCGGCTTTCACGCCGGTGGGCGGCTGGAAGGTACTGAGGCACGGACGCGCCGGACAGGTGCACTACACTTTGGTGACATATGGCGACTAGGGCAGTCTATCCGGGAACATTCGATCCGCTCACGCGCGGCCACGAGGATTTGGTACGGCGCGCGGCCCTGGTGTTCGAAGAACTGGTTGTAGGCGTCGCCGACAGCCGCGGCAAGCAGCCGTTCTTCACTCTGGAAGAGCGCGTGGCCATGGCGCGCGAGGTATTGAAAGGCTACGCCAATGTGCGCGTGGAGAGCTTTCGCGGCCTGCTGATGAATTTCATCCGCGCGCAGAACGCCCGCGTCGTTCTGCGCGGATTGCGCGCCGTGTCTGACTTTGAATACGAATTTCAGCTCGCGGGCATGAACCGCAACCTTTATCCGGACGTCGAAACTTTGTTCCTGACGCCGGGCGAGCAGCACATGTTCGTTTCCGCCACTATGGTGCGCGAAATTGCGACGCTGGGCGGAGACGTGAGCAAATTCGTCCATCCGGAGGTGGAGCGCTGCATCAAGGAAAAAGTGCGGCAGATGGGCGGCTGACATGGCGTTGATGATCACCGACGAGTGCATCAACTGCGACGTGTGCGAGCCTGAATGCCCGAATGATGCAATCTCGCAGGGCGAGGAGATCTATGTCATCGATCCGGCCAGATGCACCGAATGCGTCGGGCATTTCGACGAGCCCCAATGCGTCGCGGTCTGCCCCGTGAATTGCATTCCGCTTAATCCCGACTATCCCGAGACCAGGGAAGAATTGCAGCAGAAATATCAGCGCTTGATGGCGAAGAAGCCGGCTTCCTGAGGCATAGGGGCGAACGTACCACGAACCGCGACCCCCCCCCGCTATTTCTGGCACGTCGGGCAATAGAAGCTTGAGCGCTGGCCTTGGCGCAATTGGCGGATGGGCGTGCCGCAGACGCGGCAGGGCAGCCCGGCGCGTGCGTAGACGTAATACTGCTGCTGGAAATGACCCGAACTGCCGTCGCTGTGGACGAAGTCGCGCAGACTGCTGCCGCCAGCCGCCAAGGCCTGTTCGAGCGTCGACTTGATCGCAGCTGCGAGCGCCTCATAGCGCGGGAGCGACAGCCGCCCTGCCGCGGCGCGCGGATTGATGCGGGCGTGGAACAGGCTTTCGTTGGCGTAAATGTTGCCGACGCCGACGACGATGCATGCGTTCATCAAAACCAGCTTGATTGCCGTCTTGCGCGAACGCGTGACCGCATGCAGAAACTTGCCGGTGAACGGCTCCTCCAGCGGCTCGGCGCCCAGGCCGGCGAGCAGGGGATGGCGCGCAATCTCGCCGCCTTCCCATAGCACGGCGCCGAAGCGGCGCGGGTCGCGCAGGCGCAGCAACCTTTTGCCCAGAAGCAGGTCGAAGTGCTCATGCGGCTGCGCTTTGGCCCGGACGTCCATGATGCGCAGGCTTCCCGACATGCCCAGGTGGAGGATCAGCCAGCCGGCGCGCCCGTCCGCGCCACAGTCGATGAGGATGTATTTGCCGCGGCGTGTTACGCCGGCGATGCGCCGACCGGTAACGCGAGCCGCCAGATCGAGCGGTATCGGCCAGCGCAGCCTGCGCTCCCTCACGCGTACGCCGGTGATGCGCTTGCCGGTCAGATAGGGTTCGATGCCGCGGCGCGTAATCTCGACTTCGGGCAGTTCGGGCATGGTTTGCGCAGACCGGTTATCATTGTACTAGCGGAGAAATATACCTAATATGTACCCCCCACGCTGAGCTATCCACGCAATGATGACGTTTCCGCGCTTCTCCGCCTTACCTCCCTTCATGCGTTGGGCCCTGTCCGCGGGCCTGGGTCTGATGCTGACCGCGTGCGCGCATCAGCCGCTGCAGCGCGCGGCGCCTGCTGCCGCACCGGCGGCGATCCCGGGGCAAGGCGGGCAGAGCGCACCGAAGCAGGCCACCGCGCCCGCGCCCGCTACCGCACCCACAGCCGCGGCCGCGCCTGCAGCCGCGGCCGAAGCGAATCTGCCCAAGGAGGAACTCACCCAGGAAGTGTTGTACGAGTACCTGCTTGCGGAAATCGCCGGCCAGCGCGGCGCGCTTGGCCTGTCGGCGCAGGCCTTTGCCGATCTGGCCAAGAAAACGCGCGATCCGCGCATTGCCAAACGGGCGGTCCAAATCGCTTTGTACGCGCGCATGCCCAAGGCCGCGCTCGACGCTGCCAGAATATGGTACGAGAGCGAACCGTCTTCGATGCAGGCCTTGCAGGCGCTTTCCAGCCTGCTCGTCGCCTCCAAACGCGAGGAGGAGGCGCTGCCCTATCTGCAAAAGCTGCTCGGGCGCGACGCGAGCGGTAATGATTTCCTGCAATTGAACCGCCTGTTCGCCGGCAACCGGGACAAGGCGCTGACGCTCAAGCTAGTACAGCGATTGGCACAGCCCTACCCTAAAGTGGCGCAAGCGCATTTCGCCGTTGCCGAGGCAGCGGAGGGCGCCGGGAACAGCGAACTCGCACTGGCTGAAGCGCGCGAGGCATCCAGGCTCAAGCCGGATTGGGAGTTGCCCGTGCTGCTGGAGGCGCAGTTGTTGCAGCGACAATCGGACACGCTGGCGCTGCAGCGCCTGGCCGGCTTCCTCGAGCGGCATCCCAAGGCGCGGGAAGTGCGCCTGAGTTATGCGCGCTTGCTCGTGGGCGAGCGTAAATACACCGAGGCGCGCGCGCAGTTCCAGACGCTGTCCAAGGATTTCCCCGACAATGCGGACGTGGTGTTTGCCGTCGGCGCGCTGTCGCTGCAGCTGCACGACTATGCGCAGGCGGAAGCGAACTTCAAGCATCTGCTCACGCTGACCTACCATGACAAGAACACGGTGCGGCTGTACCTGGGTCAGATCGCCGAGGAGCAGAAAAATTACCCGGAGGCGCTGCACTGGTACGACGCAGTCACCAGTGGCGAGTTGTATCTGCAGGCGCAGATACGCCACGCCCTGGTGCTCAACAAGCAAGGCAAGCTCGATGCGGCGCGCGCGTACCTGCAACAGGTGCAGACCGACAGCGTCGAGGGACGGGTGCAACTCGTGCTGGCCGAGTCACAGATGCTGCGCGCAGACAAGCGCCCGCAGGAGGCCTTCGACCTGATCGGGCAGGCGTTGAAGAAAATGCCCGAGCAGCCGGACCTGCTGTACGACTACGCCATGGTGGCGGAGAAACTCGGGCGCATGGACGTGCTCGAGGCCAGCCTGAAAGCGCTGATTCGACTGCAACCCGACCATGCGCAGGCCTATAACGCGCTCGGCTATTCGCTTGCCGACCACAACGAGCGCTTGCCCGAGGCGCACAAGCTGATAGCGAAGGCATTGCAGCTTGCGCCCGACGACCCGTTCATCATCGACAGCATGGGCTGGGTGCTATATCGGATGGGCAAGAACGAGCAGGCGCTGGAATACCTGCGCAAGGCCTATAGCGCGCGCCCCGACCCGGAGATAGCGGCGCACCTCGGCGAAGTGCTGTGGGTTGAGGGACGGCACGCCGAAGCAGAGAAGATCTGGCACGAGGCGGCCAAGAAGACTCCGGACAACGACGCCCTCAACAGCACCATCAAGCGCTTCAAGCCTTAACTAGGTTAACTTGGGCCCAAACAAGGTGTCTCCGCTTGGGAAACGGCCCTTATTTCACGAACAAGGGGGGATGCATCCCCCCTTGTAAATCCCCCCGCGAATGCAATGTCGCTCCAATTCGACGTCATGCGCGATACTGTCAACATGCGGCGTCTGCAAGCGATTAGTCCGGGATTCGAAGTTCTCGTCATGCGTAACATATTCTTCTGGGTCTTTCTGTTGCTCGCCGGCTGCGCCGCGGTGCCACAGAAGACGCTGCCGCCGGGACCGATCGGCGAAGCCTTCTATCTTTCCGGCCGCGTTTCGGTGAAACACGGGACCGAGGCGGCGAGCGGCAGAATCAGCTGGCAGCATGAAACGGACAGCGACGATTTGCTGCTTTCGAATCCGTTCGGCCAGGGCGTGGCCCGCATCGTCCGGCGTGACGGTCTGGTGACGCTTACTACGTCGGATCAAAAGGTGTATCGGGCGAGGGACGTGGGGGACCTGACCGAGCAGGTGCTGGGCTGGCGCCTGCCGCTCGCGGGCTTGCCCGACTGGGTGCGCGGCCGCGCAGCCGCCGGCGTGCCGGCGCAAACACGGCTGAACGGCGCTCATCGCCTCGCTGAGCTGAGGCAATCGGGCTGGGTGGTGGAATTTCTCGATTATGACGACGCCAGCGGATTGCCGTCACGACTGAGTTTATCGCGCGATGACACGCAGATCCGCATGGTTATCGACCAATGGCGGGCCCTACCGTGAACGCCTGGGAGCGCGCCTGGCCCGCCCCGGCGAAGCTGAACTTGTTTTTGCACGTCACTGGGCGGCGCGCCGACGGCTATCACACCCTTCAGACGGCATTTCGGCTGATAGATTTGGCCGACATGCTGCGATTCAGCCCGCGCGCCGACGGCAAGGTGACGCTTGCGCGACCGCTGGCGGGCGTATCGCCGGAGCAGGACCTTTGCCTGCGGGCCGCGGCCTTGCTCAAACAGGCGACGGGGCACCCGGGGGGCGTCGCTATCGAACTCGATAAGCGCATTCCCATCGGCGGCGGGCTGGGCGGCGGCAGTTCGGACGCCGCCACCACGCTCATCGCGCTCAATCACCTGTGGCAACTGGGCCTGAAGCGCGGCGAGTTGCAGCGGCTGGGGCTCGTGCTGGGCGCGGATGTGCCGGTGTTCGTGCTTGGCGAAAATGCTTTTGCCGAAGGCGTAGGCGAGCAACTGACGCCATTGGCGCTGCCGCCAGCCTGGTATTTGGTGCTGGTGCCGCCGGTGCATGTGCCGACAGCCGCTGTTTTCGCCGCGCCCGAATTGACACGGGAGGCAAATCCGATCAAAATTACGGCCTTTTTCGACGGGCTGAAACGGCGCGCTTTGCGTAACGATCTGGAGCCCGTAGTGAGCAAACGCTATCCTGAAGTGGCGCGCCATCTGGCTTGGCTGAAGCAGCACGGCGAGGCGCGCATGAGCGGTTCCGGCGCCTGCGTGTATGCCGAATTTTCCACTGAATCCGCGGCGCGCGCGACCCATGCGCAGTTGCCAACGGCGATGCGCGGGCTGGTGGCGCGAGGCTTGGAGCGTCATCCGCTGCATGCGTTGAGCGAGTAGGAGGGTATTGAAAAAGGGGGGTACGCCCCCCTTTTATATCCTCCAAGTCAGAGGTTGTTGAGATGGAAGCATTTTCGAAGTCTAGACATTTTCGGCTGTATCGATAGCTTTTCAACAGCCTTTAGAGTTTTGGGGAGTCGCCAAGTGGTAAGGCACCGGATTTTGATTCCGGCATTCGCAGGTTCGATCCCTGCCTCCCCAGCCATCCAGAAACCAGTCTCCGGAGACTGGAAGCTAGACGGAATGCGCCGCAGTTGCGGCTGAGATTACGATAGGCAACGATAGGAGCGCGGGAGCCCGGTGTCTAGACACTAGGTTCCAGCATCTAGATGGCTTACGATCACCTGATGATTTTTGCAGGCAGCGCCAATCCACAACTGGCGGCTGCTGTGGCGAAACGCCTCAACATTCCCGTGGGCAGCGCCAGCGTCGGCCGCTTCTCCGACGGCGAGGTGATGATCGAGTTGATGGACAACGTGCGCGGCCGGGACTGCTTCGTGCTGCAGTCCACCTGCACGCCCACCAACGACAATCTGATGGAAGTGCTGATCATGATCGATGCGCTCAAGCGCGCATCGGCCGCCCGGGTTACCGCCGCGCTCCCCTATTTCGGCTACGCGCGCCAAGACCGCCGGCCGCGCTCGGCGCGCGTGGCGATCAGCGCCAAGGTGGTCGCCAACATGCTGGAAGCCGCGGGCGTGGACCGGGTGCTCACCATGGACCTGCACGCCGACCAGATCCAAGGTTTCTTCGATGTTCCCGTGGACAACATCTACGCCGCCCCCATCCTCCTGGGTGATCTGTGGAAACACGGCCACGACGACCTGCTGGTGGTTTCGCCCGACGTCGGCGGCGTAGTGCGCGCGCGCGCGCTGGCCAAGCGCCTGGAATCGGACCTGGCCATCATCGACAAGCGCCGCCCCAGGGCGAATGATGCCGAAGTGATGAACATCATCGGCGACGTCAAGGGCCGCACCTGCGTCATCATGGACGACATGGTCGACACCGCAGGCACGCTGGCCAAGGCGGCAGATGCGCTCAAGGGCGAGGGCGCTGTCAAGGTGCTCGCCTACTGCACCCACCCGGTGCTCTCGGGCAGGGCGGTGGAGCGCATCGCCAGTTCGGCGCTGGACGAGGTGGTCGTCACCGATTCCATTCCGCTGCGCGAGGACGCGAAGAAGTGCAGCAAGATACGCGTGCTCTCGGTGGTCGACCTGCTCGCGGAAACGATATTGCGCATCAGCAACGAGGACTCGGTGAGTTCCTTGTTTAGCGAGTAAAGAACAAAGTACGAACACCCGTTTTTCAAACGGCGGTACCTGGTCGCGGGACCGCCATAACCAGGAGTGCAACATGCAAATCGAAGTCAACGCGCAAAAGCGCAGCAAGCAGGGCACCGGAGCGAGCCGCCGCCTGCGCCGGGAGGGCAAGACCCCCGGCATCGTCTACGGCGGCAAACAGCCGGCGGAGGTGATCGAACTCGACCACAACGCGCTGTATCACCAGCTGCGTCAGGAGGCGTTCCACGCTTCCGTGCTGACGCTCAATCTAGAGGGCGTGAAGGAACAGGTGCTGTTGCGCGCGGTCAACATGCATCCGTTCCGGCGCGAGGTCCAGCACATCGACTTCCAGCGCGTCCTGGCGGACGAAAAAATCCAGATGAAGGTTCCGCTGCACTTCACTAATGCCGAGCAATCGCCGGGCGTGAAGCTGTCCGGCGGTCTCGTCAGCCATGTCATGAGCGAGCTCCTGATCCGCTGCCTGCCGGCCGACCTGCCCGAGTACATCGAGGTCGACCTGAAGGACATGGCGGTGGGCGACACCGTACACGTCAGGGACCTGCAACTTCCCACTGGTGTGGAAGCGATCCTGCATGGCGCCGAGAACCCGCCGGTGGCCGTGGTGCAGATTCCGCGCGCGATGGTGGCGGACGAGGCCGCGGACACGGCTGCGGCAGAAGCAGCCGCGGCGGTGTCGGCTTCCGAAGTTCCCACCAGCAAGCAGTCCGCCGAACCGGCTGCTGCCGAAAAGGGCGGGGACAAGGGCGACAAGAAGTCCGAAAAATCGGACAAGAAGTAAGCCTTTATTGCGATACGAGGGGCATTGTTCCCCTTGTACTCACCGATGTCGGAGGTCGTTGCGGCGATCCCGGAACGGCCGCCGAACAGCTTGTCCGCTTCGGCAACAGGCAGAGGCCCCGGTCTTTGCCTGTTTTCTTAGAGTGGCGCCAGCATGCCGATCAAACTCATCGTTGGCCTGGGCAACCCGGGCAAGAAGTACGAGAGCACGCGCCACAACGCCGGATTCTGGCTGGTCGGGCGGCTGGCCGCGCAGCATCGGCTCACGCTGAGAAAGGAGCCCAGGTTCCATGCATTGGTGGCCAGGCTGGACACAGCCTCCGGACCGGCGTGGCTGCTGCTTCCCCAAACCTGGATGAACGAATCGGGCCGGGCGGTGGGCGCGATGGCGCAGTTCCACAAGATCGCGGCCGACGAAATCCTGGTGGTGCACGACGAACTCGATTTGCCGCCGGGAGGCGCAAAAATCAAGCAGGGCGGCGGGCACGCGGGCCATAACGGCCTGCGCGACATCATCGCCACACTGGGCACGCCCGGGTTCTGGCGCCTGCGCGTCGGCATCGGCCATCCGCGCGATATCGCCGCGAGCGAGCAGGAGGTGGTCGATTTCGTGCTTCACGCGCCGCGCAAGGAAGAGCAGGCCTTGATCGATGCGGTGATCGACCGAAGCATCGCAGTGTTCGAGCTGATACTCGCCGACAACATGGCGGCGGCAATGCACAAGCTGCACACCAAACCCAAGCCTCAGGCTCCAGGCATTCCGGGCTGAGCGGCGCGAAGTGAGCAAGAGGATCGAGCGCCCCTTGCATTTTCCCAACTAGATTAGGGTTTTATTCATGTCCCTGAAATGCGGTATTGTCGGTCTGCCGAACGTCGGCAAGTCGACGCTGTTCAACGCGCTTACCAAAGCGGCGATCGCGGCGGAGAACTATCCTTTCTGCACCATCGAGCCCAACATCGGCATCGTCGAAGTGCCCGACGCGCGGCTGGCGCAACTGACCGCCATCGCCAAGCCGCAAAAAACCATTCCCGCGGTAGTCGAGTTCGTCGATATCGCCGGCCTGGTTGCGGGCGCATCCAAGGGTGAGGGCCTCGGCAACAAGTTCCTCGCCAACATCCGCGAAACCGACGCCATCGCGCACGTGGTCCGCTGTTTCGTCGACGACAACGTGGTGCACGTCGCCGGCAAGATCGACCCCTTGAGCGACATCGAGACCATCAACACCGAACTCGCGCTTGCCGATCTGGCGACGGTGGAAAAGACCATGGCGCGCTATGCCAAAGTTGCGAAATCGGGCGACAAGGAGGCGCAACGCATCGTGGCGGTGCTGGAAAAGGTGCTGCCGGTGCTCAACCAGGCGAAGCCTGCGCGCAGCCTGGCGTTGTCGCGCGAGGAGCAGCAGGTGCTGCAGCCGCTGTGCCTGATGACGGCCAAGCCGGCGATGTATGTCGCCAATGTCGACGAGAACGGCTTCAACAACAATCCGCTGCTCGCGCGCGTGGAGGAGTATGCCAAGGCGGAAGGCGCGCCCGTGGTGGCGATCTGCGCAGCCATAGAAGCGCAGATGGCGGACCTGAACGATGAGGACAAGACGATTTTTCTCGCCGACATGGGCCTGGACGAGCCGGGCCTGGATCGCCTGATCCGTGCCGGCTACGCCTTGCTCGGACTTCAGACGTATTTCACCGCCGGACCCAAGGAAGTGCGTGCCTGGACCGTGCAGGTGGGCGCGACCGCGCCGCAGGCCGCCGGCGTGATCCACACCGACTTCGAGCACGGCTTCATCCGTGCCGAGGTAATCTCATACGCCGATTTCATCGCCTGCAAGGGCGAGCAAGGCGCCAAGGAAGCCGGCAAGATGCGCCTCGAGGGTAAGGACTACGTGGTGCGCGACGGCGACGTCATGCATTTTCGTTTCAACGTTTGAGGGTCCCGCTGCGACCGCGCCCCCGACTGCCCTCCGGCCTCGCGCGCGCCCAGCGCGCGCTTTGCCGGCCTAGATGCCGCCGAGGCAGAGGTACTTGATCACCAGAAAGTCCTCGATGCCGTACTTGGAACCCTCTCGCCCGATGCCCGATTCCTTGACGCCGCCGAACGGCGCGACTTCGGTGGAAATGAGGCCGGTGTTGATGCCGACGATGCCGTATTCCAGCGCTTCGGCCACGCGCCAGATGCGGCCTATGTCGCGGCCGTAGAAGTAGGCGGCGAGACCGAATTCGGTGTCGTTCGCGAGGCGGATCGCCTCGGCCTCGTCCTTGAAACGGAACAGCGGTGCCACTGGGCCGAAGGTTTCCTCGCGCGTCACCTGCATGCTGGGGGTGACGTTGGCGAGAACCGTGGGCTCGAAGAACAGCCCCCCGAGCGCATGGCGTTTGCCGCCGGTGAGGACCTTCGCCCCTTTGGCCAGGGCATCGGCGATGTGCTCCTCGACCTTGGCCACCGCGTCCGCGTTGATCAGCGGGCCGGTGGTCACGCCTGCC
>Ga0307377_10001004_pt1 | contig 37369 bp, 48 predicted proteins | sample TR3MG_FD_202535 | JGI IMG/M metagenome (GOLD analysis project Ga0307377, IMG submission 202535) | Soil microbial communities from Risofladan, Vaasa, Finland - TR-3 | ecosystem: Environmental > Terrestrial > Soil > Coastal area > Acid sulfate soil | place: Finland: Risofladan, Vaasa | collected... | reverse complement strand
GTACACCCTTTGGGCCTGGACTTGAACGAAATCGACTTCACGTCCTGGAACCACTACAGCAGCGGTCAGGCGACCACCATATACACAGCCGGTGTCGATGGCGTAGCAAGCCCCACCCTCGAAGCGGTCAACCCGTGGATCGGTCAAGGAGTGGACCGCGTGCCCGTACACAACGGATTCGGGGCCTTTCCAACGTTCCGCCCACAGGACGGTGTTGGCGGGCTGTTCCAGGGAACCTTCCGAGTAGCCCTTCATCTTACCCGCCAAGTCCACGTAGCGGACGCGGACCACGGCATCGGATTGATCCGCAACCGGGAACGCGGGCTCCAGACCCGCATGGACCACTACCATGTTCGGGTTGATGTGTAGGACACGGGGCAGACCACTCAGCCATGCGATATCATCATCGGACAGCATCGCATGTTGGGCTTGACGCTCAGCGGACAGCCTCATTGGATTTTTCTTGCCCGTTGCGGCCCGGTTGGTCTCATGCTTGCGGAAACGGGGGAATTTCTCGTCGTGGTTGCTTTCCACACACTCTGCCCCCATTTCACGGGCAAACTTCACGCAAGCAGCCGGTTCCGGACCCCTGTCCATCAGGTCACCCACGAAGATCAGGCGATCCCGGCCCTGCACGAACTGAGCGACCTTCAACAGGTCCTTCAGTTCAGCCAGGCAGCCGTGCACATCACCGATGACAAGAGTACGCATGACTGAGGTACTACACCGGAACGAACCAAAACTCTAGGACTAAAGATCTAGAGTTTTGGCTCGGGGACCGGGAGTCGGCTCAAGCAAGCCTGGAACATTCGGTTTGTCAGTGCTTTGGGGCGCATCATCTGGACGACTTTAATGGCAGAGCTTCCAGAGATCCCGAGGTGCTTCCGTAGAGCCAGAGCGCTCACTAGACCTGAACGGTTTAGTCCAGCCCAGCAGGTCACCAAGACTTGACGTTCCGCCTGGAGGGCGCGTAGGACGTGTTGCGACGCATCTATCGCTATCCTTAGTTCATTGCTGGTAGGCCGCCTGGAGTCGTCATCATCATTCGGGGCGTGAATGACCTCTATACCAGGGAAGTTGTCTGCGGATGGTTGGTGCTCCATTGCGCAAAGAACCAGCATGGTGAAGCCTGCATCACGGAGGGTTGTTCCGTGGGCCGGGACGGAGCCCTGCCAAACCCCCGAACTGATGTGGTGGGCATCGATCAAGTCATGCGCTTCGACTAAAACTATACTCATTGAAGTCCGCCGTAAACATACTCCAAGGCTTTTTGCCCCGCAACACTAGGATCCTCACCCTTGAATACGAGATCATCAAACTTAGCTTTAACGTTGGCGGCCATGCGTTTCGCTGCATCGGTTCTGGGGTTAGGCGTGAGCATCATGGCCTCAAGCCCGATCCTAGATCGAATCTCTATCACGTTCTGCATTTGTAAGCGCTTGATGCGGATAAGAGCCCATTGAAGCTGCTCTCCTTCGTTGAGTGCGCCCGTGTCATCGCCTTTGGCTGAGTCAAGGCGCTCAAAGTCCACGGCATGCAGCTTCTCTATTTTGGCTATTCGCGTGTCCAAGACTTCCACGGATCCCGTATCGGCTCTGGTAGCGACCCAACCGCGAAAGAAGGGCCAGATGCCGGTCGTGAGCGTAGCCGTGAGAAGGGCTAGCGTGATACCGCCAAGCCACTTCACGAGTGGGTTCTGGAGCACTTTTTGGGCTGCTGGGAAAAAGCTATTTGACATAGGTTCGGAACACGAGTTCCTTCTTGAGTAAGAGCATGAGAGGAAAACGACGGGGATTGTATTTACACCTAATCTATGCTAAGATTCGTAAAGATTGAAACTCAACTTGGGGGCACTAGCACTGTCAGAAACTAGGATCCTTGGGCGTCAATCAGCTAGGCGCACAAAACGAAAGACTAGAGTTTACCCCGCCTCATTTGTAGTAACCCTCGGGCCAAGTTGCCCGTTCTTTTAAGGAACAAGCATGTCCACACACGCGGGTTGGTTTGAAGTTGACAAGGAAGGTTTGGCAAAGCTCCTTCGTCGTAAGGGACTGGCGTTCGTTCTCTACGAACTGGTCCAAAATGCCTGGGACACCAAGGCCACGAACGTCCAGGTGAAGTTGGAGCCCATCCCGGGTCGCCCGCTCACCCGGCTTCGGGTTGAGGATGACGATCCCGACGGGTTCAAGTTTCTCAACCACGGGTACGTTCTCTATGCGGAGTCGGTCAAGAAGGCCGACCCCACCAAGCGAGGGCGCTTCAATATCGGTGAGAAGCTCGTGTTGGCGGCCTGCGAGACGGCCAAGCTCGCCTCCACCACCGGCACCGTCTACTTCGAGCGTACCGGGGGTAAGCTGTGCCGTCGTGAGACTCGGGAGAAGCTGGCGGCTGGATCCATCTTCGAGGCCGAGATCAAGATGACTCGGGCGGAGCTGGACGAAGTGCTGGCGGCTGCCAAGCTGTTGATTCCGCCAGTGACTACGATCCTGAACGGGGAACGGATGCTGTCGCGAGATCCGGTCCGCGTGTTCGAGGGTACGCTACCGACCGAGGTTGCGGATGAGGAAGGGTTCTTGCGTCGGACCGCTCGCAAGACCGAGATCAAGATCTATACCCAGCACGAGGGTGCCTCGTACATCTACGAGATGGGGATCCCGGTGGTCGATATCGATCTTCCCTGGTCAGTGGACATTGGCCAGAAGATCCCGCTCAACGCCGACCGTGACAACGTGACCCCGGCCTACCGTAAGGCCCTGGGTGTCCTGGTGCTCAACGAGATGCACCAGGAACTCAAGCCGGAGGACGCCAGGCGTCCCATCATTCAAGAAGCTCTTGAAAGTGCGGACGTGGATGTGGCGGCAGTCAACACGGTGATCACCCACCAGTACGGTGACAAACGCACGGTGCTCGACCCGAGCGACCCAGAGGCTAACAACAAAGCGTTTGCCCACGGGTACAATGTGATCCCCGGCGGGGCTTTCTCCAAGGAACAATGGGCTAACATCAAACGTGCCGAAGCGGCTCTGCCGTCCGGTCGCCATTTCCCATCGCCCAAACTCTACGGTGACGGACCGTCCGTCAAGATCATTGATGAGGACAAGTGGTCAGACGGCATGAGGGGTGTGGCTGATTTCTACCGCGAGATGGGCACCAAGTTGATGGGCCGCTCAGTGACCATCGTCTTTGAAGGGTCAATCATGCAGCCCTACGCTGCGAACTATGGCGGCGGGGAGTTGAGGTTCAATACCTACAAGCTTGGCAAGCGCTGGTTTGACCTCAGCATCAACTTCCAAGCCATCGCGGATCTCATGATCCACGAGTTCGGCCACGAGTATAGTTCCAACCATTTGGACACGGACTACTACAAGGCACTGACCCGACTTGGGGCCAAGCTGACCAAGCTGGCCCTCTCGGAGCCCGAGACTTTCAGAAAATACGGGGTCAAGTGATTTTAAGTTGGAGTTTTACCAACCTCCGGTGTAGTAGTTGAAGGGAAGCGTCCCTGTAACTAAGGAAAGATGCAGATGAAGACCGAACTCACAATCAAGATCGATTACCTCCCTGAGTGGGCCGCTTTCGAGGGTATCCGGGAGCTTCTCCAGAATGGCAAGGACTCCGAGGATGAGTTCAGTGCCCCGCTGGATGTACGGCATCGTCCGGACACCGAGACATTGGTGATCGAAAACGAGGGTGCGGTTCTTCCCCGTGAAGCCCTGTTGTTTGGGCACACGACCAAGGTCGGCAAGTCTGATCTGCGTGGCAAGTTCGGTGAGGGCTTGAAGCTTGGTGTACTTGCCTTGGTTCGGGCGGGACACGCGGTCAAGATCCGATCGGGGAATGAAGTCTGGATCCCCAAGATCGAACGGTCGGAGCGATTCAACGCTGATGTGCTGGTATTCTATATCGAGAAGGGTCGCCAGCCCAAACAGCGAGTGCAGATCGAAATCGGCGGGGTCACAAAGGATGATTGGGACAAGATGCGTCCCTGCTTCCTGTTCTTGGACAAGAAGACCGACAACGATGAGTACCGCATCGACACTGCCCAAGGGGCGTTGCTCTTGCGGGAATCGGACATCGGCAAGATCTATGTCAAGGGCATCTTCGTTGAGCGAGACCCCAAGATCCAGTTTGGTTACGACCTCACACAGGATGTCCAGGTGGACCGTGACCGCAAGATGGTTGCCCGCTGGGACATGGAATGGCGTATGCGGTCCATCTGGAACGCAGCCTCCTTGCAACGCAAGGATCTGGTTTCTAAGTACCTGGATGCGTTGTTCAACGACTCTGCCGACGTGGCTGACATCAACAACGGTAATGTCATGTACGTACCGGATGAAGTGCGGGATCAGGCGGTTGCCCGGTTCAAGGAACGTCACGGGGAGGATGCCGTTCCCGTCGATAACATGGCGGACTCCAAAGACGTGGAGCACCTGGGTAAGAAGGGCGTGCTGGTCATAAACAAACCGCTCAAAGCGGTCCTTCAGTCCATCCTCGGTACGACCGAGAAGATCAAGGCTGAACTCGCCAACGAAGTGGTGACCTACTACGGGTGGGGCGAGCTTTCCGATGAGGAACGCACGAACATGGAGTCGGCCATCGACCTCGTGAGCGTCGTGGAGAAGATCAGCCTGAACGATGTGGACGTTGTGGACTTCCGCTCCGCTAACATCGTCGGCATGTTCAAGGGTGGCCGCGTGCTTCTCGCCAAGTCCAAGTTGACAGATGCCAACCTCACCCTGGAGACGATGGTCCATGAGGTGGCCCATAACTTCGGTGGGGACGGTGCCCACGACCACGTGTCGGCCATTGAACGTATCTGGTCGGGCATCGTGGCTCACCTTCGTTCGGGTAAGGTGTGATGCCCCGCAAGTCCAAGCCGATGAAGCACGAGTACCCTAGCGGCCATGTCGTGACCGCAGCGGAAGCAATGGAAGCCTGGAAGGGCCACCAGTCGAGTGCACACTGCTTCGCGTGCGAGACAGTATTTCGGTTCCTGGCGCAGAGTCAGCTTCGTGGCTGGACCCACCAAGAAGGGCCGGTGATGCAGGTCGAACCCATTGTCCCAGGAGCAGAGTGATGGCAGATGCCGATGACTACGGAGACCTACTGCTGGATAAGAAAGATGCGGAGCGTGAAGTCCGTGACAGCAATGACCGCATTCGGGAGTTTGTTGCCAAGGTGGTCAACCAGAAGCTAGGCACCAAGTACGAACCCGATGCCTTGTTGGTCGGTTCCTGGGATTGCTTGGCTTCCCCCGTGGAGTCTTGCATCTACGACGACAAGAACGATCGCAACCACGACTTCTGCTTGTTCTGCCAGGAACCTGAGGAACGAGGCTGAGAGGTAAGATCATGCCCGCCTATATCGTCAAACAACCCAACGGCCTGTACGCACGGTTCTCTACCATCGTGGACAGCTTCACGCACTACGGGATGACCGTGGAAGAAGCCTACGAGGTCTGCCATAGAGACATGGGCATCGACGACGCCAAGGCCAAGGTTCAGCGGGGCGTCGAGGACGACATGACCGGCTTCTCCCTGGCTGTGGCTCGATTACCGGATGGGTTGAACCGTTGGCGGGACGCCCTTCACACGATCGCTATATGCCTAGGCGAAAAAGCCCTCGACGAAGCGGTCAAGGAAATCCTGGGCTAGAGTTCTCGTTCCCTGGGGGGTGATACCAGCATGACAAACACGGATCCACAAACTGCGGCGCTAGCGAAACTCCAAGGCAACCTCCCTCCGGGTGAGTTCGCCGATGTGCAGTACGCACTCAAAGAGGGCCTCCTGGAGTGGCGGGACGAGAACGAGGTTCTTTGGGTGACCCCCAAGGGCGAGCTTGAAGCGATGGAGTTGACCTCGTGTGGGTTTTACCCGCCCTGGCTCAGTGTGGCGGACAACGAGCTTGAGGTGGAGATCGCCCCGGAACCTTGATCGCTAAAGTTTCCGTAGGTTCGCCTTAGACGTGGATCTCGCGAAGCGCGTTCTGGATCGGTGGGCCAAGGCAGGCAGCCAACGTACTGCCCGTATTGTGGTCAAGCAAAACGGGCGCGTAGAGTTCCCGCTGAGCTTCTTGAAGGAACTGGTGCGCAGGGTTGTGGGGGTGATTCCAGGTGCTAAGGCGCTACCTCTAGTTCAGGTGGAGTTTCGAGAGCGTGGGATGCTGAACTCCGGCCCCAACGCTGGAGCCGAAGGCTTAGCGATGCGGGGAGGGATCATACACGTCCGTAAAACGAGATTCTTACCCTTCATCTGCGAGACGATTGCTCACGAAGTTACCCACCTGATCCAGTACCACCAACAAGAATTGGTGTCGGTCAAGGGTGGGAACACCTGGCAGGGTGAATTCTGGCCTCTTGATACCCCCTACGCGAAGCGGCCTTGGGAAACAGAGGCCGAGAAATTGGGGTCTAAGTACGGAGCTGTGGTCTACGCTCAGTTGAAGGCTGAGGGTTTACTCCAGCCGTCGCTATCGGAAACCAAGGATCAAGAAGCCCGTGTCCAGCGTGTCACCCAGAAGGATTCCCCTACGTTCGGGGACCTCTCGGTGCTCCCGGATGACATGCAAATTGACGTTATCCGTAAGCTGCGGCTCAAGCAGATGACCGATGCTGAGGCGTGGGATCTAATACAGGCAGCCGAAGGTACCACCAAGCTGGCACAGGATCGGTGGGCCAAAGCCCGGACCAAAGGTATCCCGGTCAAGAACAAGGACACGGACCGGACAGTCTACGTCCTACCTGAGACGCTCAAGGAGCATCCTGGCCGCTTCCAGAAGGTGCCCCCGGACAAGGCGGGCGACCCAAGGTGGCGTGGAAAGCCGAAGCCACCCGCGAGGCCCCGCAAGCCCGAGAAGCCCGAGGTCCCACGCGACCCACCCCCGGCCCCGATCCGGCCACCCATCAAGAAGAAGCCGGTCAAGCTGATGAAGCCGGTAACCGAGGTCCCCGAGGTTTCGCCCATGAAGGTGCCGGAGCCCAGCCCGCCCCGGCGGTGGAAGAAGCTCAAGAGGCTCCAAGCATCCGAGGCCGTGGTCGAGCGGTACCTGGCGTCACTGAACCACGGTACGCGGGGACCGGGCCGGAGCTAGCCGTTTCGGCTTGGGCCGTTTGACGGCTCGCCAAGCTGGCGCTTTCCCCGTTGAGGCCACCTGAACGATCGGGCAGGGTCGGCCCCGGCGGGCATCCAAGAGCACTGAGGTGACTCGGTGTTCGCCGGTCACATCCAGCACTTCGTTCCGCCCCAGATGCTGCCTTTCCAGCCGGAAATGCAGCAGAACGAGATTCCCCTGGTGCAGCGGGGGCAGATCGATCCGGACCCTGGGTGCGCCGGGAAGATCAACTAGCTCCAAAAAAGTGAGCGCCATGTTGCCACATACACCAAAAAGTTTCCGAGAGGTCAATGTGCTGGTGTAGAGCAACCCGACCCCGCTTGGGGTTCGGTTATCAGGTTCCGTGCAGGCCCCGACAGGGGCCCGCCACATGGATCCGGGAAGCTCCCTGGGAACCCAGTGAAAAGCCAACTGTTCTAGTCAGGCGACCGCAAGGAAGTCTGAATGCCGTGTCCACTGCTTGATCGGGGAAGCTCCCGAGAGGTGGTAGCGGGGGAGTGCTCAGGGGATCGAAGCCTCTGGAGAAAGAGCGCTCTGGCCAAGTAGGCTTGCAGAGGTCGGTTTCGAGATCCTCCGGGATCAAGACCTCTCCAGGGAAGTAGCAGCATCGCTTCCTTGTCGCTGAAGCTAGAAACCTAATTACTACCACTGTCACCAAACCAAATTTTACTTCCCCTTTACTTTCTCATCTAACTCTCACTGCACTAGAAGAACTAACAGCTTTCGCTTCAGGTTTACTTTCAGACGATCTCGATCCAGCAGCCGATCTAGATTCAGCTTTAGACGATCTCGATCAAGCCCCAGACGATCTTCATGTGTGAGACGGCTCACACTTCAAATCTGCTTGTTTTCATGTCTTATCCACATCCTGTCCACAACTAATTCACTTATGCCACTTGAACTTCCCCGGCCCGCTCGGATCGATTTTCTTTTTCTTCTGTGAGGTCTCAGATTTTTATTGACGGCCTAGACCGCTCTGGTTAGGTACTAACCGCCCGCCTCACCGCCTCTGTTTCTTTTTCAGCTTCTAGGGGAACACTGAATGACGCCAAAGCCGTCTGAAGGGTCCGTCGTACCCAAAAACTACGTAGAGTTGCAAAAGCAGTACGGTCCGCTCATCACCAAACTGTTGCTCAAGTACAATAAGGTTGAGCGTAATAAAGAAGACCTCCATGGCTACGTTTGGATGAAGCTCTTAGAAGCGAGTCTTCTTGAACGCTTCGATGATTACTGCCTCCGGCAGACTCCGAAGGTCCTCTCGGCTCTAGAGTGCTGCGTCTTCCTGGGTGTTTCTTGGGGGCAGTGGATCACCGCGATGGGCTCCTACCATATAGGTGAGGCCCGAGGCGTTGATCAACGAGGTGCAGTTCGGCGTCGTCAAGGTCGTCACATGCCGACCCCGATCAACCTCGCGGAGTTTCAAGCTCGCGGGCTTTCTGGGTATTCGGCCAAGTCCGCCCTCTTTGCCTTCGACGATATTGTCCGACTCTCTATTGACGAGGTACGGCTCAATAACGGGAAGATCCGCCCACCCTTCCGGGTAATGGGGCGAGACATTAACGCTGAGGGTGAGGTGGTTGGGGAAAGCCGCCCTGAGGGGATCATCAAGTTCCCAAGCGTCCACGTCACGAAATCTCAGTTCCGCAACTATTTGACGATGGCTGTCTTGAATCACTACGCCAACTTCTGCCGAACCGCAGAACGTCGGCACAAAGAACGTCCCGTTTTGCTTCCAGATTTTCTCCGTGATGATGACGCGCCGTGTTGGGAAGCCACGCTGCCCGACCATCGGATCACCGGGGCCGATACGGCGCTGGCTTTGCTTGAGGCTCGGCAGATGCTCTCAGATACCATCCACGAGTGCATGGATGGTATCTCGTCTTGCAAGCCGGTAGAGGAACACGAGTCCGAGGTCTTCTTGATGTTGGAGAACGGTTCCTCGCTCATGCAAGCTCTACGGGATACCAATCTGCCGCCCAAAGTCCGGACCGCCGTCTTGGATACGATCAGGCCGCTGGCGGCTGAGTTTTCCCTGTAGCCCTAGCCCTTTTGTCAAAAAAGCTTGGGTGATGGAACGCATTGCTCAACTGGTTCAGGCGTCCGGCAACTTGCGGCGGAAGATCTGGGCATCCATGCCCTTGCAGCTCCGCTTTGCGGATTTCTTCACCCGGCTCGCTGTGACTACGATCGACTCCTTCGGGAGCGGCATGTATACCTTGTTCGCGGACCAGGGTATCGCAGGCGTTCCGGAACCTCGCAGCCTTCCCGCTAAGGAATTCGGCAGGCGGGCAACGCGAATGCTGTTGAGCAAGTATCACAATCCTCAGTTTGTAGAGGACGTGATGCTGAACTTGCTGGTACGTTTCTTGGAGAGAGGCTCAAAGTATCTGAAGCCCGAGTGGTCCTTGCGTGACGCCGAGAACTACGTGCTCAAGGCACTCATGAATGATGCGTCCAACGCCAAGCGTAAGAAGCGCGAAGTCAGTGACAACTACATGAGCGAGGGTGATGAGAAGCGGCACGATCTACCGATCTTCGATGAGGATACGGCAGAACGGCAGTTGAAGAGGATGTTACCCAAGGTCCGAACGAAGCTGGAGGCGATCCACCCGGACGCCCCGCTGTATATCAAGCTCTCGATTCTCGATGGGTATCAGGATCGGGAGATCCTTGGTGACGTGGCGAACGGCGTGCCTTCTAAGCTGACCCACCCGTACAGCAGGCAGGGTAAGCCCCTGACCGAAAAGACCTGGAGCGTCACCTACAAGCCTCAGATTTTCGCGGTTCTGAAGGACAACTTCGGGGATCTTGAACTTTCGCACTGATCCGTTGGTGTAGTCCTCGACGTGGCCAACGAAATTCTACTAGGTGATTGCCTCGAAGTTCTCAAGACCCTGCCCGACGCCTCGGTGGACGCCGTTGTAACGGATCCGCCCTACGGGCTCGGGAACCGGGAGCCTACTGGGCCGGAGATCCAGGCATACCTGGCGGGGGCCGACCTTGATCATGGTGGAGACTTCATGGGGAATAAGTGGTCCATCCCGTCGGTGGCCGTCTGGCAGGAGTGCTTCCGGGTGTTGAAGCCGGGCGGGCATCTCCTGAGCTTCGGTGGCACCCGGACCTTCGATCTGATCTCCCTGGGGATCAGGATGGCCGGGTTTGAGAACCGGGACACGGTGGCCAGCTTCTTTGGTACCACGGTGTTGAGCTGGATCTACGGCAGCGGGTTCCCGAAAAGCTTAAATATAAGTAAGGCGATCGAGGCTTACCTCCTCACTGGTAAGAGCGATTCTAAAGTTACGTCCTCAGGCAAGGTTAGGGATCGGCAGGGGCTTCACTGGTCTGCGTTCCCGAAAAGTCAGAAAGTACGAGAGAGTTTCGTTCCAACAACGGAGCTTGCGAAGCAGTGGGAGGGCTGGGGTACGGCGCTGAAACCTTCGTGGGAGCCCATCCTCGTGTTCCGCAAACCGTTCCAAGAGTCCACGGTGGCGGCTCAGGTATTGGCTAACGGTCAGGGCGGGCTTTGGATCGATGGATCTAGGGTTTCACACCGATCTGAGGCGGATCGGGCCGCCGCTACCCCTCAAGGTATTGCCACGGGGAAGTCTGGGGCGTTAGCGGGTAAGACCCAACATGATGGCGGTCGTACTGAGTTTGATCGTCCCGACACCACGAAGGGGCGTTGGCCCTCGAACCTTTTGTTGGTTCACTCTGACGGTTGTAAAGCTGTGGGGACCAAGAGGGTCAAGGCTCCGGTCATCAACCGCTTCACGGATGGGATGAAGCCTTTTGGTGAGGGTGCGGGGCATGCATTCACTTCGACGCAGACCGGGGACGCTGACGGGATGGAGGAAGTTCCGGTCTACGAGTGTGAGGACGGGTGCCCGGTCAAGCTGTTGAATGAGCAGAGCGGTGAGCTTCGTAACGGGGGGCATTTGCGTGCGAGCGCCACGCAGAAGATCACCAACGACATCTATAGTAGCGGGTTCACGCGGGTTCAGGACACCAACTTCGCTGGTGAGAAGGGAGGGGCCTCTCGCTTCTTTGGTCAGATCCAACCCGACGCCCCGTTCCTATACACAGCCAAGGTCAGTAAATCGGAGCGCAACAAGGGGCTCAGCGCTGAAGGCTTCCAGGGTGGCTTCGTGGTGCTCCGGGACGATGTGTCTCCAGAGGACCTTGAGCTTCTGGCTGAGCAGTGGCCCGAGACACTGCCGCCCCCCACAGGCCCTCTGGACAAGACCTTGGTACCCGAGGGGTTCGCCCGGTTCTTCGAGGACTTGAAGCCTGGGGTGAATCCGCATCCGACGGTCAAGCCCTTGGCGCTCATGACCTGGCTCGTGAAGCTCGTGGCCCCCAAGGGCTCGGTGGTATTGGACCCTTACTTTGGTTCGGGCACCACGGGGCTCGCGGCTCTAGATGCCGATTGTAACTTCATTGGCATCGAGCGTGACCCCGTGTTCCACAAGGTGGCCACGGATCGCATCGCGGGTATGGCCGACACTCTTGAGGCCAGTGCCGATGATCGTCGGGGTCGGGAGCTGTTTGCCCTCATGCAGGAACTTGGGCAGGATGAGCAAGAGTGACGGTCATCGGGATGTCAGACCGGCGTTGCCCTAAGTGCAACATCCGGATGCCGCCGATGCCGGAGAGGGTCCTCTCTTGCACGATGCGCTGTTCCAACTGCAACTCGTCCGTGGGTATGAACGTCATGAGTCTTGAGACCAGTCTCGTGTACGACTCGGCGGATGACACGCCGGAGCCCGACCATGATTGATCTATTCTCGCCCCCGAGACGTTACAAGCTTATTCTAGCCGACCCGCCTTGGCGTTATTTTGGCACGACAGAGAAACCTCAGGCGGCTGGCAAGCACTACAACACGATGACCCCCGAGGAACTCGCGGCCCTTCCGGTGCGGCAGCTCATCGAGGATCCCGGGGTCATTTTCATGTGGGCCACAGGACCGAAGCTCGCGGAAGCCATTGACCTGATGCGGGCCTGGGGCTTCCACTATCGCTGCATTGGGTACGTTTGGATCAAGACCACGCAGCACGGTAAGGTCATCGAGGGGCAGGGGATCCGCCCGAGCTTCGTCAAGCAGATGGATGAGGTGGTGATCGTGGGTTCGACCGAGCCCGTGACTGACGAGTTCGTGATCGTGGGCTCCACTGAACCCCGAGGCCGTACGCTCAAGATCCTGACCGAGAGCCAGGCCCAGAACATCTTCGCCCCCAGGGGCAAGCACTCGGAGAAGCCCGAGGAAGCCAGGTGGCGTATCGAGGAACTGTTCGGAGACCTTCCCAGGCTTGAGATGTTCGCGAGGTGCCAGTACCCCGGTTGGGATGTCTGGGGTCTTGAGGCCGATGGGCCCATGATCTCAAGTGAGGCCGTGTCCCCGAAGTTGCAGGCTCGGTTGTCGGAGATGGAGCACTACAAGACCATGTTGGGGCTCGTGCAAGAGCTATCGCAGGGGGACGATTGATGAGCGCCCTATTACAGCAGCTTATGCGTTTCGCCCAGGGCGGTGAGCCGTGGCGGGCAATCCCTTTCTCCCTCAAGGTCAAGAAGACCGTGTGGTCGGTGGCGACCGATGGTCAGATCATGCTGGCTATCAAGCTCCCGGGGGCCAGTCCACGGAAGGACTACCCAAAAAAGCTACCCAACATGCTGTCCGATGACGCCCTGAACTTCGTTGAGTTGGATGTATCGCTGCTCAAAGCTTGGGCCGGGGATTCGTCGATGACCCTGATCCCACTGGGTGATGTGGAATATGAGCACCAGGGGGTGCTTCTTGGTGAGGTGGTGGACCGTCGGAAGCTCGCCTATCTGTTTGCGAAGATGACTCTACCCAAGGTGAACGCCTGGGTTGTTGTGCCTGGGCTGTTGGCGTTTGAGCCCGCACAGAAGCAGTGGCGGGCCTATCTCGCGTGTCTCAGGGAGGCCCCGGTCGGGGATGAGCCCGTCTTCGACCCTTCTGCTGGTCCGAGTCCGCCGAAGTCTGTGTTCGAGCTGGCTGAGGAACTGGGGACCGAGTGAGCGGGATGCCAGGGTGGTGGCAGAAGAAGCGGGATGCTGCCAGGGTCAAGAAGGTAGCCCGCAAGGCGGCGTTGAGGGTTGAATGGTCCTCGTCACCCAGGCGCAAGACTGAGCCGGAAGGACCCCAGAAGCCGTACGATCCCGACCCTAACCCGACATCGTGGTACCAATTTTGTACCGATAGGAAGTACGCCTACGAGTCCAGGGGCGATGATGTAGCCGCGATGATCTATTGGGCTCTGCGGTCGTTTGACATGGGGGATAGCCCCGATCCTTGTAACGATGCGGGTTACCAGGCGCTGTGCGGGTACTGGGCGTACAAGATGGACTGGTTAGAAGAAAGGCAAGCCCGATGAGCGAACGTGAAGTCACTTCAATTCCACTGTAAGATGGACCCATTCATCCACGATCTCAATGCTCACAAGCGCACCAGAGAACTTGGCTTCAATGCCCTTTTTCAAGTCCCGCATCATAACGACATCGGCTTTACCAGGGCGCTCATCATACACATCCCCGTTTTCGCGTGTAGAAAACTCAAGTTTCGTGTCACTCGCTTCATCCGGCTTCAGCCCGGACGCTTGGTACACGTAGTCCTGTATCTCTTTGATCAACGCGGGGTCTATCGTAACCGTGCTGCCAAAGAACTTTACCCAGTAGCTACGGTCTGTGCGGAAGCTGGTGGACACGAGTTTTTTGATGTCGGACGCACTCAACTCTTTATATCCCCGGATGCTTCCGCCGATCTCCATAAGCCAATCCCCGTTTCTGTAGACACCGCCGGGTGTAATTTGTGCAAACTTGGCGGGGCCTCTCCATCCTGGAGCCTTGTCGGCAAAGGCAGTTAGCCCCAGGTATTCACGCTCGGGGGCACCGCCGTACTTCTTTTCGATCTTCCACGAGACTTTAGCCTTTGGGAACTCCGACCGGATCGCTCTAACCAAGGTCTTGCCGTGCTTGGCCAAAACGCTCTCTACACTACCTGGGTCTGAAGCAGACGACGCCGACGCGGCGTCAGCAGACTTTCTAACATCCGAAGTGTTACCCAGGCGTTCCAACCATTCGGGATCTTCATCCTCTGGATCCGGCTTTGCGGCTTCCTTGAAGTGATCCATCGGGCGGACGTTGGGTAGGGGCCTCGGGCCCTTCTCCCAGTCTCCACCACGCTTCAAGAGCCAGAGCGCCTTGGCTCGGGTGAGGTTGTTGACATCCTTGGCGTCAACCACTGCGATCCAGCGATCGGACCCGCCTTTGAGCAAGCGTTCCGCAGCCTCTTTGGCCTCGTCTTCGCTGCGGTAGGGTCCGCCGGTACCGCCCGAACTGTAGACCAACTCGAAGCGGGTGGAGGCTTGGCGTCGGTCGTAGCTGTAGTTCACCATGTGAGATTGCCTTCGATCTTGCGTTGGACCCATGTTACTTTTTATTCCAAGCCATCATACTTTGATTTGAGAGTCGTAGTTTCCTCGGCTTGTTCCCACGGCCCCTCTTCCACTTCGACATCGTAGTCATCATCGTTCGAGAGCACTGTGCCATCAGGCCGGACTCTGAAGTCGGACGGTTCCAGAGACGGCGGCCACCATTCAAGCCGTTTCTCGGGGGACATAGCGTTCAACTTAGACTGAAACTTGGCAGAGGGGGTGACGATCAGGCGTACTTCCGACGCCTCGCCCCGGACTACAGTTTCGGTTCGGTGCATCCTGGCCCGCACCACTAGCTCGAAGCGGGTACCGGACGCACGGCGGTCGTAGCTGTAGTGGGTCATGTCCATCCTTTACGTGTAAATAATCTACTTATCGCCCATCTAAAGGGTATGCGGTTGGTTGACATATCTGGGCAGACTTTCGGGCGTCTCAAGGTTGTTAGAAAATCGGAGAAGCCTTGCATGTGGGAATGCTTGTGCTCGTGCGGTGAAACTAAACTGTTCACGGGGACCAACTTGAGGACAGAGAACACAACTTCCTGCGGTTGCCTACACAAAGAACGTTTAGCAGAGAATAACCGTCAACGACTGACTGAGGCACCGTGGGTTGCGGACATGAGCCACTACATCCGCAGGTTAGGCTACCGGAAAAACCGTAAACCTGTGCAGGGCTTAGGATCTAATCAATTCGTGCTTCGAGAAGGTGTGTCGCACAACGATCACCCTTCCCTGAACTGGGCTCTCACTCTAGATGAGTACAAGGCCTTGGTGACATCTCCTTGCTGTTATTGTGGGGTTCCTCCTGCACAGACACCATACGGTGTGAACATGATCGGTCTGAAGCGTAACGGTATTGATCGGGTGGACAACAACAAGGGCTATGAACCGTCCAACTGCGTGCCTTGCTGCCTTGTTTGTAATCGGGAAAAGAGGGCCCAGTCCGTTGCAGTATTCATCGAGAACACTCGACGCCGCTACTTTCACTTGGTGTCCAAAGGTTTGATCACCAAGTGAGGTCTCCAGCCTCTTTCTTTTGGCGTAAGCGGGTGATGAGATATGGTCCGTAGGCGATCATCGCGTACACTCCGCCAGCCCAGCGTTTGCGATCGTAGTCGGAATCTGTGACTAAGGCTCTGTTCCGACGGTTGCGGATGTTGTCGGCGGCTGCCTTGATCATCGCATCTCGGTGAGGTTCCCAAAAAGGGGCATGGGCTAGAATCCATGTTCCATAGTCCGCCGACATCCCTTCTTCATAGAAGGGATCGCCTTCAGGGAAATTGGCGAGAGAGCCGTGGACCATCTCGTGGGTGAGCTTCTCTAGGGTTACGCCCGCCAAGCCCTCAACGGAAGTAGCCAACCTGATCTGACCGTCCGAGAGGTCGAAGCTGGCGTTTGCCCCCGCGATGTGGAAGCCATCGGTGATCTCTAGAATCTCGCCCCGGGGGTTGATGCCGTAGGGTCCAAGGGCTTGGAGGACGAAGCTGTGTATCCGGGGTGCCCATAGTTCCACGAAGCTATTCCACTCGGGCGCAAAGATGCGGCACTCGAAGTGTTGCCCCTTGGGGGCAGTGGACGCCTGTCGGAGCATGCGCTGCACATCTTCTGGAAAAACGGTGGTCATCCTCTATGTATTCGCAAAAGAACTTTTGAGAATTCCTTGGGTATGCCGAACAACATGCCCGACACCGCCTCCATCCTGAGCCCCACCGGGGCTGTATTCGCCCCGAACTGGACCTTGACGGGGGTCAATGGGACCAACTCGAACCCTGGCTACCTAACCAGGCCTGTGCCTGGGGAGCTTCTTTCGACCCAAGGGTTGGGGCAGTTCTCGGTGCAGCCCTTCGGTTTGCGGGGCACCCTGACGGCTGAAGTTGTCACCGGAGCGGCAGGCTCGTCCCGTGGGTTGATCTCACTCAGAGACACGCTCACAAGCCCTCAATATGAGGTGAGGGTGTCCTTGGATAACCAGAACCGGCCTACGGCTAGGGTTGTGGTGGCTGGGGTGGACATCGCGGTTTGGACCCCTGTGTCACCAGCAATCGCCGCCGATGTGCCGTTTCAACTCCGTATGTCTTGGGACTCCCTGCAACCGCACGCTAGTTTCGGCGGTGCCTATGTGGACTTCGCCTTCTTCAATGGTGGTGCCCCGGGCGCTGGTTCTTGGACCACTGTACCGAGCGCCCCTTTCGTGATGCAGGCCATGGGCCTTGCGCTGACGGGCTTTGCTCCAACGCTGGGGGACTTCAACGGAACGGTGCGTAGTTTCCAGATCGGGGATCAAGTCTAAACCCTAGATTTCTTTAGATTTTGTCTACGGTAGGCAAGAGTGATCCAAAAGAAAATTAAGAATTCGACACGAACCCGCTTGCCGCTTCTATTTGTTGGGTGTATTTAGAATCGAGATGTTTCAACCGGCCTGTGGCCGCCATTCTCGTCGGACCGACATGTTAACAAGGACCACCATATCAATGACCCCCAAGCAAGGAAAACTTGCTGGGTCGTGGTGCGTCTTGAGAGCGGTAGCGTATCTCGGCAGTCGCCCAACCCATGTCGAAGCCTCCGTGTTTGCACGCCGAATTCAAATGAATGGCAATCAGGAGGCGGATACTTAGGCGGACTTTCTCTCCACTCATTGAGTGACACGAGACAGGCCGCCTAGGGAAACCAGGTGGCCTGTTCGCGTTTAAGCCCTCGGAAATTTCACAATGTTCCTGCACCACAAACCACTGCACGAAAGTTATCGACGCTCACCAGCTACCGAACTCATTTCGGAGCCGGGGTTCGTCCTCGGAAGGCGACCTGCGCTGTAAACGCGGGGTGTTTCACTAGGCAGTTCGACTCTGCACGGCTCCACGAAAGACACGGTAACCATGAAGGAACTCAAACGCAGCTACGTTTCCCAATCCCTTGGGGCCGTAGCTCAACAGGTAGCAGCAGTCGGCTTTTAACCGAACGGTTGCGAGTTCAAGTCTCGCCGGTCCCACAAGATGAAAGACAGGATTCTCACTGAGAAGGTGTTGGCAGAAGAGGAGGTTTTGACAGAGCTGGTCGTGTACTTCCCGGAGAACGGGGTGGTGGCTCGCCAGCACAAGGATGCCAAGGGCAAGGTCCTCAAGAGTGAGATTCTGGTTCGACTGGTTTACGCAGACAAGGCAACGACTGAGGTTCTGATCGAGGCACTCAAGAGACACGTAACGGGTGGTTAGCATCAAGGTGATGCATCGGCCTCTTAAGCCGTAAGAGGCGGGTTCGATTCCCGTGCCACCCACCGCGAAAGACGCGAAGGGCCCTGAATTACAGGTCACCCGGATATGCAATGTGCAGCGTCGGTTCGGTTCGTTGACAACTGAATAGGAATTTCGGAAGCGATTGCAGCTTCCTCAGGTATGGCGTGGGCTTCGGTCTACGTCCGGCCTTGAGGGACGCAATCGCTGTTTCGAGGGACGGGGCCATGCGGCTCCTAAGGCTTCGTGGCCCCGTCTCTAATTCTTCCGGGGAGTGCCCACTGGTAGGGCAGCCTGACTGTTAATCAGGTGCGTGCAGGTTCGAGTCCTGCCCCCGGAGCTGTAGGTCATGCGCTAAGGTAGCGGCTTCGACTCCAAATCGAAGTGTACAGCGTTCGATTCGCTGGTGGCCTGCCGCCTTGATCAGACCTGAGTTAACTCGCGGGTCGTAGGCTTCAATACCAGACAGCAGGCTCATGGCCTGTAGAACGCACGCCCCTCGAAAGGCTCATGCGGTCGGCAAGTAGGGTGTCTAGCAGCTCCCAAAAGCTAAGTCGGGCCGGTTCCTTGCTAGGGGACCAACTGCCGCAGATCAAGGTTTTGCCTCTCAAGCTAACCAGGTGGAAGCGTCTCGCTGAAGACGAGAAGGGCTCGGATCGATACCGAGGGGAGGCACGAGTTCGCGGGTATAGTTCAGTGGCTGAATGCGTGCTTGCCAAGCATGAGACGCGAGTTCGATTCTCGCTACCCGCACCAGGCTCCCATAGTTTAGTGGTCAGAATGCTTGGTTTTCACCCAGGCGAGCGGAGTTCGATTCTCCGTGGGAGCACTATCGTCACGGGCACAAAGCCACGACTTATTCCGGGTTCATCTAGCGGCTAAGATGACTGTCTCTGACACAGTTCACGTTGGTTCAAGTCCAGCACCCGGAACCAGTTATTCGGGCATCGTCCAATGGTTAGGACAGCGGCTTTTGATGCCGCCTATCGGGGTTCGAGTCCCTGTGCCCGAACCATGCACTGTGACGCGACGGGGGTCGCGGCTCCCCTGTCTCGGGAGTGAGGAGGGTTCGAGTCCCTTACAGTGCGCCAAACCTGGGAGCAACATGGAAACGGTTAGTAACTTTGCTCGTGAACGCCGTTTCCATGCCAGGTCGTTGTCCCTGTCTTCTAGCTGGCTAGGAAACCGGCTTCTCACGTCGGAAACCGGGGTTCGACTCCCCGTGCGGACGCCAAGGAGATCAATGCAGGCTGGGTCGCGGCTTTGAACCCCGAGGGACGCGCAAGCGTTGGAGTTCGATTCTTCTGATCTCCGCCGTCGTGGAAGCTGAACCAGCTAGGTGCTGGACCCGCTTGGAAAGCGGTGTGCGCCCGCAAGGGCGTGGCCTTCGAGTGGTCCGGCTTCCGCTACTTCTCGGGACAGTGCCTGTCCCCAAGCCTGTGGAGGCATCGCGAGGGTCACTCAAAGTGTCAATGTCTGGGGCGGGACCAGAGACCCTCGCGCCACGGGGAGAAGTTTGGAGAGTGAACCAGCAAGGCGCTGGCGCTGTGAAAACAGATGGTGCCCGCAAGGGCATGGGCTTCGAGTGCTCCGTTCTCCGCTACGTCTGCTGGCCCCTGCTTGACCGTCCCAGTGTGTAAGAGCGAAGGTCGCTAATCATCGCCGCCAGCATTTTTTGGAAGACGAACCGATCAAGGATCGGACCCGTTTGCTAAACGGAGTGGACGCGAAAGCGTCTGGGGAGCATGCCCTCCGTCTTCCGCCAATCCGGGGTGTAGCCTATAGGTCAGGCGCTACGTTTGGGACGTAGATCAAGGGAGTTCGAGTCTCTCCACCCCGACCAGTTTCTATTACGGGAGTTCGATTCTCTCTGCGTGGACCAGTGACGGACAGCTAGCTCAGAGGTAGAGCAGGCGGCATTATAACCGCCCGGTCTTTGGTTCGACTCCAAGGCTGTCCACTGACGGACGTGCTCGACAAGCAGGAAGCCGCTGGTTCGATTCCAGCCACGCCCACCTCGTAAGTTGGTGTCCTACCTGTCGGGGAACACGAGCTTGCCGTTGGCCGCGTCCGAAATCGCGGTATGGGGATCTAACACAACGGGCGTGTGCTAGCCTTGCAAGCTAGAAATCGGAGTTCGATTCTCCGGATCTCCACCATTTCTGCCCGTGTCACCTCAATGGCGAGGTACCTCTTTCGTAAAGAGGGCTTGGTCGGTTCGATCCCGATCACGGGCTCCACCTGCTCCCATCGTCTACGTTGGCTAACCTAGTGGAAGCGGCCCCGCTAGGGGGCGTGGTGGGAAAACCTAGACCTTTTACTTGTGTGCCCACATGAGCGTGGGCACACGGTTGGCACTCAAAGTCTTGGCTCGATTCGAGCGTTTTGCCCGTGAAGTCAGGATCGTAATCGATCGGGATGCCACGGTTGCGATACGGGCTAAGCACCGCGACTCGTCGATCGTCGGGACCTTTGCATCCTCGGTGTCGTTGTACCGGATCTTCGATGGTCAAGAGCTTGTGAGGATTGTCAAGTCTGGGAAGTTCACCGGAGGCTCCTACTCGGTAGTTTCGGAACGTGCTCATGGTGCCAGTTGGGGGGAGGACATTTCTGCGGTTATCACTTTCGGCAACCATCAGCGTGGTAAGCGGTTGGGTGCTGATTTGTTCCTCGCTAAGATCGATGCGGGCGACCACCGCTTTTACCACATGGGTCCAGATGTTGCGTTCGATCCTGAGGGGCCACCGCAGCAACCCACCACGATGGATCTCTCAAAGTGCAGCACCGGCCTTGGTTGCAGTGTCGTGAACGTAGAGTTCAACGATGCAACGTTCTACCGGGTGGATCAGAGTGGGCAGATTGAGCCTGTGTCCGATCAAGATCTTCGTAGCTACGCCAAGGGACGGCCCCAACAAGATGTTGACCTACAGCGGGTGAGCAGCGTTTTCTCCTCAGGGACGATCTTCGGCGTAGATGTCAACGTCGTGCTAGACCAAAAAGCCCCTGAAGAAGAGTTACGACCGCCCAGCCCCTACTACCGCACTTGGTACGTAGAGGTCACGAGGGTGCCAGCGCAAGAGACTGTGATTCTTCAAGGTGCCAAGACTTTGGAACTAGCGGTTGAGGCAGCCAAGAAGCTCCTACGGGGTACCACGTCAGATGACTGGCATGGGGGTCACCCTGTGTCGTTGCTCTCGAAGGCTGTGTTGAACGACTGGCGTAAACGCGAAGATAACTGGCAACGACGGACCCGGCTCCGTCGTTGATCCGAGGTGTGGCCCAGTGGTAGGGCACTTGCCACCTCGACTGATATGCGACCGTAGCCTAGTGGTAAGGCGCTTCGTTGCCAACGAAGATCTCGCGGGTTCGATTCCCGCCGGTCGCTCAAGTTCTGGCGGTTTTATGCTGGTCGTAGCCTAATGGTAAGGCGCTGGATTGTGAGTCCAGTAACGCGGGTTCGATTCCCGTCGGCCAGCCCATGCCTGGGTGGCGTAACGGCAGCCGCGCTAGATTTAGGATCTAGTGTCTTCGGACGTGCGGGTTCGAGTCCCGCCCCAGGTACCATCGCTAGCGTGGCTCAACGGTAGAGCACCTGTTTTGTAAGCAGGCGGTTATGGGTTCGATTCCCATCGCTAGCTCCACACTTGCGGTTGTCTCGTGGGTGGTGTACTAGAAAGTCTCTGGGCTCGTAAAGGTTTCGACTGGGAGATGATTCTGAGTGTTGCGTGCCCCGGATGGTTCTCTGGCCGGGTTATCAAGGGACCGAACGTAGTTGCCAACGATAATGGTAATGTTGAAGTCCGCCTAGCGGCCTAAGACCGTTGCACAGGGTAGGTAGTTGCCATCGACCTTGTGCGGCGTGATTAAAAGCAACCTGTGCCACAGCGTTCTAGCGGCTGTGGGAAGTTCACTTCACAGCCAGATGTTGGAGACAACGCCGAAAGGCCGAGTCCCAGGTGGTAAGCAAGCGTGAGCGTGGGCACGACCTAAAACGAGCCCAGAAACACGATACGCACGTAGAGGCAAACAGATAGTGTTTCAGGACGCGGGTTCGATTCCCGCCGGGTCCACCAATAAAAACACGAAAGTGAGTATAGAACTTATGGGTTTTCAAGGGCATGGACAAGACACCCTATACCTACCAGCGGGTTGCAGCGGCGGCCAAGGATCCTATGACCACGGCAAACAAGGCTTGGGACCTGCTTCTTGATCCGGATCGTGAACTTGACGAGTTGATGAAAGCCGTCAAGACTCAGCCACACCTCATGAGCTACGTTCGCGAAGCCATTGATCATCTTCAGAAGGCCCGCACTTCGATTAGTATGCTGCGGATGAAGCTGGAGGAGAGCGACGTATAGTCTCTGCGGGTCTTCGGACCTTGCGAGTGGTGGAGGCAAGGCGGGTAACCGTCGCGCCCCTCGGGGTGCTCACCCTGGTTTACGCTGGGGTGGGCTCTCCAAGTTTTCCCTCAGCTTGTCGATGTGGTGTTGGGTGTCGTTGATCCGGTCCAGGGTCAACTTGTCCCCGAGCTGACGGGCTTCTTCGATGTGCTCCGGCTTCAACCGGCCTCCCAGGGCTTGCAGGACAAGCCGGAGGTCAGGGGTCGAGAGTTCGAGGATCCAGGTGGGGTCGAGTTTGAGTTGGCTCATACTCTCTAGGAGATGAGAACGGCGTTTTGTTACACGGGGTCGTACGCATCTGGTGAGGCGGTCGGCTTGTCACGCCGATGAGGGGGGTTCGATTCCCCTCGATCCCGCTAGGGGCTTGTCTGACGGGTCAGAGCTTTCCCTTGCACGGAGAGTTTGCGGGTTCAACTCCCGACGGGTCCACCATTTCGTTTTATGTGATTCCGGTAGTGATGGGCACCTCTGCGGATAGAATCGTCCGGCGCTACCTGGAAGCCACAACTCGGTTGGGTTTCGAGTTCGACTCCCCTAAGGAGTTGCAGGACTACTTGAAGGAGCACCCGAAGGCGGACCGGGCCAAACATACGGTCAAGAAGCCCGGGGAGGGCTCCAAGGGTAAGCAGGAGGAGTCCAAGGCTCCCCCGGCTGAGGCCAAGAAGACTGAGCCCACGAAGGAAGCCCCCAAGGCTGCTCCGGATGAGGGCAAGAAGCCTGGAAAAGCCAAAGAGACGGCTAAAGAGGATGCCAAGGGTAAAGACAAGGACAAGGACAAGGACAAGGGTAAGGCCGCCCCTAAAAAGAAGAAGTACAAGTCGAAGGCCATGCCGAAGCCCAAGGAAGCGTCCCGTGTCGGCATTCCGGGTAAGGCTGTGCTGCCGCCGCCCAAGCTGCCCAGGCTGCCGGGGCTCAGCAAAGACGAACAAGAAATAGAGTCCCGGGTCAACAGTTGGGTGGAGAGCAACCCGACTGCCACCGCGCAAGAATTCTTGGATCTCGCCAAGAAGGACAATTGGGTGTTTGAGACTGACGGGGCCAAGATGCTCATGCCGGAGTGGTCTCGAACAGACCTACCGTCGGATGAGAGGGGCAAGCCGATCAACCCTGAGCGTGCGAAGTTCCGGGCGACGTACAATGCGATCATACATCAGGCGGCAAATGCGATTGCGAAGCGAGCCTTCATCAGTCGTCTTGATGAAATTGCGAAGATGCCGCCTGAGAAGCGTACGGTTCTTGTGACCAGCGGTGGTGTGGCCGCAGGCAAAGGTATGGCTTTGGGGGCGCGTCCTGATCTCAAGGAAGGCGCATCTGCGACGTGGGACGCTGCGGGTGAGCAGAACGCGACTGAGAACGAGTGGATCTTGGAGGAGTCTTTGAAACGTGGTATCCGCCCGACGTTCTTGTTCGTGCACAAGGATCCCAAAGGGTCTTGGGTGGGTGCTGTAGAGCGTGCTAAAAGCATCGGTCGTATGGTGGATGCCCGTGTGTTCGCGGACTCCTACGCACAAGGGGCCAAAAACTTCAAAGAGTTCTACGACAAGCACAAGGATCAGTTAGGTCCTAAAAGCTTCATCTTCGGAAACGTGGACAAGAATCCAGATGCGAAGCCAGACGAGAAAGACCCTAGGCTGCTCTGGAAGGCGGACATCGTGGATACCTTCCCTGAGGCTGCTCTGGATATTGATTCTGATGAACTCTACGATTACGCTTCTGCGTATATGGACGATAACAAGTCATCGCTCCCTGATTACATCTACGAGGGGGCCACGATTGGTCGTCGCATCTGGGGAGAGGGAGAGGCAGAGTAATGTCTAAGTCTAAGCACCCATCGATGCCGCCAATCGACCTTAAGTATTTGGAGAAGGTCAGGGAAGCTTGGAAGGATGGTCTCAACAAGGGCATCCAGGATCCTGAGAAATACTGGCACGAGAAGAGTGAGAAGCAGGACAAGCTAATCCGACAAATCGAGAAAGATAAGAAGAAGTCCGAGAAGGACGAGAAGAAGAAGAAGAAGAAGGACGACGAGAAGAAGTCCAAGAAGGACAAGTCGAAGTCCAAGAAAAAGGCCAACGATGCGACGATGGCTGAGCGCCTTGTCGCTCGGTACGAGTCGGAAGACTGAACCCGGGGTCTAGGCCCTACGGGGCCATAGCTCAACTGGGAGAGCGCCTGGCTGGCAGTCAGGAGGTTGTCGGTTCGATCCCGATTGGCTCCACCGTCCGTTTGCGGGGTTAGCTCATTCGGTAGAGCGGGGTTTTTACACGGCCCAGGTAATCGGTTCGATCCCGGTACCCCGTACTGTGGTTTGCGGGGTTCGCTCAGTGGTAGAGCACCGTCTCGACAAGGCGGAACGCGAGGGTTCGATTCCCTCACCCCGTACCATAGTCTTTTTGTGCGTTGCGGTGAGTATGGGCATTTACGATTACGATCGAAGACAGGCGTCAGCACCCTCTGAGGACCTTCGGCGGGCCCGCCAGCTTGGGATTGACGCTTTCAACGCTGGCAAGAAGGCGGTTCCGGCTCAAGACGTTGCTCTTAGAGATGGGTTGATCCACGAGTATAGCGGTGATACGGGGGCCGTCATCCAGATTCTCGATGCGTGGCACGCGGGTTGGATCGCAGCCAGGAACGAGATGATCTCAACCTCGCCTGTCGTGGAGACAGTCGTTGTCGAAGATGCCTTAGAGAGTCTTTTGGCTGCGGTGCACAAGGCCAAGGCGGCCAACAACTCGGGTAACGACAAGCGGATGTTCTTCGCGCTCCTGGGTGCTATTGACGCTCTTGGTATCATTGGTAGGGCGTACGAAGTGGAGAACATGGGCTTCCTGGTACGGGTGTGGAAGGGCTTTGCGAAGCTCTCTGGTGGCCGCCCCACTACCAACTTCTAGTTCCTGTCTAGCGGGTCTGGGCCACGGTGGTGGCGGACCTCGTGTTGCGAATGGCTGCTTGAGGCACATCTCGCAGGTGCTGGAAGGAGTTGTACACGGGACCACCGCCGAAGCTGGTTCTGGCCTGCTCTGAAAAACGGATCGGGTCTTGAGTCAGATCGGAGAGTTGGTCGATGGCACGCTTTGAGTCTTCTAGGTAGCGGGCAAGGGCTGGTGACTTCGGCTCTATGCTGTCCAAGACGGCGTACGCGGCCTGTGTGTGGCGCTGGATCTCTTGGGCACTGGTGAGCAACTTCCGGAACACCTCGCGGACAGGTTGGTCGAGGTCTTGCCAGACACTCTGCGAGGTCAACGAGGCTAGTGCTGGGCTTCTAGAGACACGCGCCAGCCGCTTGTACTCCTTCTCCGCTTGCTCTATCGACTCCCGGGCCTGCTGAGCGGAAGTCGCTACGAGGAAACGTTGTGCAACCCGGAGAACTTGTGGTGGTGACGCCATGGTCCTACCCTGCTGTCCGACAAAAAGTTCTTGCGAGTGTGGCGTAATTGGCAAACGCGGCGGTTTCAAAAGCCGTTGTCTTCGGACGTGCGGGTTCAAGTCCCGCCACTCGCACCATGAAACGCTTGTGGTATTGCTAGGTATGCGTCAAGTCATCGTATGGGTGTTCCTGTGGGGTTGTGCTCAGGCGGCTCCCCCAGAGCCCCGGCCAGCCAGGTTGGCCCTTGATGTGCCTTCTACCGCCATTCCTGTGTACGATCGCCTGGAGTGGCACCCGAGATGGTTGGATGCCGACAAGGACTGCCAGGACACCCGGCAAGAGGTTCTGATCTCGGAGTCCACGACTCCCCCGGTCATGGATGCCAAGGGGTGCCGGGTGCTCTCAGGGACCTGGCCAGATCCCTACACGGGCAACACCTTCGTGGACCCTGCCAAGCTGGACATCGACCATCTTGTGCCTCTGCATGAGGCCCACGTGTCGGGCGGGTGGGCCTGGACGGTCGAGCAGAAGCGGGCCTACGCCAACGACTTGACCAACCCGGAGTCGCTACAGGCGGTCTACAACGGGGCGAATCGGTCAAAGGGGGATCGGAACCCCGGGGATTGGATGCCCCCGAACGTGGGCTACCACTGCGACTACCTGAGGGTGTGGTTGCAGGTCAAAGAGCGTTACGGGTTCACCCTGACCGTGAAAGAAGTTCGGGCCATCTTGGCCAAGCGTTGCGAGTAGTTCTCGCCCTCATAGCATAGTGGTATTGTCCCCCCTTGGTAAGGGGGTGGCCTGGGTTCGATTCCCAGTGAGGGCTCTGGAGGTCATGATGGACGCGAAGAAGTTGAAGCGCCTCAAGGTCATGGGTGGTCGAGTCACGACCGTCCAGGAGTTCTTGGGGCTGACCGCCGAGGACATAGCAACCATTGAGTCAAAGCCCGTGAGGGCAAGCTGAATGAGCCAAGGGATCCGCCTCCCTGGGTAACCCCAATGCAAGCGACGCCTAATGGTCTGGCACCTGCCTTCCAAGCAGGACGAAGTGGGTTCGATTCCCATCGCTTGCTCTAACTGTGTCGAGCAGCATTCGAGGTCCGTGGACACAGAACCACTCCGGTGGTCAGGATCTCCCAATGGCGCGATACCCAAGTGGAAAGGGGCTGGTCTGCAAAACCAGCATGCGTGGGTTCGATTCCCACTCGCGCCTCCAGGCTCCGCCCGCGTGCCTCAAGGGAATGAATACCCCAGCGGGCTCCAATTGCTCTCGCAGCTCGATGGACCGAGCGGACAGTTTCTACCTGTAGGGTTGGGGGTTCGAGTCCCTCCGGGAGCGCTTAGCCGGGTGCTAAAGGTTCGATGGTCCGGCAAGGGGTATGGACGAGCTTGCAGAGCGGGTAGCACGTCGGTTCTTGGCGATGAGGCAAGAGCCTACGGCCAACGCCAAAGCGTGGGCTGAGAAGTACGAGGCGGCGCTCAAGAGCAACGGTGCTGGCCGGGTGGACGTGAAGCTGGTCCATGGCGGTAACGTGCGGACAACAGTGGAGACCCTGCTGGACGGCAACCCGGTGCCGGACATCGTGATCGATGAGCAGCGGGTCAGCAACAGCTACTCTCGGATCCAGTGGGTTCGGATAGATTCAGGGCCGGGTGCGAAGTTCATCAACGCCCCGGGCAAGATGGCGAAGTACGTGGTTGAGACGTACCTCTAGAAACCGCCCCCGCCGGGAGCACAAAGTTCGCTGAGCGGTGTAACTACCTTTTGAAAGGAGGTGTCCCATGGCTCAGAAGAAGAAGGCGGCCCCGGCGAAGCCGAAGGCCAAGAAGGCTGCCAAGGCCAAGAAGTGACCGACCCGGCGATCCCACAAGCGGGTCGCCGAGTCCTGCCCTCGTAGCCTAGCGGATTAGGCACACCCCTCCGAAGGGTGCAACGTAGGTTCGATTCCTACCGAGGGTACTATTCGTGATTTGTCCCAGTAGCCTAATGGATCAGGCAACGGCCTACGAAGCCGTGAGCGTTAGCTCTATGCAGGTTCGAGTCCTGCCTGGGATACCAACGAGACATGGCAGTGCCCTACGGGTTAGGACGAGGCTTTCATACGGCCTTCGGCTGAGGTTCAAGTCCTCTCACTGCTACTACGGAAGGCAAACTGATCGGGGATCAGGCCCGCCTCGAAAGCGGTGCGGACCCGCAAGGGTCTGGGATTCGAGTTCTCTGCCTTCCGCCCTTTGGAGACGTAGCCTAATGGTAAGGCATCGGCTTCCCTCACCCCGAGCCGTCGGTAATTCATTTGGGTATCGTCTAACGCTAGTGGCATGACACACATGGTTCACAGCTATCATCGCCAAGCTAGACTGCGCTTCTATCATGCCTCACCCAGACGTTTTCGGCACGGGGACATCTTGGTGGGTGGGCAGCCTGGTGGGTATGGTGCAGCGGCCCGTTCGGTGAGCATGACGACGGAGCCTTACCCGCATATCACGATTATGGATAAAGCGGTGGCTGATGACTGGTTCGTATATGAAGTCGAGCCCAACGACAAGGTTAGATTCTCGTCAGATACCGGAGAGTACCGAACCTCTTCTGCGACCGTACTACGGAATCTAGGTAAGGCACGAGCCTTTGTTCAACATGAGCCGGAGTACGTCTCCTTTTCTCTACCCAGAGAGAAGGAACTAGATCGGCAACACAAACGGCGTGGGGAGGGGGTATTAGGGGTTATAGTTATAAGCGGGGAGCTTCGGATTTGAAGGACTTGCGAGATGATGCTTTGTTGGAACGTTTACGCAATCCTCCGGCAGGTTCTTACGCACGTCCTGTGTCAGCGTCTTCTCAGCAATTGCGGTTGGTTCGTAAGCTTGTGTCCAAGGTGCCCCCTTCTCGTTGGCATGAGTTTGAAGGCAAGACTGGTTTCACGAAGCCGCCCACGGAGGTGCAGATGCGTGAGTTGACAAAGGACCACGCGAGTATGATCATTTCCAATCTGCTGGTGGCTGGTTTCGGGGATTGACTGTGGGGTTCGATAATTCATTCGGGTATCGTCTAATGGTAAGACGAGGGTTTTTGATACCTTCTATGGGGGTTCGATTCCCTCTGCCCGAACCCAGTGGGTTCATTCGGGGGTCGTCTAATGGCAGGACGCCAGTTTCTGGTACTGGCTATCGGGGTTCGAGTCCCTGCCCCCGAGCCAGTGTTGTGCGGTGCAAGCGGGGATGCTGGTAGAGTCTCATAAGCTCAACCTATCTGGACGCAACAAAGCTATGGGTTATCTAACACAAAGAGTGGTTGCGCGTTTCGTTGCGGCGGCGTCCGTTCCTGTGGGGTTAGCTAAAATTCTTCGCACGCTAGTAGACGGCTCTGCCTCGCTCGGGCGTCAACTAGAAAACGTGGGGGTTCTGGATACTCTCACGCATTGGGACAAAGAAGATTTCTACCGCTCAGATCAGGACAGGTACCTTCTAGAGAAACTCCTGGCTACCGCCACACCAAAGTCCATCTTTAGTGTTCTAGATCCTATCTGGCGATCCGTTGGTTCAGAAGGGTTTCTTGATGAGGGTTGGGGTGCGGAACTCGAATGGGACAATCGCAAAACGTTCACCCTTAGCTTCAGGGCTATGGGTCCTATTTTCAGTCGGTATTCCGAAGATCACTATGAACTCCCTTACGCAGACAGGCAGTCTGACATATCTTCTTACATAGAGGTCCCGGAGGACGATGCTTTCCTTGATAGCGATATTCAGAGACTTACCAAAGTTCTTGGGGCTGAGCCTTGGTACGGATCCCACACTAGGCGTAAGTCAAGCGAAGAACCCGGGATGGGTGAGTACGATTACTTTGAGTACGATGTCAGGCTCGTTTTCAAAGTAGACCCAGAGGCCCTAATTCGTCAGAGCATTGGCAAATTGGTAGACGAGGCCGGGCAAGCTCTCAAGTTTGACTCTACCAACGAAGAAGCTCAAGAGTCCGCTCAACACAGACAGAGCAGACCTAGCTTAGTCGAACCCGGGGACATTTTGACTTTAGAGCGTAGGTACGGGGAGTGGCCAAAAGCCTGGGCTGTGGGCACCAAATTTAAGGTTGTTCGTGGTGGTCGAAGTGGGGATAAAATCTCAGCGGTGCTTCACGGTGACGCGGAGAAGCATTACTTTAGGGTGCGGCAGTCGTCAGCGGGTATATATCTTGAGGATCCCCATTCTAGGGACCAGAGATTGAAAGTGACTAAGATTCTGTAGCGGGATGGAGCAGTGGTAGCTCGCCAGCCTCATAAGCTGGAGGCCGGTGGTTCAAATCCACCTCCCGCTCCCAAGTTTTCCAAGCACCTAACTGGTAGGGCAAGAGTCTTTTCGCGAAGCTCTTGAGATGGTTCAACTCCAACGGCTTGGGCCACGCGCAGGTGGCGTAATTGGCAAACGCGCTAGACTAAGGATCTAGTGGGGTAACACCCGTGCGGGTTCAAGTCCCGCCCTGTGCACTGTTTCCTGCGGGACCACGGCAGGGGTTGAGAAACGTCGGTCATCCAGGCTCAGCAAACGTCCCTCTCTCAGGGGACAGCGGGCCACATGGGATCGTCAGTGGTCTTTTACGGGGTGTAGTCTATTGGCAAGACGCCTGCTTCGGGAGCAGGAGCTAGGGAGTTCGATTCTCCCCACCCCGACCAGGAATCTTGGGCCATTAGCATACGGGTTAGTGCATCCGACCGATAATCGGACGAAGACAGTTCAACTCTGTCATGGCCTACCAAGTAGTTGCCGGAAGGTCGGCCTAGAAGTCGCCATCCTCTAAAGAGTCCCGCCGAGTGAGCAGCCATCCGTTACGCTAACTAACCTGACCGTAGCAAGCAAAGAACGTCAGGCCAAAACACGGGGGCATCGGTCAAAAGCTAGCTGCGCTTGCCATCTGTAGGTTTGGTGTGACAACACACCGGCATCTGTTTGTGTGGCGCACTCTTGCGCGTAACCGGGGTGTAGCCTATGCCACCCCGACCCTTTCACGGGCGTCGAGTTCCTCAAATAGCTTGTCCGCAGTCTCGGTGGACATGACCCACGATCTTCGGACTCGCTTGGCGTCGGTCTTGTCGAGCAAATCACGAACGCGATCCGTTCTTCCGCTCAGATGCACAACCGGCAACTCTTGCCACCTGGCCATACTGCTCTGGATGGCGGTGGACTCTATTCCTAAATGTGGCCACTCCCGCTGGTAGCGGTAGCGGTCTCCAGAAGCTTGGATCACTCGTCCTAACTGGGCTTGGACCTCGGACACACTCATGGTCCCAGCCGGTCCTTCAATCACACCGTCTTGCATGGGCCATCGCTTTTGGAGTGCCAGACGCTCCAAGTCACGGTTCCTGATCACCGCGTCGGCGATGTCTTCGGCTGGCCCACGACCGATGCCCGTCTTTTCGCGGATGAGCTTCATGAGCCGGTCCACCTTGGACTGCTTGGATTCCTTGGGCTGGTACTTGAAGGCCAGGAATCGACGGTAAACGGCTTCGGTGATCGGGTTCACCATAGAGAAGCTGTATCAAAACTTTGGTTTTCGGTGTAACCTGCTCGGACCCTTCGGATGAAACCGGCCAACATCGACAAACCTCCGGTGCACATCGCACATTCGGATTTGACGCGCTTTCAAGATGATTCCGCGTACAAGTCTGAGTGTCCGGCGTGTGACCGAGGGGTCTTGGCGGTACGCCGTGAGCCCGGCACCCTCAACTTGCTTCGTGCCGACAATTGTCTCGGTTGCGGGCAGCGGGTTGTGTACACGGATCGGGCCATCAACGGCGAAACCCTTTACCCTGAGAAGCACCCAGGTGGTGCAACTAGGTCTTGACGCTAACGCCAGGCTCGGTAAGCTGGCCCTCACAATGCTTCCGTAGCCTAGTGGATCAGGCAACGCTTTCCTAAAGCGTGCTACGCAGGTTCGAGTCCTGCCGGGAGCGCCATGAAGTTAGTTATTGGGCTCACGGGCGGTATCGCATCGGGCAAGAGCACGGTGGGGAAGCTGTTCGCGGGCTTCAACGTTGCAGTTATCGACGCCGACCTCTTGGCTCGTGAGGCCGTGAAGCTAGGTTCCCCGGGACTCCGCGAAGTCGTGGCTCACTTTGGGGATCAGGTTCTGGCGGAGGGCGGGCACCTGGACCGGGTAAAGCTCGGGTCACTCATTTTCACGGATGATACGGCTCGGAAGGAACTGGATGGGATTCTGCATCCTCTGATTGCGGATCTGGCTCAGGATCGTATTCAGACGGCCCAAGACACCCACACGCCCTACATCGTGTACGAGGCCGCTCTCTTGGTTGAGTTGGGGACGTACCGCGACTTCTCGAAGCTCGTGGTGGTATCAGCGGACCCGGAGCTTCAGGTTCGGCGGGTCATGAAGCGCAACGGGTGCACAGAGTCGGAGGCTCGGGACCGCCTGGCTGCTCAGCTTCCCTTGGCTCAGAAGATTGCGGTCGCGGACTACGTGATCAAGAACGACAATAACCGGGATGCCTTGCGGGCCAGAACCCGTGAAGTGCACGAGAAGATTCTGGCCTTGGGCCCCTAGAGTTTCCACTCGCTTGTGTGTAGTACCGGCATGGCAAATCATGCAAAAGGTCGTAAAGCGTCGGGGTCGGTGAACTCTCGGGTTAAGAGCTATAACTCCCGTCACGGGTCACGGGGTACCGTTCGGTCGTGTAACGCCGTAGAAAAGGCGATTGAAACCCAGGTCCGCCAGGCCGGTAAGCGCGAAGTTAGGGAAGCTCTGGCAGATTTGGCGTAACCTCTGGGCCGTCCGGCTGGGTCCACTACTCTAACGCTATGTCCTCAAACGACGGGCGTTTCATAGGATGCGGGTCGGCTTTGAGGGTGGGTAGTTCGGGGGCCTCAGTTTGCTGTGGCATGGGTGCTTCTTCCAGCACCTGATCCAGCACTTCCATCAAGGCCGCTGGTGATCTGCGGCGGCGGGCAGGTACTCCAGCCAGACGGCTAGGGGCCGCTACCGCCGGGGCCGCTACCGCCGGGGCAGTTACCGCCGGGGCAACCGCCGGGGCAACCGCCGGGGCAACCGCCGGGGCAACCGCCGGGGCAACCGCCGCCGGGGCGTAGACCACAGGCTGTTGGGCCGCCTTCATGCCCTCCAGGTAGCCTCGGATGGCCACGATGTCATCGTGCATCTGCACGTCGTTCTTGGAGAGTTCCTCCACCTTCTTCGTGGTCCAGTCGAAACTCCGCTCGGTTGCGGTTGTGTCAGTGGGTTTGAGCCAGCTACCCACGGCTGTAGCCAAAGTGGCCACGGCAAGGATGATGTTCCGGTAGACGTTGAGCTTTTCGACAAACAGCTTAGCCTTGCTGTGCGGTGGGTCACTCTTGGTCGTTGGCTGTGCTTCTTCGTTGGACATCGGGACCTCTACCTCTAGACCGTGGATTAGTGTTTCATGTGAAACGGTTGTGTGGGAAGGTAAGAAAACCCGCCCCCTGTGGAGGGCGGGTTCTTTACGGTCGGCGGCCTACTTCTTGAGACTTTCGATCATCGGACCCAGCGCATCGTAGCCGATGGGGTCTTGAGTGAGCATCGGGGCTGCGGTGGCCTCAGGGGCTACAGCGACCGTCGGTGTCTTGAGCAGACCACGGACTTCATCAATGACGGCCTTGATGTCGTTCACGGCTGCGAGCACATCGGCAATGACCGTTGAGAGGTCGGGGCTCTGGGCTTGAGCTTCGGCGGCGGCCTTCACGGCGGAGCGTACGGCACCCATAGCCTTGTTGAGGGCGACAACTGAGCCGTCGAACTTGGACTGGAAAATCGCTTGCTTGTCCGCTGGAAGCAGGGGCTTGAGTTGCCCGAAGACGACGATGGCTACTCGCTCGATGGATGAGGCTGAGTTCAGGATGATGTCAGTTTGCTTGACCGGATCCGTCTTGAAGTCTTGGAACCATGTCGGGGTACAGCCGGTCATGAGGCCACAGAATGTGAGGGCTACGAGAAATTTATGCATATTCGGGGCTCCTGTTTGCTAGGGGTGCCTACGGTGGGGTATAAGAACGATAATGCTCAGGTGGTGGAAACCAGGGAGACACGGCGGGTCTTTTTGAAGACCTTGCTGCCGAGAGGCGTGCAAGTTCGATCCTTGCCCTGAGCACTATGAAGACGAAAGCGAAACCGTTGGCGGGGATTCTGAGTAAAGGGGTCCGGGTCAATACGAATCGTTTGCGGCAACGACTGATCGCTGAGGGGATTCTGTCCCCAGTGTGTTGCGGTTGTCAGAACGAGCGTTGGCAGGGGCGGCCCATTCCTTTGGAGTTAGATCATGTGGACGGGGACAAGCTAAACAACTCGTTGGGTAATTTACGCTTTTGTGCCCGAACTGCCACGCTCTAACCCCGACCTATCGAGGCAAGAATCGGGCTTCGATGCGTGAAGTTCCGTCGCTAGCAGAGATGCAGCAGGGCATCCGTACCCACGGGAGCTTGGCCAAATACTGTCTCTCTCAAGGACTGCCTAGAAGCACAGTCCAAAATCGAATTCTTGCTGCTCAGATGGCGGAACGGCAGACGCAGAGCACTTAAAATGCTCCGAGATACCTCGTGAGGGTTCAAATCCCTCTCTGAGCACTGTAACGAATGACCAACCCTAACAAATGGAGCGCCCTAAATGATGCGGAGACGCAGGCGAAGGTAACAAATGGCACAGTTTCACACTCTCCTACTCACCCCGTGGATGCAACCGCACAGGGTCGTCACCTGGCAGGACGCAATCTGCAAGCTCATCGACGACGAGATCGAATCTCTAGAGATCACGTGGGACGGCGTAACGTTCGATGTGAACTCGCCGTCGATTGTCCTCAGCTTGCCGTCCGTAGCTCGAATCAAGACGCACGTCCCGATCAACAAGAAGGGCGTGAAGTTCTCACGGATCAACGTGTTGACCCGTGACGGGTTCCAATGCCAATACTGCGGCAACAGGTTCCCGCGTCGTGAACTGAACTACGATCACGTTGTTCCTCGGAACCAGGGCGGTAAGACAGTTTGGGAGAACATAGTCACGTCGTGCTACCCGTGCAATTCACGGAAGGCTGGGCGTACGCCTGAGCAGGCCAAGATACGCCTTCTAAAGAGGCCCATCCGGCCCAAGTCCCTGCCGCTTGCCATGCCGACAATCCCGGTGGGTAAGGCACCTGCGGAGTGGATGTTCTATCTCTCCGCGATGCCTTACGCCGAGTTAGCGTTCAAGTGATCAAGGCGGGCCACCGGCCTCAACAGGTGGCACTTCCGAGATTCCTATTCAGGCCCGTTACTTCAGGCGGACACTGACGTACATCCAGGATTTCTCGCATGAATCTCAATGGACTGGATGCTCACCCTAGTTGTCTTTTACTACAGAAACCGGTAAGGTTCTCCAATGCTTCGCAACTTCATTTTCCAGGTTCGAGTGGGCTGCTGCATAATACCTAGCCGTAGGGCTGGGTACGAGTAGTGACCCTCAACCTGGAGAAAGCATATGCGCAAGGATCTGGCGCAGTTGATCGTGGAGACCCCCCGTCACAATAGCGGGGAGTTCTTCAAGACTCATCGGCGCAAGGCTAAGCAGGACCTCGACTTGGCACCAACCAAGCAGGGTATGCGTCGGCCTTATTTGGAACGTAAGGAATTCGGAGATTACCTGTCACCCCTCAAGGGTTTCCTGCGTAAGAGCGTGGGACGGCCTTGGGACAAGGTGTTCTCTGAACTGAACACCGCCCTGCGAGGCGGTGGCACCATCGTAGAGCACGTGAAGGTTCACCTGCTTGGGTACGTGGAACTCCACCCCGTCTTCATCGACGGCAAGCCCCACGACCCACCGCCCTATTATGTTGGGCCGAGTCCGCTCAACAACACCTACTACGTGGATCAGCACGGTATCCTTCGTTACGCGAAGGCCCGGGCTCGGAAGCGTCAGAAGCCTGCTATCGAGCACGTCAAGATTGACGATTCGACCGCTTTTCACAAGATCGATGGCCTGTGGTATCGCGTTTGGACCAAGCCGCTGCCTCCGGCGGATCGGGCTCGCCCGCCCGTCTATGATCTCGTGCTCAAGAAGTGGGTACGTTGCGTCGAACACACACCCTTCTCTTGGCGTCGGGTTGCGGAAGTGGTGGTGATGCCGACTTACCGCTGGCAAGTCTCGGGTACCTCGGGCACCTGGGGACTCGACAGCCTTAATCGGGTCGCCTACCGCAAGGAATCGATCAGCACCCGCACGATTCGTCGTGAAGGGCTGGACCGGCTCAAGGCGGCGTGAAGGGGTGCTGGGGTCTAATCGGCCCCAGCGTTTCTTTTTTGCCCGATAGGCTTGACCTCTGTGTGCCCGGTGTATAGGGTGCAAGCGTGAGGTCGCGCCCTCTGGGTTTGGACCTCTCGTACTGCCGATCGCGCCCGTAAGGGTTTGGAGAGGCAGCGGACGTTCTGCAAACCAGCTCGACGTTTCATGGTTTGAGGCCCTGTCCAGGGTCTGCGCCATGGGAAGTGCTCGGGCCAGACGACTACGGGAGTAGCCAAAACCATGAAAATCGACGCACGTCTCACATTTAATAAGGTCCAGTTCGATCAGGACGCAGAGGCGCACCTGGTCTTGTCAGTGACGGCCCCGGCGGTCACAGGGGAAGCGAAACGCCCTCCCCTGTGCTTCGTGCCGCTCATTGACGTGTCACCCTCTATGGAGGGTGACAAGCTCACGTACGCCAAGAAGTCGCTCATCAAGTTGATCGACCACCTGACGCCCAACGACTATTGCGGGCTCATCGAGTTCTCGCATGACGCCAGGGTTTTGCAGAAGCCGGTGCGGTGCACCCTGGAGGCCAAGGAAGACCTCAAGCGCAAGGTCGGGGATCTGCGTCTCAGCGGGGCCACCAACATTGCTTCTGCGTTGCTCGAAGGATTCGCGGTTGCCAACAACATGGACCTGCCCGCAGAGGTGATCACCCGCGTGATCCTCTTTACGGACGGGGCTGCCAACACGGGTCCGGCGAAGACTCCGGCGGAGATCCTGGCTCTCGTGAAGCCGAACATCGGCATCGCCTCAGTGAGCGCCTTCGGGTATGGCAACGATGCCCAGCAGGACTTCCTGCTGGATCTGGCGAAGGCTGGTAACGGCAACTACGCTTTCATCAAGAACCCGGACGACGCTCTCTCGGCGTTTGGTAAGGAGTTGGGTGGGCTTTTGTCCACCCATGCGACGAACCTTGTGCTGGAGGTTTCACCGCTTGCTGGGCACCAGGTCATGAGAGTCATCTCGGATGTGGAGGTCGAGGACGAGGCGTTGGGTCAGATCTCGATCAAGATCCCGGACATTCTTTCTGAGGAAACCCGGCACATTGTCATTGGGGTCAAGCTTCAGGCTCAGAAGAACGCCTTCCCGCGTGAGGTCAACGTCTTCGATGTGAAGGTCGGGTATGACACCCTGGACGCTAACCTTCGTCGCGAACACAAGTCGCTCGAAGTGAAGGCCAAGGTGCAGTTCGTCAAGGCCGGTGAAGAACAGAAGTCCGTGGACAAGGACTTGGACCAGATCGTTGGGTTGGCTCAAATCGTGAGAGCCCAGATCGAAGCAGAGGCCCACGCCAAGGTAGGCAACTACCGCGATGCATCTGCGGTCATGGATGCCTTCTCGGCTAGCGTAAAAACTCGCGGTTTGATGGATCTTGGGGTTCTGGCTCAAGACATATCGAGTCGGGTTGGTTCGCAGGTCTCCTACACAAGCACGGGCAACTCGGCGTACATGGCCAGCATCAGCCGAGGGGCAACCCGAGGGGTGGGTGGTACGTACGACGTTGGGGCCGCTGCGGTCTTGCGTTC
>Ga0307377_10001002_pt1 | contig 37386 bp, 3 predicted proteins | sample TR3MG_FD_202535 | JGI IMG/M metagenome (GOLD analysis project Ga0307377, IMG submission 202535) | Soil microbial communities from Risofladan, Vaasa, Finland - TR-3 | ecosystem: Environmental > Terrestrial > Soil > Coastal area > Acid sulfate soil | place: Finland: Risofladan, Vaasa | collected... | reverse complement strand
TGCCGCCTGGTACAGGATCTGGCCGCTGTCGCCGAGCACCACGTCGGTGCCCGCGCCGGTGGTGATGTTGTCCGCACCGGCGCCGCCGATCACGACCGCGTTGCCGTCGCCGATCGTGATCGTGTCGTCGCCGCCCACCCCGACATTGAGGCTCTGCGCCTCTTGGAGCCACCCGCCGCCCACACCCGTGGCGTACTGCAGCTCGCCTTTGTCCCCAAGCACCACGTTGTTGGTGTTGAGTCCGCCGCCGGCATTGATGGTGTCCGCACCCGCGCCGCCGATCACGACGTCGCTGCCAAGACCCATGTTGATCGTGTCGTTGCCGCCGATGCCCGAGCCGGTGCTCTGCACGTTGAGCAGCACGCCCGAGGTCTGATACACGATCTGCCCGTTATCGCCGAGCACCACATCGGTGCCCGCGCCAGTGGTGATGTTGTCCGCGTCGGCGCCGCCGATGACGACCGCGTTACCGTCGCCCAAGTGGATCATGTCGATGCCGCCCACCCCGAAATTGAGGCTCTGCGCCGATTCGAGCCACCCGCCGCCCACACCCGTGGCGTACTGCAGCGCGCCTTCGTCGCCCAGCACCACGTTGTTCGTGCCGGCAATGCCGCCGCCTGTGATGGTGTCGGCGCCCGCGCCGCCGATCACGACGTCGCTGCCAAGGCCCATATTGATCGTGTCGTTGCCACCGCTCCCCGAGCCGGTGCTCTGCACGCTGAGCAGCACGCCCGCCGCCTGGTACAGGATCTGGCCGCTGTCGCCGAGCACCACGTCGGTGCCCGCGCCGGTGGTGATGTTGTCCGCACCGGCGCCGCCGATGACGACTGCATTGCCCGAGCCCAGAGTGATCGTGTCCTTGCCACCCACCGTGTAGTCGGTGCTCTGCGCCGTCTGGAGCCAACCAGCCGCATTGTATTGGACCTCGCCGTCGTCTCCGAGCACGACGTGCACGCCCGCGCCGGTCTGGATCGTATCCGCGCCGCTGCCGCCGAGGATGACGTCGTTTCCGTCGGTGCCGTAGATCTTGTTGTTGCCGAAATCGGCGACGCCTGCGAGGCCGATCGCGTTACTGCCGTTGTCGACGGTCACGACATCGCCAGTGGTCAGGATGGACTGCGTCGGCGCCGTCTGCGTGACGACACCGAGGTTGCCGACGATGATCTTGTCACCGCTCGCGCCGCCGTAGATGGTGTTGTTGCCGGCAATGAGCGGATCGGCGTTCGGCGCGAGCGGCCCGCTCGGCGGCGTGCCGGCCTGCAGCATCACCTGCACGTTGTCCGCCGCCGCCTGGCTCAGCCGCAGTGGTGCTCCGCTGGGATTCAGGACCGCTTCGTAGTTCGAAATCGGCGTTTCGAACATCGGGTTCAAGTTGAACCCGTCGCTGCCGAGGATGATGTCGTTGCCCGAGCCGCCGTAGATCGTGTTGCTGCCGCCGCCCCCGAAGATCCAGTCCCCGCCGGCGCCGCCGTAGATCGTGTCGTTGCCGGAGCCGCCGTACATGACGACCGCATTGGGGTCCTTGCTCGCGTTCAGGACGTTCTTGCCCGGATCGTTGAAGACGCGCGCTTCCCCGGTGATGTTCTGCGTCGTGGAGTTGTAGAAGTAACCGTCCTGGGTCGTCGACCCGAGCAGCACCAGCGCCGAGTTCGTGCCGCCGCCGCCGTTGGCGATCAGAGTGTTGTCGCCGCCGCCGCCCTGGATGACCGTGAGGCTGTCGCCGGTGGTCTGGCTGGAATCGCTTGATGGGTCGGTCACCAAGTTGCCGTTCCACACCGCTTTCGGCTGCACCGGTGTGTTGTCGACGGTGAAGGTGTCGTTGCCCGATCCCAGCATCAGGTTGACGACCTGGACGTCGCGGTAGGTGATGCCGCCGGCGAAGGTCACCGGGTTGGGATCGAGATTGGTGCCGAAGTTGAGGGTCAGCGACGGCGACGAGGCCGCCCCGATCGCGGCGCCGGTCATGTCGAGCCCCGCGATATTGCCGAATTCGGCCGGGTTCACCGAGAAGCTCGAGCCGTATTGCTGCTGGACGCCGCTGTACTCGTTGCCCGGCGTGACGGCGACGGTCTCGGTCTGGGCGCCGCTCACGCTGGAGCTCAACGTGAAAGCGCTCGTGCCGGTGACGACGAGCTCATTGCCGCTGGCGGCAAACGTGAATCCGGCCGCCGCCAAGGCGTTTCCGGCCGTCGTCGTCGTGTTCTGCGCCGCAGCGAGCAGTCCCTGCACCAGATTGTTGAGCGGTTCGCCGGTGCTGCCCGGGACGTAGCTGAACGTCTCGCTGTTATTGCCCCACGCGACGGTCAGGCTGACCGTGTCGCCGGCGGTAATGCTGCCGCCGAGCGTCGCGATCATGGGCGGCGTCAGCTGATTGATCGTCGCCAGGGTGCCCTGGTCGTTCTGCGTGCTGCCGTCGTTGAACACATTGAGGACGTTGGTCTGGGTCTGTTGGCTGTTGGGGTGGACCACCGACTCAGGCACCACGTTTGTCTCGGTGTAGAGCTTGACCACCGACCGCAACGACAGGTCGAGGCTCGGCATGGCGTTGCCTTCGATGATCAGCGGCCCCTGGATCTGCGAGGCGCGGTGCGGCTGCGCCGGGAACACGATCTGCGACTGGGCGTTTGCCGCATTGCCGGAGTAATTCGCGTTGTACGCGACGTCGATCGTGACCGGCTTGTTCCAGTTCGCGCTGTCGAAGGTCACAGTCGGCGGCACCGAGAAGGTGAAGCCCGCCGCGGCAAGCGCCGCACCGTCCGTCGTCGTCGTGTTCTGCGCGCCCGCGAGCAGACCCTGCGCCAAAGCGGAGAGGCTTTCGCCGGTGGAGGTCGCCACGTAGCTGAACGTCGCCGTGTTCTGGCCCTTGTCGCCCCACGTCACCGTCAGGCTGAGCGTGTCGCCCGCCGTGGCGGTGCCGCCGATCGCAGCGATCCCCTCCATCGTCGCGCTGTTATCCGTCGTCGCAATCGTCTCGGTGGCCGCCCCGCTCGAGGGAGTGAGCGCGTAGCTCAGCGAGAATGGAACAGCGCCCTTGACGACGAGCTCGCTGCTGCTCGCGAAGCGCGCGTCGTTCGAGGACAAGCTCGTCTGGCCGTCGCTGAGCAGCGTGACGGTGACCGGCGCGCTTGGCATCGTGGACAGCTGCATCGCATAGCTGCTGCCCTGCGTCGGCGTCACCGTGATCGGCGTGTTCGGGGTGATCAACGTCGCGCCGGCCGTGGTGAGCGGCGCCGTGCTGACCAGCACCTGCGGCAGCCGGCTGTCGTCGACGTTGACCGTCAACTTGTGCTGCGCCGCGACCTGGCTGAAGACACCATTACCCAGGTTGCTCGTCACCGTGTCCATGATGACGGTCTGGGTGCGGTCGAACGGCGTGCCGCCGTCGGGCGCGCCCGCCACGGTCACGTCGACGGCCTGGTTCCAGTTCGACTGGTCGAAGGTGATCGTCGCGCCGGTCGCCGTCTGGGTGAGGCGGCTATCGGTCGACGACAGGGCCAGGTAATTGTGCGCGACATACACCTCGCTGTTCAGCGTCACCGTCACCGTCTCGCCTGCGGTGGGCGCCCGGTCCAGAGCGACCTTGAACGAGTCGTTCTGCTGGATGAACGCGTTCGATGTGCCGGCCGGCGCGCCGGTGATGACCGAGAGATCGCCCGGGTGCGCCGGCGTGATGATGGCATCGGGCAGCGTCTGGCCGATCACCTTGACTTCCTGGTTCGAGATCGCCACCCCGTTCAAGGCCGAATCGTTGCTGCTGATCGAATGACTGATGATGATCGTCTGCTGGCCTTCCGGAACGCCGTCCGCGACCGCCTTGACGTAAATCGTCTGCGGCACAAGCCAGTCGCTGCCGTCCATCTTCACCACCAGCGAGTGGGACCAATTCGTGCCGTCGGTCGACACTTCGAGCGACTGGCTGCCCGCCGAGGTGTCCTCGTACGGCCGCAGCGCCGCCGCGACCGTGATGTACGCCACCGTCCCGGACACGTACTGCGCACCCATGCTGAGCGTGTACTTGCCTTCGACAAGGCCGCTCTGGGCGTTTTCGAACAGTTGCGGGATCGGGTTGCCGTTGAGGTCCGTGAGCTGCCCGACGACGACCTGCCCGGCGTTGTTGCCGGCGACGTTGACCGAAACGCCCGGCGCCTGGATGCCGTTGTAGTTCGAATCGGCGCTCGACACCGAATTGTTGATCAGCCCGCTGACGCCGTTCAGGTTCTTCGCGATGACCGGCGTCGTCACGTCGCCGGCGACGTTGAATGTGTTGTTGTCGCCGGTGCCACCGATCAGGGTCACGACCTCCCCAGGGGCCGTGCTCAGGACGTCGAACGCGTTGTTGCCCGCAACCCCGTCGACCTGCAGGAACTCGACGTTGGTCATGCTGACGTTGAGACCGGCGCCGATCACGCCCTGGCTGGTGATGACGAAAGTGTCGCCGAAGCCGCTGCCGAGCACCGTGACGGTATTGATCCCACTGCCGCCGTCGATGCTCACCGGCGCGTTGACGTTGTAGGTGATCTGGTTGTGGCCGTCGCCGGTATGGATGGTCGTGAGCTGCGTCGAGTCGCCCGTGCCGCTCGCGAGCGCGAAGGCGCGCACGACGAAGTCGTCGTTGCCGGCCTCGCCGTAGAGCTTGAGCGGCGCCTGGTTGCTGTAGACGAAGAAGCTGTCGTTGCCCGCGCCGCCGTAGGCCGTAGTCGCGAAGTTCGGACCGCTGGTCAGGTAGCCCGGCACCAGGTTTCCGTCGGCGCCGTAGCCGAGCGCGACCTCGACCGCCGAGGCCTGATCGCCGAACTGCACGTTGCCGCCGACCCGGTCGGTGCCGAACACCTGGCCGAACTGGAAGGTGTCGCCGCCGTCGGCGCCGGTCAGCGTCGTGATCGCGCTGTTGCCGTCGACGTAGAAGTTGGTCTGGCTGCTCGCGCTCGCGGCCGCGTATTGCGTCGACACGAGCTGCTGCGCGACCAGACCGGTGGCGTCGTTGTAGACGTAGTCGTAGGACTCGAGCCCGTTGACGTCGAGCACACCGACCGACGGCGTGACGCCGTTGACATCGAGCGTCATCCCATCGAGCGCCCCGACCGGGCCGTTGTAGTTGACCCGCTCGTAGGTCGGCAGAACGTTGCCGGAGGCGTCGTATTGCAGCAGCGCGACGAAATGCTGCCGCAGCAGGAAGGTGTCCTTGCCCGGCACGCCGTTGATCGTGAGCGTGTCGACGCCCGTGCCCGGGTTGCCGACGCGGTCGACATTGATGATGTTGTCGCTCGTCCCGGTCAGATTGATGTCGTACTGGTTCGAGCCGTCGCCGCCGAAGAGGTTGATCGTCGCGCGCGTGCTGACGATGCCCGTGGCCAGCGTCTCCCCGGTTCCCGGATCGATGCTGGTCGCACCGCTCTGGCCGGAGATCAATTTGTGCGCGACATCGACGCTGCCAATCTGGTTGACGACGAAGGTGTCGCTGCCGGCGTTGCCCCACAGGTTGATCGACCCGACGATCTTGCTGCTATCCAAGGCGTAGCCGTCGCTGTTGGTCGGGTTCAGGGTGATCAGCGCGTTGCCGCTGCCGCTGTTGATCCCGGTGCCGGCATAGACGTCGGTCTCGGCGGCGCTGATGTTGCCCCAGAGCAGGATCTGGTCGTTGCCGCCGCCGCCGTAGATGCTGATCTGCTTGGTGATTTGCTGCCCCCCGTCGAGCGTGCCCATGACCTTGATCGTGTCGTTGCCGGCGCCGCCCGTGATGCTGAGCTGCTGCGAGCTGACCGTGACGCTCGTCGCGCCGAGCGTGATGGTGTCGGCGCCGGAGCCGCCGCTGATCAGGTTCGAGGCCGAGGACACCGTGCCATTCAGCGTGATGGTCGTGTCGGCCGCGCCCTGCCCCTGGTCGTCGGTATCCGACTCGATGGTGTTCTTCGTTTCGGAAGTGATCGTGCTGCCAAAATCGGCCGTGATGTTGTTGCCGGCCAGCAGCGTGATCGACCCGGCCAGCGCCGAGACCAGCGCCGTCGAATCCAGGTTCAGGTCGGCCCCGGTGCCGGAGGCGTTCCTGCGCACCGCGAGCTCGACGTTGCCGGCCGTGCTGTCGATCGTGCCCACGTTGAGGCTGTGGCCGGAGGTCTGCGCCACCGCGATGTCCTTGCCGGCCGCGGCGTTCAGCTTGCCGCCCGCTGCGCTGTGCTGCGTGTCCACCACCAGGATGCCGTTCATGCTGCCGATGGCATTGCTCGCCGTCAGGTTGATGGTGTTGCCCATCACCTGCACGAGGTAGGTGGCACCGCCTGCATTGACGATGGAACCGTTCTCCGCCGTCAGGGTGACGTCACCGGTCCGGGACTTCACCTGGCCGACGTTCAGGTCGCGCGCGTTCGCGCCGTCGCCGGTCTGGACGATGACGATGTCGCCGTCGGCCGTGGCCATGAGGATGCCCGAGGCATGCGCCGAGGATTCGATGTACAGGGGATCGGCAGAGGTGCCGATGGTGCCGTTGGCCGCGGTCAGCGTGACGTTGTTGCCGACGACGGCGGCCGTCCCGGCGGCGTTGCTGTCGAAAATCGACTGGTCGGCATCCAGGGTGACATCGCCGCTGCCGGACACGACGCTATATACATTCAGGTTGTCGCTGCCCGAAGCATGCAGGTTGATGTCGCCGGTCGCGCTCGCGGTCAGCGTGCCGCTGGCGATGTCGATGTTCAGCGCGTTCGTGCTGGTTCCGATGGTGCCAGGGTTGGTGCCACTGGTTGCGCTTAGCGTGACGTTGCCTGTGCCGCTGTAGACGTTGACCACGTTGTCGACGGCGTCGTTGTACGGGTTGAGGATGGATCCGTTCTGGGTCGTCAGGGTAACGCTCTTGTAGGCGGAAATGGTTCCGGCCACGAGGTTGCCGTTGTCGACGATCAAGTTGATGAATCCGCCGCTGGTGGCGAGATAGTTCACGGTCAGCCCTGCCGTGGCATCGGTCTGCTCGATGCCGATGTTGCCGTTGGATGCCACCAGGAACTGGCTGTTCGCACCCACATCGATGCGCAGCTTCGGATTGGCTGCTCCGGAAACCGCGCCGATGTCGCCGCCTGCGGTCAGCGCCAGATCACCTGCGGTATCGACGATGGCGGCATGCGAGGCCTGGCCGCTGTCCAGGATCGATCCGGCCGCCTCGAGGTCGACGCTGCCGCTGCCGGCGGTGATCTGATTCAGGATCAGGTCGTTGCCATTGGTGGACTGCAGCGCCACGCCCTGCGCCGCCGTCGCCGTGATCGTGGAAGTATCCGCGGTGTTCGCGCCGCCGTTCACCGGCACGCCGGCGTTGACCACCAGCCGCTGTGTCGTATGCAGCGTGATCGAGATCGGATCGCTGACATCCGTGGCGAAGGCACCCACTGCCGGCGCGCTCGGCAGATTGCCGACGCCATTGACCTTGGTCGGATTGATGGCTGTCCAGAACACCTTGTTCAGGTAGTTCTGCGTCGACAGGTTCAGCGACGCCGTGCTGCCGAAGACAGGACCGACGTATCGGTAGAAGCCGTACTGGCCAGCCACTTGGGCGAGGACCACGTCGCCGGTGGCGACCTGCGTCGAGCCGGACCGCGGGAGGCCGGACGGCAGGAGGCCGGACTGGATAACGTTCACCTGCGACCAGCCGCTGCCGTTGTACTCGTACAGCGTGTGGTAGACACCCAGAACGTCCGAGAGTTGGGCCTGGGCGAGCGCCAGTTGGTCGCTCGGCGACAGCTTGCCGCCGGAAAGCGCCGCCTGGAGGTCGATGACCTGAACCGGGGCCTGGTAGCCCACGGCGTCGCCGGCGTTGAGGGTCACGTTGCCGGCGGCCTGCACATTGGCGATCTGCGCCGTGCTGTTGGTGTTGATGCTGCCGATTACCGATCCGGAATCAGGATAGATGGCCCCGGTGATGATCGCCGAAGAGATCAGCGTCGAGCCGGCGGACAAAGAGGTGGACAGCCCACCGTAGGCCGCGGTATCGATCATCGACTGGCTCAGTGTCACCACCGTCGGGACGATGCCGTTGACGATCGACCCCTGCGCGGAGAGGCTCACGTTGCCGTTGATGGAAGTCACGGCCGCGACGGCGCCGCTCCAGTCCGTCGGTGCCAGCAGGGTCAGGCTGCCGGTCGTGCCGACGTCGATGTCGCCTGAAGCCAGCGCTGCAAAGCCGGTGCTCTGGACCTGCAGCGGCACGGAGCTGCTGCCTATGCTGTCCGAAGAAGCATCGATCTGGACGAAATCGCCCTGGACCAGCGAGGATGCCGAGGCGGCGCTGACGCCGTCCACCGCGTTGATGGTGACGTCGCCGCCGCTCGATGCGACCCTGTCGATGGTCACGTAGCTGTGGGCGTTGTCGCTGGACACCATGTTGAGGGTGATGTCGCCGCCGGCGCTGATGTAGAGCGGCGCATTCGAGCCCTGGACCTGCGCCGTGACGATGCCGGCCGCCTTGATGGTCACCGGCAAATCGGGCGCCGGGTTCGTGGCCGGATCGTTGGGCTTCATCAGCAAGCCGGCGTTCGAGGCCATGGTCACGTCGCCCTGCGAGGACGTGATGCTGTCGCTGCCGCCCTGCGGGATGAGGACCGAACCTTCGATGTCGACGCTGCCGACGCTGTTGATGGTGACGCCGCCGTCGGTGCCCTTCAGGAAAGTCAAGGCAATCGGATTCGAGGCGTTGAGCGTCTGGGTGAAATAGCTCTCCTGGCCAAGAATCTGCACGATCTGCACGTTCACCGTCTTGGTCTGCAGCCAGCCGCCGCCTGTGGTCCAGGTGGTCGTCGACGTGGTGACATTCTCGAAGTCGCTGAGATAGGGCTTGCTCGAGGTGTTGAAGCTGGTGGTATCCGCCGTCCAGTCGCCGCCGCCGTTGCCAAAGTCTGGCGCGGACGTAAGCGTCGTGGCCGATCCGCCGGTATATTCCCATATCTGACCGGTGCTATCGACGACCCAGGACGCGCTCGGATTGGCCGTAAACGGATCGCCGGAACTGATGTCCGCAACGCTACGGACCGATTTGATGATCTGATTGTTATTGCTGTCGAGGACAGGCGTCCAGTTGGTGGTGTCGGTCAAGCTGCTCTGGGGCAGGTCGACATAGGTATTGTTGGTGCCTTTCCAGGAATATTCCTTGCCGTTGGAAACGTCGATCACCACCGTGCCGGTGGTCATCTTCGTGTATTTATTGCTGGTGACCTTGTACTGGTCGATGTACTGACCGTTCAACGGGGTGTTGGCCGCGAGCACCGCGCCCGATGGCGGATTTGCAGCATACACCAGCAATTCGGACTGCAGCAGCGGATGCTGGTCGGTGAATTGCGTTGGGTCTTGCGTCTTCACCGTGTCGCTGCTGTTGAGCAACCCGAACAGGCTGAAGCTGTCGCCGAACAGGTTGAAATGCGAATTCTGGTACAAGGTCGTGGTCGTCGCGGTCGAGCCGAGTCCGTCGACGAACTGGTAATACATGCCGGAGTTGGTTGCATACTGGCCGACATAATTGCCGTTGGCATCCGTGCTGAAGCCAGTCGGCGTGACGGCGGCGCCGTTGACCGTCTCGCTCAGCTGTGAGCCCTGGTACGTGTAGACCGTCGTTTTCAGCGCGCCGCTGCTGTCGTCGTTGATCGTGATCTGACCAACCCGGTTGTCGGTGGTATTGATGCCGTCGACCACGACCTTGTAGCCGGTCTGATTATCGATGTTGACGCTGGCATAGCCGCTGGCGACCGCGAGGTCGCCCTGGCCGACGCTGAGGATGTGGCCGGAAACGATGATGTTGCCGCCGCCCGGATCGATCGGATTGAGCGTGATGGTGCCCGTCTGGGCGTTGAAATAGCCATAGACCGGCGCGCCGCCGTTGAAGCTGATGCCGCTGACGGCCTCGCCTCTGCTGTTCACCAGTTGCTCGCTGCCGGCAGAGCCGAAGCCGCTCGCCACGCTCAGATTCACGTCCTGCACGCCGCTTTGCACCAGGCCGTCGATGTTCAGGAAATTGGCGCTGATACTGATGTTGCCGCCCGCGATGATCGAACCAGGCGTCGGCGCTGAGAAATTCGTCGTATAAGTACCTCCATCACCAACCTGCGGACCATACGTACTAGAACTAAATTGGTTCATCGCATTATTCTGGTCCTGGGACCAGCTGTCGAACCAGCCGGCCGGAGTGCCGCCCGTATGCTCCCAACCCTGCACGTTGAGGCTGAAGTCGCCCGCGGCCGTGAAGTTCTCGACCGCGGCCTGGATCTGTCCGCTGACGTCGATGCTGCCCAACTGATTGGTGACATCCACCTCGCCGCTGAGGTCGACCACGCTGCCCGCGAGGTAGAGGGTTTGCTGCAGTCCCGACGCACTGGCGGACAAACCGGACCCTGGGAGTACGGTATTGGGCCAATAGCCGTCGTTGCTCTGGCTGACGACGATCTTGCTGTTGCTGGTGGCGCTCGGATTGCCGCCGATCTTGACGTCGTTCTGGTAGATGCCGCCGGGCTGGAGGGTCAGTATCTGCCCGTTGTAGGAGACCAGCTGCGCCGTGTCCTTGATCACCATGTCGCTGGCGACCATGTCCATGGGCGAATTGTTGACGACGTTGATGCCCGCGCCGGAAGAAACCACCAGGTTGCTACCGGTGAACTGGGTCGTGTGCGAGCTGGAATCCAAACCAGCCTGGCCCTGGATGAAGATGGAACCCGGTTCCGCCGACAGGTCGGGCAAGGTGACGACCAGCGTGTCGACGCTTTGCACGGGAACGATGCCGGCGCTCGTCTGGGTGGCCAGCCCGTCGGTGAGCATTTCCTGCTGCAAGGTGGTGATCTGCTGCTGGTAGCCGGCCACGGCGGCGCTGTCGGTCGCATGACTGACGGACCAGGCCTCCAGTTGCTGGATTTCCGCTTCCATGAGGTTGCCGACGCTGGCAAAGCTCACCAGCGGCAAGTCGCTCGCCTTCGGCTCCAGCACGTAGTACTGGCCATTCAGAGTGGAGGCCAGCGACGTGGTGGCCTGGCTGGAAACGGCCTGGGCCGCCGCCGTCGCATTGGTGGTCGTATCGACCAACTGCCACTGCGTGGTGTCGCTGAAATTGGCCGTCTGCAAAATGATCGGCGTGTTGGTGGTCGTCACCGGGACGTATTGGTAATAGTTGCCGTTGTTGGCATCGCCGTTCTGGTCCCGGACAATAGTGCCCGTGGCCACGTCGAACGGCATGTAGCTGCCGGCCGCAACGTTAAGCGGCCGCAGCACGTACTCGATGCCCTGGTACAGGCTGGGCGAGACGGGCGTATTCTCCAAGGCTTGCGCCAGCGCCGCCACTTGTGCGCTGCTCAGATCGGCCGTGCCGAGGAGCTGATCCGAAGTCAACGCGTTGCCGCCGGTCAGAGTGGCGTCGAGCTGCCCCTTCGGCACGACGGCCAGCAGCGTCTGGTTGCTGATGCCGGCCTTGATGGTGGAAGTGGAGTCGATCGCGACCGTGTCGTTGTTGTCGATGGTGCCGGTATTCGACAGCGGCGCGCCATAGGGAATAAACGACAGCGACACCATGCCCCCGCTCGTCTTCGCAATGCCCACGTCCTTCATGGCGTTGAGATAGACGTTGCCGAAGGCGAGCACCTGGCTGCTGCCCTTGATCGCCACCGCGGCGTTCTCGGTGACGGCCGCCGTGGCGACGGGCACTTCGATATTGGGGAAGATCGAGGCCGCGAACATCTGCGTGTCGGCGTAACCCGACAGGGTATCGGCTGCCAGGGCCGAATTCTCTCCGGCATTGATGTAGATGTTGTCGGCCTGCAGCGTCGCATTGTTGACGTTGACCTGATCGTCGGCGACGACCGAGGTATGGGCGATGCCGGCGGCAACCACCGACAAGGCCGCCGCCTCCGTCATGTCATCGTAGCTGTTTACCTGCGCCTGGGAACGCGTCGCCAGGTAGATATTGCCGGACTGGTTGCTCAGCGTGGCGCCGTCCACGTTCACCTGGGTGGTGGTGTGATCGGTGATGGTGTCGACGTCGATGGCGATGGCAAAGCCGCTGACGCCGTAGGTCTTGGCGGTATCGAACGCCACGACGCTGCTGGTGGCCTCGACGTCGATCAAGCCCGGCGACTTGTAGTCGCCGATGGCGTCGATCACGCTGCCGCTGTCCAGGTTGACGACGGACTGCAGCGCGATGGTCGTGCTGCTGACCAGTGCCGAAATGCCGAACAGCGCGGCGGAGCCGCTGACCAGGTTGCCCCCGGCCCGCTTGTAATAGCGCTCCTTGCTCAGGCTGTTGTCGGAGCCGATGGAAATGGTGTTGCCCTGGAGCAAATCACCCGGTCCGGCGACATTGACTTGCGCCAGGCTGGAGAAGTTGTTGACCGCGAAGGCGCCGGAACCGTCGGCAACGGCAATCGTATAGGCATCGGCGCTGCTGTCGCCGTTCTGGGTCTGGTTGGCGTGGATGGAAACATTGAGGGCCTGGACGGAGGCGTTCGGGTTCACGTTCGCCAGCACCCGGTTGCTGTCGTCGACGCCGGAGAAGGCGCCGAGCAGGGCGACGACGCCGCCGCCCGCGGCCACGCTCTGGGCGTCGAGATAGTCGTTGCCCGTCGCCGTCATGAGCACTGCGCTGCCGCCGATGGTGGTGGTGCCGGTGCCGCCGCCTATGTTCGTCTGCACCGTGCCGTCGACGACGGCGTTCGCCACCATCGCGCCGATCGCAGCCAGGCCCAAGGCTCCGCCGTCGGCCGATGCGGTCGCGGAATAATTGCCGGTCGCGGCGAGCGTGACGATGCCGCCGGACTCCAGGGTTGCGCCATCCCAGACCTCCGCCTCGGTCGTGGTCGATACCCTGGCCAGGCCGACGTTGCCGGTGACGGCGACCAGCGCCGCCGCGATGCCCACCGCCTCGGACTGGGAGATGTTCTCGGTGGCCGTCGCCTCGACGTTGATATTGCCTGCGGTCGTGATGTCCGCCCCGTCGACGTTCGCCAAAATGGTCCCGCCGATGGTGTTTTCAACGACGCCGACGCCGATGGCGGCGCCGAGGCCGCCGGATGCAACCACGCTGTACAGCGAAGCGCTTTCGCTGGAATTGTCCAGCGCCATGACGGTAACGTCGCCGCCCTTGGTGCCGGTCACCGTCGCGCCGCTGACCGTGGCGGCCACGTTGTTGGCGATGTTGTCGATGATCGCGGCGCCACCGCCGGAGAACGCGTATGCGCCGACAGACACAGAAGCGGTGGTGGCTTCGATACCGCCGATGCTGCTGGACGAGGACACCCCGCCGCTGCTCGGCGGCCCGCCGGCATCGACCGTCACGCTGCCTGCTGCGCTCACCCGGTCGCTGCTGCTGCCGGTGATCGCGGCAGTGACGGCATTTCCGATCTGGTTGTCGACCGTCGACACGGCGATGCTCACGGCGACGAGGCCGACGCTCAGCGAAGCGCTGATGGCCTTCGCCTCGGTTACGCTGCTCTCGTCGTCAGCCGCGACGACGATGTTTCCGCCTGCCGTGACCGTGGAATTGCTGATGATGGCCGCGGTATCGGTGCTGAACAGGTTGGTGGTGTTGACGCCGCTGCCGGCCACCGCCCCGCCGATGCCGATGGCGATGGCCGCCGAGCCGGCGAAGGTGACGGCGCTGACGGTCTCGGTCGAATTGGCCAGGACTTTGACGTCGCCGCTGGTCGTCACCGTCGAATCGTAGATCCAGGCCCGCGCTTGGTTGCCGAGCTGGCCGTTGGCGCCGGCGAAGCTGCCGGGATCGCCCGACAGGACGCCCTGGCTCGCCGACAGCGAGGCGGTCGGATCGGTAACGCCGATCAAGTTGTAGGCGGTGGCCGCGCCCAGCGCACCGGAGGCGGCGACCAGACCGCCGCTGAGGCCGACGGCGATGCCACCGGTCAGAGAGCTGAGGGTGGTGCTGCTGTCGGCGTTGATGGAAACGCTGCCGGCATTCACCGTGCTGCCGCTGATATAGGCGTCTACCGTGTCGTTGACCGTATTGGTCGAGTTCGCGCCGGCGCCGGCCAGCGCGATCGAGGGACCGAGCGTGACCGCAGAGATGGCGGCGGCGAGCGAGGCGGCGATCGACGTGGAGTTTATGCCGGCGGTCTCGGTGGCGCCGATGTCGATGGCACCGGTGGTGGTGACGGAATTGGCGTCGCTGATGTAGGCCGCAACGTCGTTGGCCACCGAGTTGTCGGCGAGCGAAACGCCGATGGCGAAGGCGATGGTTGCGCCCGGATCGAGGGGCACAACGGTGATTGCCGCTGCGATGGAGGCGGCCGCGACGGTGCTGTGTATGGTTGAATTATCCTCGGCAGTCAAGCTCACGCTGCCGGCGCTGATCGCGCCCTGCCCGCTCGAATCGTCGATATCGGCATGCACCTGCATGGCGACCTGGTTGAGGGCACTGGCTCCGGCGCCACTCAAGCCCACGGCAATGCCGGCGGCGCCAGAAATGGCGACTGCACCCGCACCGACACCGCTGGTGATGGTATCCGTACTGGTAGCCGACACATCGAGCGCCCCGCTCGCATCGACGGTGGTGCCACTGACATAGGCCTCCACCTGGAGCGGAGTGCGGCTCCCGCCGCTGTAGCCGATGCTGTTGAAGGCCAGGCTGGCGCCCAGGGACGCTGCCCCGCCCGCCTCGCCGCCAATACCGACGGCGCCGGAGGCGCCGACGACCACGGCATTGATCGTAGCGGTCGTCGTAGCAGACAGGGTCAGGTTCCCGGCGCTGTCCACGGTGCCGCCCTGCAGATAGGCCAGCACGCCGCCATCGATCTGGTTGCTCGCTTCTGCGCCGCCACCTGCCACGGCAAAGCCGGCGGCTGCGCTGCCGCCGACCGCGACCGCGGCAGCGACCGAAACCGCCTGGATGCTGCCGCCGGAAGAAGCCTCGACGGTGACATCTCCTGAGGTCGAGCGAACCGTCGCGCCGTCCTCGATATATGCGCTCACGGCATCGTCGATGCTGTTCTGGGCGATGCCGACGCCGATCGCGCCGGCCAGGCCGGCCTCGCCCCCTATCGCGACAGCCAGAGCAGCGGCGCCGACATTGGCGACGATGGCCGGCGTGTCGCTGGCATCGATCGTTATCGTGCCCGCCGAAACGTTGGCGGTCGGCGCGTTCGCTTGCAGGCCGTCGCTCAATATCGCAGCCTGCACCCCCACCTGGATTTCGTTGCCGGCACCCGCGCCCGCGCCTGCGCCGCCGAGTGCCACACCGGCGCCACCCGCCACGCCCACCGCGCCGGCCCAAACGACGGCCAGGATGTTTTCCGTCCCTGTCGCGGTGATGCTGAGGGCGTTGGTCGTCGTGACGGCCGAATCGACGATGGTGGCGCTGACCTGGCTCGCGCTCGCTGCCAGCGAGCGCGCGAGCGGGCTGGTGTCCGCACTCTGGTCTGCCGTCGGCTGGGCGCCGATGATGTTTTCCGCGGCCGAAGCGCCGATGGCCACTGCGCCGGCACCCTCGCCGCCGATTGCAACAGAGGCCGAAATGGCGAACACGTAGGCGTCGATGATCTCGCCGCCGGATGCGCTCTCCTCCAGGCTGTTGGACGTCACCGTGGCGCCGCTGATGGTGGCGCTGGTATTCGTGCTCATCAGGTTGATCGCCACTGCGCCGCCACCGGCGACGGCGACTCCCGCTGCGCCACCCACGCCGACCGACACCGAGGCCGACAGCACCAGGGCGTCGATCTCCTCGCCCTGGTCGGCGGTCACCGACACGTCGTCGGCATTCACCGTGCTCTGCTCGATGTTGGCCAGGTCGGTGTTGTCGATGGTGTTCTGCGCCAGGGTGAAAGCCACGCTGATCGCCACGCCGGCCTCGCCGCCGGCCGCGGCCGAGATCGCGCCGCCTACGGTATAGGCGTGTACTGCGCCGTTCTGGACGGCCTCGACGTCGACCTGGCCGCTGCTGTAGACGCTGCTGTTGCCGTCTATGGTGGCGGTGTTGCTGTCCTGGATGTCGTTGACCGACACCGACGCGCCGACCGAACCGCCCGCGCCGCCGCCGCCGAACGAGCCGGCGAAGGCCAGCGCGCCGGAACCGGCGGTGATGGTAGGCGTATCGTGGGCGCTGACCGTGACCTTGCCCAGGATGGGATTTGCCTTGGTGCCAAGTTCGCTGCCGCTGATTTCCGCCTTGGTTGTGGCGGTGATGAAGTTGCCCGAACCGGCTCCCGCGCCGGCGCCGCCGAAGCCGCCTTCGCCGGCCGAGACGGCGGCCGCGACGGCGATGGTGATGGCCTCGATGCTCTCCGTGGAGTTGGCGGCGACGGTGACGCCCTCGCTCGACGCGACAGCCGCATCGCTGTCCATGCTGGCGGTGGTATTGGCAGTAATATCGTTCCAGGCCACGGAGACGCCGGCCGCGAGCGCGGCGCCGCCCTCCGGCGCCACGGCCACGCCGACGCCGCCCGCCAGCGCGTCGATCGTGGCGCTGTTGGTCGCCTGCACGGTTATGCCCTTGTCGTTCGCGCTGGTCCCGGTAGCCTCGAGATCCGTGTCGTTATTGGCTTCGGCCGTGGTATCGGACTTGATGCGGTTGATGGACACCGCCCCGCCCAGCGCCAGCGCCACACCCTCGCCGCCTGCGCCCGCGCCGGCGACGGTAATGTTTCCGATCAGGCTGGTTTCGGTCGCCTGGACCGTGATGTCGGCTGCGCTGACCGTGCCGTCGTTGTCGAGCTGAGCGGTGACGCTGTTGGTGCGCGTGCTTGCCGGATCGATCGAGTTGCCGCCGATCATGTTGTAGGCGACCGACGCTCCGATCGCGCCCGACGGGCCGTCCGCCTCGACGCCGCTGATGGCGATGGCGCCGGCCAAGGAAAGGATGGTGGCGGAGTCGCCGGCTTCGATGTCGAGATGGCCGCCTGCGGTCAGCGTCGGCACGTGATCGACCGCAGCCAGCACGGTGTTGCTGATCCAGTTGAGCGTCACGGCACCCGCGCCTGCGACGCCAGTGCCGCCCGCGCCCGCGCCGGCCACTGCGACCGCCAGAATTTCCGGATCGGCGCCCGGAAGCGTGTCCGGCGAGGCGAACTTGGCCCAGACGTCCACGTTACCGTTGGTCGCGGTCACCGTTGCGTACTGGATCTGTGCCGTGACGTTGTCGGTGATCTGGTTGACGGCGAAGGCGACGCCTGCCGCGACGCCGTTGCCGAGGTTGATGTCCACGTTGCCGGCCAGCGAGGCCAGCATCTCGGTGTCGTAGGCTTCGACCTGAACGTTGCCGTCCGCGGTCACGCTGGTGTCGACACCGCTCTGGTCGGAGCCGATGGCCGCCGTGACGGTGTTGCCGACCAGGTTCACCGTGAATGAACCGCCGACGGCGGCACCCTTGCTGGTTCCGCCGCCGCCGATGGCGATGTTGACGTCGACTTCGCTCTCGTTCGACTGCACCAGCACGCTGCCGGCAGTGGACGTGACGTCGGCGCCCGCGATGGTGGCATTCAGCGTATTGGCGATGTCGGTGATGCTGATCGAGGCGTTGACCGCCGCGTTGCCGGAAGTGGAGATGGCCAGCGCGCCGGCACCGGAGACGACCGTGGCGGCGTCGCCGACGGCGACGAGCACGTTGCCGCCTGCGGTGACCGAGGTGTCACGTGGGTTGGCCGTGCTGCCGATGTTCGCGGTCAGCGGCGTGGACAGGAAGTCGAGCGTGATGGCGCCCGCGATCCCCGCCTTCTGCCCGCCGCCGCCGGCGGCGGTGATGCTGACGAGTTGCGACGATACCGGCTGCGGCAGCGCGATGGAGGAATCGCTGAACACCTGCAGCGAAGAGGTCAGCGTGCTGAAGCTGACCGCGCTGCCCGTAGTACCCGTCAACAGCACCAGGGACTGGGACTGGATCGGCGCCCCCTGGGACAACAGTTTGGCATCGACCTGGGCCGAATTGTAGGAAGCAGCGAGCGCGTAGTGCACATTACCGCCGGCGTCCGTGCCTTCCTTGACGACGTAATAGGTGGTTCCGCTGGTCAGCCCGTCGATGGCGGCGTTCGCGCCTGCGTGATAAACGACGGCCTGGCCGTTCTGCCACTGGGGATCGGTGGCGGAATCGAAGGACAGGGTGTTGGCCCAGGCGGTCGCCGCAGCGGTGCTGTCCAGCATTGCCACGCGGGTCAGGGTCTGCACGCCGTCACCGCTGCTCTGCAGCGCAATAGCGCTGCCGTTGATGGCATTCGCATAGCTCGTGGCCAGCTCGATATGGTTGGCGTCGACCGCGATCACGTAATAGTTGCTGCCGGCGCTCAGGCCGCCGACGGCGGTAGCGTTGTTGCCGAGGGTGTAGCTGACCTCGTCGCCGGTCTGGAACGGGTTGCCGCTGGCGAGCAGGATCTGGTTTCGCGCAGTGCCGCTGGCATCGACCGGGGCCAGGGTCTGATCGCCGCTGCCGGCCGTCAGGGCGATGGCATTGCCTGCCTGGGCGTCGGCCAGGCTCGCAGCCAGTTCGACGTGGGTCGCGTCCACCGCGATGACGTAGTAAGTACTGCCGTTCGTCAGGCCGCCCACGGCCGTATTGCCGCTGCCGACGATGTACTTGACCTGGTCGCCGGTAAGCAGGCCGCTCACGGTCAACTGGTTGCCGCTGACCTGGCTGCCGGAGAACGATTTCAGGTTGTTGCCGACGCCCACCACGCCGGACTGGCCGCTCACGGGCGTCAGGGTCTGGGTGCCGGTTCCGGGGGTAATCGCAATGGCAGTGCCGCCCTTGCTTGCGGCCAGTTCGATGTGCCCAGCATCGACTACGATGACGTAATAGTTATGGCTGTCGGTCAGGCCGCCGATGGCGGTGTTGCCGCTGCCGGCGGCATAGGTCACCTCATCGCCGGTCTGGAAGCCGGTCAGCGCGATCTGATTGTTGCTGACGGTGGTTGCCGAGAAAGTCTGGGCCGTCTCGGCGGACACCTTGAAGCTGCCGCTGTTGCGCGCGTCGACGGCCAGGAACTGGCTGGTTCCGCCATCGCTTGCGGTCGAGCTCAGCGCAATCGCCTGACCATGCAGCGCGTTCGCCTGGCTGCTCGCCAGGGCGTAGTGGGTGCTGTCGATCTTGATCAGCCAATATATCGTGCCGCTGCGCAGTCCTGCGGGCGCAGTGGCGCCGCTATAGGTGTAGAGGACCTCGTCGCCGGTCTGGAAGGACTGGGCACTGGAGAATACCACCACGTTCTGGCCGGCGGCCGTGGTGACGCTGCTGGTCGGCACGGTGACGCTGCCGGCGTTCGCCGCGCTGTTGGCGTCGCCGCTGGCGACCGGATTGCCGATGCCGCTGAGCACGCTGACGGTCCCGCTTGCAGTCACCGTGGCGTCCGCGATGCTGGCGGTCACGCCGCTCAGGGTATTGTTGCCGGTTGCGCCGACGGCCGGCTGAGGCAGGCTCGGTCCCGAGCTGCCGCCGGCGCCGCTGGGCAGCGTGGACGAATTGGCGCTGATGCCGGGGTCAGTCGGATCGCTCACCGCGCCAATGAAGTTGTAGGCGAACGAGGCGCCGATGCCGACACCCTGGGTGCCGACACCCACCGCGAGCGCCGCCGAATACAAGGCGGCATCTTCGCTCGCCTGCACCAGCACGTTCCCGTTGTCCGCCGTGACGACCGACGTCTGGTCGATGGTCGCAGCAATGGTATTGGCGATGGAATTGACGGTGAAGGCCCCTGCGAGGCCGACTTTCTTGCCGCCCGCCCCTGCGGCGGCGGCCGAGACCACCAGCGGTTCCGAGGTGGCCGTCACGTCGACGTTGCCGTCGCTGGCGGTCACGTCGCTGTCGTCGATGGATGCCTTGACGGCATTGCTGATGCGGTTGTAGCCGAGCGCGGCACCGAAGCCGACCGAACCGGAACTGGCGCCCACGGCGCCGACCAAAGCGGCCACAACGGACACGTCGTCGGCCGACACCGTGACGCCGTTGCTGGCGGTGACGACCGAGCGCCTGGCGCTGGCGTCCTGCTCGATTGCGGCAGTGACGGTGTCGGTGATCTGGGTGTATTGCAGCGAGCCGGCGAAGGCCTTGCCGGAATTCCCGGTGGCGACCGCCACGCCGAGATCCGCGCCGACCAGATAGGCCGCGTCGTGCGCCTTCACGGTGACGCTGCCCGGCGTGGTCACGGTGCTGCCGGCAACAGTCGCCGTCACTCTGTCGCTGACGATGTCCGCGCCGATGGCGGCACCGAAGCCCACCTCTTTGCCGACGCCGACCGCGCCGGCTACGCCGACCAGCACCGGCTGGTCCTTGGCTTGCACCAGCACATCGCCGCCGCTGGTATCGAGCGTGTCGGACAAGGTCGAGCTGGTAACCGAGGCTGCGACCGTGTCGTCGATGACGTTGACCAGCACCGTGGCGGCCACGCCATTCTTATCCTTGCCGTAGCCGAGCGAAGCCGCGGTGTCGACCAGTACGACGTTGTCGGTTGCGGACACGGTCAGGCTGCTCTGGTAGTCGAGCGTGCCGACGTCGTTGATGGCGGAAGTGATCGAATTGCTGAACACGTCGACGCCGATGGCCGCGCCGTAGCCGCCCGTGCTGCCGTCGGCAACTGCGCCGGCCACGGTGATGAAATACGCGCTATCGCTGGTTTTCAGGGAAACGGCATCGCTGGCCGTGATGGCCGCATCGCCGTCGAGCGCGGTGGACACGCCATAGTTGGCCACCGCGGCGGACACCGAGCCCGCCAGCGCATTGCCCTTGGTGCCCGAGGCGCCGGCGGCGCCGGCTGCCAGGCCGACCACCACGCCTTCGTGTTTTGCCGTGAGATCGAGTTTGGCCGTGGTGGTCGTGGTGGTGTTGTCCAGGAACGCGCTGGTGGACCCGCCGACGTAGTTGAACGAGACGGCACCGGCTATCGCCGTGTTGCTCTTGGTGCCTGCGCTTTGCACCAGCGCACCGGCTCCGGCCAGGTCGGCGACATTGCTGCCGTCCGTGGCCTGTATCTTCAGGTCGCCGCCGGCGCTGACCGTAGCCATGCCCTTGATATAGGCCAGCGTCTGGTCAGTTACGACGTCGATCGCCACGGCGCCGGAGATGCCGACGCCGGACTGGTTCTCCTTGGGCGTCTGGGTAGGCGTACCGTTCGCGTCTTCCTCGTTGAACAGGTTATGCAGCGCTTCGCCGATCCAGGAGTCGTCGCTCTCGGCGGTAGTCGTGGCGCTTCCGCTGTCACCGAACAGCTTGTTCAGGGCCTCGCCGATCCAGGAATCGTCTTCCTGGTTGGTGGGCAAGGAGCCGTTCGAGTTGTCGCTGCTGCTCGAGGTAGGCTCCTTGCTGGTCGAGGGCTTTTCGGGTTCGCTGCTGGTGGCCGCCGGCGGCTTCTCCGCAGCTGCGGGCGCCTTCGCCACTTTGCTGCCGGCGACGACGAAACTGCCCATGAAACCGCCGTTCTCGGCATCGACTTCGATGCCGTCCCCGCTCGTCATCGAACCGCTGGGCGTCGCCACGGTGCTGCCACTGGCAGCGCCGATGTAGGCCTGGGTGTTGCGTTGCACGACGTTGGCGACGGCGGACAGGCCGACGCCGGTGGCGTTGGACGTCACGACGCCGCCCGCGAGGAACACGGCATAGACATCGTCACTGGCATTGACCACGGCGGACTTACCGAGGCTGGTACCGTTGTCGTCCTGCGCGACGGCGCTGCCCACGGTGATGTTCGCGCCGCTGTCGATGTGCGCCAGCGTGGTGTCGTTGATGACGCTTACCTGGGCCACGCCGTTGATGCCCGTGCCGGCGGCCTTGCCGCCGGAGGCGCCGACATCGGCGTTGATCTCGATATTCTGGGCGTTGACGTAGAGACTGTCGGCATACAGCGTGACGCCGCTCTGGATGCTCGCCTCGGTATGATCCACGAAGTAGAACACCGTCACCGCCGCGCCGACGGCACCCTTGCCGCCAGCGGCATTCCCGCTGAGAACGCTGGAGGAACCCTGCGGGGCGATGTCCTTCAGCAACGTATTTCCTTTTCCGGACGAAGCCTTGCCGCCGCCGCCGATGCCGCTGTAGCCTGGGATCTGGAAGTTGCCCGAGATGTTGACCGTCTCGTTGGCGCCGAGCGCCTCCACCTCGACCGTCTGCTTGCCGCTACGCGGGACATCCGTTGTATCTTGGTTGATCTGCGCGCCGCTTTCGATGGTGGCGATGGAACGGTTGTTCAACACCATGACCGTCGCGGCCGCCGCGACCGTCAGCTTCTCGCCGCTGGCCGTGGCCTGGGTGAAGGTGTTGAACAGGTTGTTGTCGAGGCCATAGGCACCGTCCAGGTAGGTGCTCAAGCCGGTCACGAAGTTCTTGGCGACATTCTTCACCGCATCGGCGCCGAACAGGGTGGCCGATCCTTCGTCCGTCCAATTGCTTTTATCGGCAAAATTGGTCCCGGCAAGGTTGCTGGTCCAGGGAGTGGTGCCGATGTACTGATAGACGTCGCCGACGGTGCCGCCCGCGTTGTAGCCATCCCGCACTTTTACGGTATCGCCGTTGGCGACGCCGCCGCTGGGCGTGGCATCGCTGGTGTAGGTGGGCTGGGTGACGTTGCCCTGGCCGGCCTGCACCAGCGGATAGATCAGGTTGACCCCTTCCAGGCTGGTCCAGCTGATGCCGTTGCCGATGTTCGACTGCACCAGCAGGGCACCACCCGCATCCACCTTGGCGCCGCTGCCGATCGTTGCCTCGACGTTGTTGCTGTCGTACATCACGGCGATGGCCGCCGCCACGCCGAACTTGGCCGGATCCTGGCTGCTCTTCGCTTTGTCCGCCTGACTCTCGTCGGTGACGCTGGCGCCGACCTGATCGATGGGCGGATCGCTGGCCAATGCCGTGACGCTGATCGCGCCCCCCGCGGTGACCACGGCCCCGCTGCCGATGCCCGCGTTGACATCTGCGGTGCGGATGCTCACGCCGATGGCCGGCGCGACATCAAGCGTCGCAGCCAGATCGAAAGATGAACCAGAACTCTTGGATTTGGACGATGGCTCCATCCGCAAGACTTTCGTCTTGAAGGCATTCCAAAGTTTCGAACCTGTATCCTTGACGGTACTCTTAACGCTGTCGAGTTTTTTGGTCAGCGCATCACTCGCCTTATTGATGGCTGGTACGTTGGCGTAATTCTTCCCATAGGTCGCCGCGTTGGTGACACCCAGCTGTTTGGTGAGGTCCTGCATATAGCTGCCGGACGACGTGGTGCCGACGCCGGCGGAAACGCTCTCACCGCAGCCGATGGAAGGCACCAGACCCATCAGATAGCTGAAGGCGACACCGCCGTCGGGATTGGCATTCTCGCTGGCGTTGATCGTGACGTCGCCGGAAGCCACGGTCGCTTTGCCGTTCATGTAGGCATTGGTGGTGGACCATTCAGCGTCGACGCCGATGGCGACGCCGACGGCGCCGTCGTTGCCGGCAATAGTTTGCGCAACCATCCGGAAATTGTCGTTGGTGGTGGCGGTTATCGTCAGCCCGCCGCCGTTGTTGACAGTGAGGACGGCGTCTGCCCCGACCTCGGCGGTCGCATTGGACTGAACCTCGGCGACCGAAATGGCGCCGGCGACGCCTTTAATCGCGCTTGACGAGACGTTGGCGATGTTGATGGTGTGGTTGGCGGTCGCGGTGACCGTGATGCCGCCCGCGCCGGTCGTGGTGATGTGGCCGTCGACCTCGGTGTCGGCGACGGTGTTGATGACGCCGACGTCGACGCTGAAGGCGATGGCCTTCGCCTTCGGTGCGACCGTGGCATCGGCCTCAGTACTGGCAGTGAAGCTGTCGGCCTCGACGATGGTCGTATCGTCCAGCGTCACCTTGGCGGTGGCGCTGGTGTAGGCCACGGACGCCAGCACGGAAAAGCCGTCGATAGCGTTCAACAGACTGTTGGTGAGCGAGCCCAGCTTCTGCATGAAACTGCTGGTGCCGAAGTCGTTGGGGCTGAAGAAATGCGTGCCGTCCGCGGTCGCGCTGACGCTGACCGCGCCGCCCTTGATCGTCGAGCCGTCGATCATCACGTTGCTGGAAGTCACGTTGACCTTGGCGAAACCAGTCGTGAAATCGTACAGGTCGGCATTGCCGACGACCGAGATCGCGCCGTTCGAGGCGGTACCGAGGGCCACGAGCGTCACGCCGTTGAGCGTGATGTCGCGCGCGTTCAGGGTGATGCTGCCGGCATTGGCCACTTCGGCGTTGATCGTACTGCCGCCGGAGTCGATGGTGACGTTGGTCAGAGTGAGCGAATCGGCCTGGATCGTGAGGTTCTCGCCGGGCAGGTCGAGCGTGACGTTGCTCAGGCTGACGTTGCCGCCCAGGTCGAGGTTCCAGCCCAGGGAGGAACTGTATGCATTTTGCGTCACGTTCAGACCGGAACCGGTAAGGCTGGACACGGTACCGCTGAGACTGAAGCCGGTGACGACCAGCGTGTCGTTGGCCGAGTTCGCGGTAATGGTGACTTGATGGCTGGAGTCGAGGCCTTTGAGATTGACGTCGAATTCCGTGTTGCCGAGGCTGCCGCTCAGCGTCGCGGCATAGCCGTCTCCAGTCGCTGCATCGGTGCCGTTGGAGAGCACCGCGGCGCCGTCGAAGGCGCTGGCGTCGATGGTGTAGGCTCCGGCGGCGGTGAGCTCGGCCGTGACCGTGGCGCCGGGGAAACCGTAGAGATTGGCGGTATTACCCCCCATGCTCAACTGGCTGTCCGTGAGCGTCATGTCGGCGGTCGCGGTGGCGACGATGACGTCGGTGCTGCCGGCACCGAAATAGACCTTCGAGCCGTTCAGCCCGAATTGGAACACATCGGTGCTGTTCGAGCCGGCACCGCCCTTGAGCGTGACGCCATCGCCGCCCGCCAGGAGCAGCGTGCTCTTGGCGATCTCGGCGCCGGTCAGCGTCTGTCCGGCGGTCAGCGTGAAGGCATAGCTGCCGTCGGCACGCAGGGTCGCGCCAGCCGGTATGAGACCGAGGTCGATCAGCGCCTGGGAGACGCCGGCAGTGCTGATGACGATGCTGCCGGAACTGCTGTTGCTCAGGTCGAGCACGCCGTTGGTGATGGCGGCCGTCAGGGGTATCTGCGTATGGCCCTGGCTGTCGACCACCGAGGCGCTGTCGATGGCCTTGATCAGGTCGCCGACGGTGTTGGCGTTGGCGAGGCTGACGGCGAACTTGCTGCCGTCGGCGAGCGTGACGGTGAAATCGGCCGGTCCGCCTGCGCCAAAGCCAGCCTCGAGGCTGGCCAGCGGCATGCTGGAGTTTACCGTCGCGGTAGTCGCCAGCTTGAAGGAATAGCTGCCGTCGGCGTTCTTGGTCGCATTGCGCGGGACGAGCCCGAGATTCGCCAGGGCCTGCGACATGCCCACGGTGCTGATGACGACCGAGCCGCTGCCTTTGCTGGTGTCGTCGACGCCCAGGGCGAGGTTGCCGCTGGCTATGCTGGCCGTCAGCGGATGCAGCGTATCGCCGGCTTTGTCGACCACCGAGGCGGCATCGATGGCGGCGATGACGCCGTTCAGGCTGGTGACGTTCGCCAGGCTGACGGCGAACTCGGTGCCGTCGCTGAGCGTGACGGTGAAGTCGGCAGGTGTGGCGGCGGCGAAACCTCCGGAGAGGCTGGATAGCGCCGTCGTGCCCGCGAGACTGGCTGTGGCGATGCTCGTTCCGTTCAGCGTGGCCGAGGCGGCCAGGCTGAACGTGTAGGTACCGTTCGCATTTGCGCTCGTGCCGCCCGGCACGAGGCCGAGGTCGTGGAGGGCCTGGGACATGCCGACGGTGCTGATGGCGACAGAACCGCCGCCAGCACCGAGCTTGTTGCTCAGGTCAAGGCCCGTGCCTGCGCCGTCGATTACAGCCGTCAGCGGGTGCAGCACGGTGCCGCTGCTGTCCACGACCGTGGCAGCGTTGATGGCGTTGATCACGTCGCCTATGGTAGTGGCGCCGGCCAGGCTGACGGCAGTCTTGCTGCCATCTCCGAGCGTCACAGTGAAATCGGCGGCGGCCGCGCCGCCGAAGCTTCTGCCGATCCCGCTCAACGCGGTATTGTTATCCAGGCCGCTGAAGGCGGAGGCATCGATGCTGCCATTGGCACCGACCGTCATGTCGACGACGTTGATGCCCTGGAGGGTGTCGGTCAGGGAACCGCCGCTGGTCGTGACATCGAGTTCGCCGTTCTTGAGCGTCAGGGCATCGGCTGCGGTCGTGCTGAAATGCAGCGTGTCGGCGCCGACCCCGGCGTGCACGGTGACGGCGGATTGGTCGCCGATGTAGAAGTCGGTATCGCCATAGGTGCCGTCGAGCGTTACCGTGCCGCCGCTGCCGGCAGCAAAATTCGTCACGTCGAGCACGCTGTTGCCATCGCCGGAGGTCAGCCAGAGCGAGTTGATGTTGCTCAGTGTCGCCGTCTGCAAGGCGCCGACGCCGCCGACCGTGCTGACGGCGATCTCCTTCGGCGTGGCCGTGCCGCCGGTGGTCAGCGCGCTCGATGCGAGCGCAAGCGTGTCGGCGTTGGCCGTGTTGGCGGCAGCGAGATATTGGCCGGTGAAGCTCACCTGCCAGCCGTTAGCCGCGCCGCTCACCACCAGGTCGTCGGCGTTGATGCCGCTCAGGCGCGTCAGCGCGTTCCAGACGGCGCCCGCGTCGGCGTTGTACGCAATTGCGCCGGTGGTTACAGTGCTGCCACCTGGAGTCGTCAGGCTGAGGGTGAAGCTGCCGCCGTCGACCTTGCTGTCCACGGTGATGAACTGCGAATAGCTGGTCTGGGCGGTAACCCCGGTCGAGACGCCGGTCGTCGCGTCCCGGACCTGCAGCGGCGAAATGGCCGCGCCGGCAAGGCTGCCCATGAACTGGATGTTCCAGCTGCCGCCGGCCGTGGCGAAGCCGTCAGCGAGCGAAGTGAGCGGCAGGCTGGGTGCGAGTTGCCCGGCATTGGCCCCGAGAACGGCGTCGCCGCCATACAGCACCGCGGCCTGGGTTGGCGTGGAGCGCTGCAGCGTGACGGTGTCACCGGCGCTGGCGATGAAGCCAAAGTCGGCCGCTGCCGGGGAACCGGTGACCGTGACGGCATTGCCGCCGCCGGTGCTGTCGTTGACCGAGAGCAGCAGATAGCTGCCGGTTATATCGAGACTGGCAGACAAGGGCGTGATCGTATTGCCGGCCGTGTCCGTGACGCTGGTGCTGTCGATCGCATTGATGACGCCCTGCAGGGTGGAGGCGCCATTGAAACCGACAACGACCTGCGAACCGTCGCCCAGGGAAACGGTGAGATCGGAAGACGAGGTCCCGTAAACCCCCAGGGACCCAAGCGTGGCTGCCCCGGTCAGTTGCGTGCCGAGGGCTTTGGAACTGAGCGTGTAGCCGGCGATCTGCTGCAGGGTGACAACCTGGTTGGCGGCAGGAATCAGGCCCAGGTCGACGGCGGCGGTCGAGCCGGTCAGCGTGACTGCGTTGCTGCCGGTGGTGGGATCGCTGACGGTAAGCACCAGGCTGCTGCCGGTGCTGTCTAGGCTGGCCGAAAGCGGGGCGATCGTGTTGCCGGCTACATCCTTGACGCTGGCGTTGTCGATCGCGTCGATCACGTCCTGCAGCGTGGCGGCGTTCGACAGGCTGACCTTGACGGCGGAACCGTCGGACAGGGTGACGGTCAGGTCCGGCGTGCTGCTGTCGCTGTTGGCGGCGAAGCCCTTGTTGAGCGTGTTGAGCGCCGCCGTGTTCGCGAGTTCGTAGCCGATCGCAGCGCCGGTTTGCGTATATACGCTGACAAGCGTGTTCAACGTGACCGAGGTGTCGCCGGACGGTATCAGGCCGAGGTCGACCGCGGCCTGGGAATTGTTGAGTGCGGTCAGGGTGACGGCGTGGTTGCCGCCGGTGAGGTTCATCACCGCCAGGTCGAAGCCGCTGCCGGAGGGATCGACCGTAAGCTGCAGGGGCCTGACCTGATTGCCCGCGGCATCGGTGGCCGTCGCGCCGTCGAAGGCGTCGATGATGTCCTGAGCGGTCGCCGCGCTGGAGAAGCTGACGGGCACCACGGTGCCGTCGCCGAGCGTCACGGCCAGGTCGATGCTGGGAGTAGTGACCTTGACGTCGTTCTGGCCGATCCCGAGCTGCATCAGCGCCGTCTGCACGGCCGCAGCCGAAGCGTTCCAGGCGATGGGCTGGGTATAGATGACGGTGCTGCCCGGAGCGGTGTAGCCGATCTCGAAAGTCCCGTTGTTCGCGGTCGGGCTGACGCTGATAGTCTGCTGTGTGCTGGTGCCGGCCACGACGTCCAGGGAAGTCGTTGTGGCCACCACCCGGTTGCCCACCACCGTGCCGGCGTAGAGCGTGGTGTTCGAGCCGGCGGCCCCGCTGATGGTTTCATACGCACCGCCCATGTCGACCAGCGCGTTGGTGCCGGAGCCGCCTTTCAGGATATCGACGCCCGTGTTGCCGGTGAGCACCGTATCGCCGCCGTAAGTCGAGAAGTCCAGCGTGTCGGCGTTGATGCCGGTGGCAGTGATGACGGCGTTGCCGACATTCGTGAGCGTGTCGGTCAGGGTCGCTCCCGAGCCGTCGTTCGCCGAGTAATTCAGCGTGCCCGATGTGCCGGAGCCGGTGAAGCTGAAATTGCCGTCGCCCTGCTCGATGACATAAGTCGTTCCCTGATAGCCGCTAACGCCAATCAGCGTGTTGCTGCCGGTCGTTCCGGTCAGGTAGGAGGTGCCGGTTCCGCCGGTCAGCGTGTCGCCGCCGTTCGCGGCGATCAGATAGACCGTGCCGGAATACGCGCTGGCATCCAGTGTATGGCCTGCGCCCTGGTCGACGACCGTGACCTGGGTGATGCCCTGCAGGGTCTCCTCGGTGCCGGTGGCGGTTAACGACAGGCTGACCTGGGTGGTCGGGGCGGTGACGCCGTTTGCCGCTACGCCGTACGCCCAAGGCGACCAAGAGGAAACGGATGCGGAATCGCTCAAGGTGGCGCCACCGTCTGTGCTTTCCTGCACCTCGGTGGTGGCCGAGCCGACGATGGTGACATTGCCGCCGCCGCCCGTGATCTGGTTGGTGCCTGTGCCGCCGGCCGTCAGCACGTCGATGTAGCTGGTGTCGGCGTTGCCGACCAGGGTGTTGTTCTGGGCGCCGCCGACGATGTTCTGCATGTTGAACACGCTGCCCAGGTCCGTCGCCATACCGCCGCCAACCGTGCCGGCCAGCAGGTCGGCGTCGAGCGTGGCGTCGCTGCTGAGCGCCGTGGACAGATCGACGTACACAGTCTGCTGCAGGGCGCTGTAGTCGAGCGTGTTGCTCAGTGTGCCGCTGCCGACGAGGTTCTGGATGCCGGAAACCGACAGTTGCGGCTGCGTCGAGACCGCCGAGCCGCCGGCTGTTTCCGCATAGACCGTCAACGCGTCCTGTGCCGTGATGCGATAGTCCAGGCCCGTGACTGCGTTGGCGGCGCTGCTGGCGAAGCCGCTCATGTCGAGGACATTTTCGAGCTGGCCGCCGACCACGCTCGCTACGGGCTGGACCCTCAGTTGCAGCCCGTCGCCGCTGCCGTCGCTGACTGTGATGTCGCCGAGCGTGCTGCCCGCGCCGGTCGGCGCCGCAACGGCGAACACCAGATTGCTGGTGACCTGGGAGGCGTCGAGGATGTTGTAGCTGCCGCCGTCGATGTTGCTCACGTTGACGGCGCCGAAGGTACCGTGCGTGCCGCTGTCGCTCACCGCCACGCTGTTGAGCGCGACCATCGCATAGGTCAGCGGGCTGCCCGTGCTACCGAGGCCGGTGGTGTCCAGCGTGCCGGTGACGCCGCCGGCACTGGAACCGACGAAGTAGCCGATGTGCGTAGTCGTCAGGGTGGCGCTGCCCAATGTGACGCTCGCGTCGACCTCGCTCGGCGAGTCGGCGGTGATCGTCCAGGTCTGGTCCAAGGCCAGGCGGGAGCCGTCGAGGACGTCGGGCTGCTTGTTGCCGATGAGGGCGTTGACACCGACCACGTCGACCGAATTGGTGCCGCCGTCGCTGACGGTGACGTTGTAGGCGTCGCTGGCAACGGTATCATTGCTGGCGTTGGCAGCCAGGGTGAAGGCGAGCGCGGATTGCAGCGCGCTGGCGTCGAGGGTATTGCCGTTGGCTTCGTTGGCGACGACTTTCTGGATGTTGCTGCCTGAGAGCTTGATGCCACCGGAAACCGCTATGCTGTCGCCGTCCGAAACCGCAATCGTCGCGGCGCTTGTGGCGCTGCTTATGTCGAGGCTGTTGTTGCCGGCACCGCCGATCAGGCTGCTGACATTGCCGACCTGGACCGAGTCGCCGGCGAACGTCGCGGTGACGCTGCCGTCGGTTGCGGCGCTGAAGTCGACGCTGTCGCCGCTGACGGGTGCGGACACGGCCGAGCCGTCGATGGCATTGCTGGTGCCGCCCGCCGTGGTGATTCGGGTAATGCCGCTGGCAGCGATGAGCTGCGGCCCGCCGGAAAGATCGAAGGAACCGTCGTTCTGAAGCTGGACGCTGAGGGTGTCCGAGGACAGGCTGCTCGCATCGATAGTGGCACCCTGATCCTTGATGGTCTGCGCGCCATACACGGTGACGCCGTATTCGCTCAGGGTGGCGGTGCCGCCGCTGTCCTTGCTGAACGCATAGGTGCCGCCCGTCGTGCCACCGGCCGCCATGTTGTCGATGGTGTTGGCGCCGCTGCCAAGAATGATCTTGGCAATGCTGCTGGCGGTGACACTGTCGCCCTGCCCGTCGCTGACCTTGACCGAGCCGTCGCTATTCAGCGTGAGGGTAAGGGCCACGGTGACGTTGGCGAAATCGAGCACGTCGCTACCGCCGCTCTGGCCGCTCTGGTTGACGTTCTGTACTCCGAAGTCGTTGCCGAAGGCGAAAGCGTCGTTGCCCGTGGTACCGGCCTGGTTAAAGGTGAAATTGGCGCTCTTGTCGTTGTTGACGAATTTCGAGCCGGCGGCAACGGTGGCGCTCTGGACATTCTCGACCTGCAGCACCGTGGAGCCGGAGACGGTGACGCTGAGCGTTCCGTCTGCGGCGAGCACGTAGCTGGCCGCCCCCAGTGCGGTTGTGTCGAGGCTGTTGTTGCCGGAACCGGCCTTGATCACCTCGATACCGCTCGCTTTAAGGCTGCCCGTGCCGTCGTTGATGGTGATGCCGACGCCTTTATCCACGCTGATCGACAGATTCCGACTGTCGGCGCTCAGGTCGATGGTGTTGCCGCGGGTATTCATGTCTTCACTGACCGTCGGGTTGGCCGACAGGCTGGCAAAGACGAAGCTGTTGTTGTTGCCGTAGCCGGTCAGCGTGGTATCGCTGCCTGCCTCCAACACCGAGCCGCCGTTGTCGGCGCCGGCGAGACTGCTTCCCTGGCTGTTGCTGAACTGCGTGCCTGCGGCTGCGTCGACGATGGCGACATTGCTGATGGTCCAGGTCTTTCCGTCGGCCGTCAGCGTCGTGTTGCTGCCCCGATCGATACTGACGGTTTGGCCGGAAGCCGGCACCAGCGCCGTGGTGTCGAGCGTGTTTATATTCCCGGATGCCGATTCCAGGTCTATCGTGCCGAAGCCGCTCGCAGTGAGCGTGCTCACCCCGGTGGAGACGTCGACCGAGCCGTCCGCATTGAACGTCACCTGCTGGCTGTCGTGCACGGCGCTGGCGTCGAGCGTGGCCGAACCCGACACCTGCAGCCGCTCGATGGCCTGTGCCTGATAGGTCACGCCATTGGCGCTGAAATTGATGGACCCATCGCTGCCGAGGGTATAGGTACCGCCGACCGAGGTGATCAAGGTGTTGGTGCCCGAGCCGCCGATTACGCCGGTAATGCCCGTGGCGGTCACTTTGTCGCCGGCGGAGTCGGTGACGGTCACCGTGCCATTGTTCAGTGCGATGGTCAGATCGCTGGTCACCGCGGAGAAATTGAGCACGTTGCCGGTCTTGCCGGCCTGCTGGCTGACCGTCTGCGTTCCCCAGCTATTAGTGAAGACATAGGTGTTGTTGTTGCCGTAGCCCGTCAGCGTGTCGCCGGAGACGCCCTGCAGCGTAGAACCACCGCCGCTATCGCCCTGGACGTCCGCCAGCAGGCCGCTCCAGCCCGAAAGCTGGAGCGTCGGGACGTTCAGCGCGCCGGTCTCGTAGTCGAGCGACCAATCCGCGCCGTCGACCGTACCCACCGGGTTGGTTGACGCCGCGACCGTGGCATGGGTCAGGCTGGCCAACTTGTGTACGAAGCCGACCCCGGCCGAGCCTTCGGCCACGTTGCAGCCGTAAAGCAACAGGTCGCCCCCCGGCTTGAGCGCATTGCCCCATGCAGCGACATCGCCCGAATAGGCAGACAGGTCGCTCAGGTTCAACTGCGTCGTGCCCAGATTGACGGCGCCAGAAGCGCCGTGCGAGATCACCTGCACCGCGTCCAGGTTGTGCATCGAGTCGAGTACCTGGGTGATCTGTGAGATGCCATCGAAACGGCCGTCCAGGACGACAATCTCGACCGAGCCCTGATGGATCACGTTCAATTGCGGCGTGCTGCCGCTCTGTGCCGGCAGTTTCAGGTTGGTCGCCGTGCCGCCCAGCGAGGTGACCAGTGACTGGACCAGGCCGGTGGCATTGGGAATGGAGCCGTCGACGAAGATGGCCTGGGTGGGGGAAGACTGGTGCTGCTGGAAGCGGGCAAAATTGCCGACGTCGACCTTGGCGACCGGGTTGCTGGGCGGAATCGTCGGCCGGGTAGATTGCGATGCCTTCGACCAATGCAGCTTGGGAACATCCGCCGTATGGTTGGGATCGCGCGGAGCGGCCAGGGGCGCGAGGGTATGGTGGGGCGGAGGAACGACGAGGTTGGCGGACAACAGGAAGCGTTGCTCCATGGCCTCGATCAGGGCGCGCCGCCTGGCTATGGGCCGGGTGGCACTTTTCAGCGCCTTGCGATTGAGTTTCCTGGGATTCAAACGTTCGTGCTGTATGTCCATTTTTGTTCCAATCTTAAAAACACTTCGCACCAATGGCAGGAGCGCCGTCCGACCGAAGGCAGAAAGCACCCCCGGCTAAGGTTAATTTAGGCGCGTTCCATTCAAACGAGTTCCCTCGGCCGAGCCAAGCCAGGCAGCCGCATCCGCTTCGGTCAGCGTCCCAGCCGCCTGTTTGAGCTTCAATACGTTGAGCATGTAGTCGTAACGCGCCTGGGCCTGCTCGCGCTTTGCGGCCACCAGATCGCGTTCGGCATCGAGCACCGCGACTACGTTGACTAAACCCGCCTTGTAGGAGTCCAACTTCAGCTGATAGGCAGCATCGAGGCTGCTCACCGTGCTGCCCAGCGCATGGATGCGTTCGATGTCGCCGACCACGCCGTTGTAGGCAGCCAGAGCCTCGCGTCTCACCAACCGGTATTGGCGATCAAAGCCAAATTGAGCCTCCTCGTGGCGCTTGGCCGCGGCGCTGGTGGCGGCGCTGGTCATGCCGCCATCGTAGATCGGCACTCTGAGATTAAGCATCATGTCCGTTTCCTTGATATCGCTGCCGCCGCCGAACACGCTGCCGCCGGTATTCTTTCGGTCCTGGGTGAGGGACAGGTCCAGCGTCGGAGCGGCGCCCGCGCGCTGCTTCCGCACCTCGAACCCTGCCGCGTCGACCATATCTTGCTGTGCCTTGATCGAATAGTTCTGGCGTAGGGAGAGGCTGACCCATTTCGCAGGATCCATGGGGTCGGGGTAAACCAGCTTCAGCTTGCCGTCGATCGGCTCGAGCCCGTTGATGTTCTTGCCGGTGATCTGTTCCAGGGCCTGGATCTTGTCCAAGCGGTCGTTCCGGGCCGCAACCAGGTCCGACACGTTCAGTGCTACGCGGGCTTGGACATCCTTGAGTCCCACTATCGTAGTTTTACCGCTCTTGTACTTGCTCTCGGTCAGTTCCAATTGACTCGCTAGGGATTCCCGCTTGGCATTCTCCAGGGTGACCGTGTCCTGCGCCTCGAGCACATCGGTATAGGCCTTGGCCGTGCGCACGATCAGATCCTGCAGGGCCGCGGCATAGGCCTCCTGCGCCGCCCGTTCGTTCGCCTTGGCCTGGGAAAGCTGCCGCCAGCTGGCCAGCTTGAGGATCGGCTGGGTGATGCTAAGGCTCAAGTCGGTCTGGGGATAGGATGAATTCCCGACCGAATATAGGGTGTTGCCGCTGGCCAGGATATCCTGCCTCGTCTTGGTCTTCGCGTAAGCGATGCTCACGGAAGGCAGCAATCCGCTCCGCGCCGCCTTGACCCCAAAGCCGAGGGCTTCCATTTCCAGCTTGGCCGATTGGTACTGGGGATCGTTGTTCTTGGCCAGGTCGAGAACTTGGACCAGGCTTTCGGCGTGGCCGACCGTCGCAGCCGCAAAGGAGGCAAGCACCGAAAAAACGAGTATTGTCGTCGCGGCCCGGGTTGTCATGGCTGCCACCAAAATATTCGCGCAACGCCAGCGGTCACAGGGACTGTCGAATTACAGAATTACAGAATTACAGAATTGCCTGCAGTAACGACCCGTAGCTTTACCGATAGTTCCTGCGGGAATGCTAATGACAAGCATAAGCATCCCTTCGCGGACGAGAATATACGGACTGAGAATCATTGTCAGTGAGGGTAAACGCGTATTATTCTTTTTTCTTTCAGGCTAGGCGGCGGCGCAGACCACGAGCGTCGTTTCTGCATAAAAGCCAGTGGCTGGATTGCGGCGGCTCCTGCCGCTGACCCCCAAGAAATATGCGTGTCGGCAACCAGCACAGCGGCCAAAGTTGAGCAGTGAATGAAGACCCCGTCTTCGATGACCGACTTGGAGCAGCATCGCGGGTCCGGTGTCAGCTACAGAGCTGACGCCCGCAGTGGCGGGTCATGGCCCAGACGGTGTGAAAGCATAGTATTCGAGGTAAACGCAGATGCAGCGTATGCGTCGATATCCTTATTGGGGAATCCGCGAGTGCGGCACACATATGAAGAGATTTATTCAGGGCGCATGCAGAACGCAAAGCGTGCTGCTAGCCGCGCCGGATGGTCTGTGCATGCCAGAACTTGCCACGTTTTCGTATTGAAGCCATAACCACCCCCTGGTATAGGTTGGGCTATGGCAACGGTATGGCAATCGCCGGGGTGCCTTCCGACGTTAAAACCACCAATCAGTGGTCGGGGTGAGAGGATTTGAACCTCCGACTCCTGCGTCCCGAATCCGAAAAACGCGCTTTTTTGCTGGCTAGACGAAACTCGCTCAGACCGAAATGGCCTGATTTTGCACAACTATTTATACCAGACCCCGCATCTGCGCGCAACAACGCGAAATAAAAAGTGCAGCAGAATTGCAGCAGAGCACAGTTTCCTCGTGAATCGATCGCGAAAATGCCGATTCCCATATCGACCAACGCGGTCAAGGCTAAAACGCATTCGCTATCAATATAGGTACGGGTCGTCCGTGCAAATCTTGATGAGCGTGCCCCATGTCAACAGCCGCAATCCAGCCCATTTCCAAAAATAAAGCTGCCAACATTCTTTCAATTTCTACACGCACGGTTGAGCTATGGGTCAAACTCGGCCACATGCCACCACCATGTCACATCGGGCGAAAATGCTACTGGCACCCGACCGCGTTCTATTCCTGGCTCAATGAGCGACTGCAGCCGGAGTCAGCAATGCCACCGGCGACGTCAAGCTCAACTACCAACGTCCTCTCGGTCCGGCGATCCCGCGGGCGTCCCCGGAAATCCGGCGCTCCCAAATATCGGTAATTTCACGCGACAGGGGTGAAATTTAAACGAGTGTTTCCTCCGACTTTTGCTTCCGCCCAGATCGCTCCGCCGTACCTCGACGAGGTGCGCTCGTTTGCTCAATATCTCTACCTGTTCGGCCAAGGCGTGCACATGCCTTGGCCGCACGCTGCGTCTATGCCGTTTGCGTACGCGATCGTCGGCATGGGCGCGCTCCTCGCCGGCGCGACGTAGGCACCGCTGATGGCGAGCCTGATGATCTTTGAAATGACGCTGAGCTACGAGCAGGGCGGCGAGGGGCATCGCGCAGCCGCTGAAAGCGGCCCAGCCCCTCGGCGGCGCGGAGAAACGCACTGCGGCGGTTGAGATCTATTCCTTAAATAGATCCGCGTGCGTGCCAGCTCGAACGAAGATTACCTCATCGCCCTCTCTGAGCTGGTAGATCAGCAGGAAATCGCCCCCAATATGGCATTCCCGGTGGTCCGCCCACTCACCGCTCAACGGATGATCGTCGTATTCCGCCGGCAGTCCGCCCTCATTTGCGATGAGCAGCATCATCGCGTCTTTGAGGCGCCTGAGATCGAAGCGCCCTGAATGGGAAAGGCGCTCCCAGTCCTTCGTGAATGTCTTCGTTCTATCGCTGCTTCTTGGTTGCTTTGCGCGTTTTTGTTGCGCTGTTCTTTTCGAGGTCATTAAACAGGTCCTTTGCAGAACCGAACGTCGCCTTCGTGATCGAGCGCGCCTCCTGCATTGCCGCCAAAGTCACTTCGTTTGGCGCTTTCACTTCAAACGGAAGTGACTGGTGAACAACGACCTGACGCAGAAACAGGCGAAACGCCTGACTAATATTTAGGCCCATCCTTCCCAGCACCTCCGCGGCGCTATCTTTCAATTCTGGTTCGATCCTTGAGCGAACATCGGTAGTTTTAGTCGTCGAGAATGTATTCATCTTAGCCACCCGCCGAGCATCGCCGTGCGGGGCTCCTATGTATTAGTATTACTGACTCAAACTTCTGGCTTCGTCTGCCTAAACAAGCAGACGTGGCTACAATGTAGCTACATTTTGGCAAGAAGTCAAGCCCCTGCCCAAGTCTACTCGCGCAGACCGATGCCTTGCATAACACCCTGTCCGGCCCCGCCACCAAGTGTTTGATGCAGCGCGCCTGTGCCGTCTATGGCGATGCCCGTTATGCACGGCTCGCCACGCTCTCTGTGGCTCACCCATATAACCTACGCCACCAGGCTGGCTACCAGGTGGCCCGAGCCCACTGGACCAAGACCAGCGGCTATGCCCTCCCATCCGGCAGCGGCGCGCACCTACCTCCGACGGACGCCCCGGCTTCATCCGCATCGACAGCGTGCATCAGGGCGATCAGGACGGCGCTGCCAAGGGGTTCTATCACATCAACGCCGTGGACTGCGCGTCACCCAGTACGAGATCGTCACCTCCTGCGAGTGCCTATCCGAGGCGTTTCTCCTGCCCGTCCTTGAACATAACCGCAGGCCGTTCGCGGGCCTTTCTGTTGCTCGCAACAGCCACCTGCAGCCGGTATCTACACTTAGCCCGTCTTTAACATCGGCCGAAACTCATTGTGCTCCATCAATGGGTTACACCGCTCGAATCGTCCGAGTGGCACTACATTCGCGTCGTGAGGTTCAGACGATGAGTTTTTTTGTTCCTCCAGGGTTGGGGTCGAGAGCCAGCGCTGCGTAGAGCGGGGCGAGTTCGAATTCGGGCAGTGAGGCTTTGCGCA
>Ga0307377_10001001_pt1 | contig 37397 bp, 34 predicted proteins | sample TR3MG_FD_202535 | JGI IMG/M metagenome (GOLD analysis project Ga0307377, IMG submission 202535) | Soil microbial communities from Risofladan, Vaasa, Finland - TR-3 | ecosystem: Environmental > Terrestrial > Soil > Coastal area > Acid sulfate soil | place: Finland: Risofladan, Vaasa | collected... | reverse complement strand
CCTCCGATAGGTGGTCTATCCAACAACACTCTACCGAAGGTGCCGGTGCCTTTCCTCGTTTCGCAGCTCTCTGGCACCACTCCCGTCGCTTGCTCCCTACCTGTTACCTATGTATGGTAACTCAAGATCCCACGCCACCTGTGCGGCTTGACAAGCTTTCTCGTGCGTGTATCATGGTATGTTGCGGCGCGGGTATGAGCTTGAAGATCGATCTTGCCAACATTGCAGGGACGCCTGGCGCGCGCGGCCGCTACTCCATCTCGGAGGATGTCGCCCAGATCGAGGACCTCGCCTGCACCGGCCCGGTTCTTGGCGAGTTCCAGGTGGAGAACACCGGATCTCTCCTTCTGTTGCGAGGAGATTTGCGCGCCATCGTTAGGTTCACCTGCGCCCGCTGTTTGGGTGACTTCGAGCGCCCCGTCGCCATCGAAATAGAGGAAGAGTTCGCCACAGAGCAAACCGAAGCAGACACTGCAACCATGGACCGGGACGACCCCGAGGCCTCGGCCATGTCGGATTTCGTCCTCGACGTATTCGAGTTCGTGCGGCAGCAGCTTCTCGTCAACATGCCGCTGACCTCCGTCTGCCAAGAGAGCTGTCGCGGAATCTGTCCCAGTTGCGGCCAGAATCTCAACGAGAAGATCTGTGCTTGCGGCGCCGAGCCCTCCGATAGCCGCTGGGCGAAGCTGGGCGATCTCCTCCAAGAAAATCCAGATCGAGAAGAGCACTAGCAGCGAGCCAACCGGCTCGTTCGAGTGGAGGCGCCACCCGTGCCACAACCGAAAAGGCGACATTCCCACAGCAGGACGAACAAGCGCCGCGCCAACTGGCGGGCGAAGCCGCCAAGCCTGGTTTCCTGCCCCGACTGCCGGGCGCTGAGGGTTCCTCACCGCGCCTGTCCCGCCTGCGGGAACTATGCCGGCGAGAACATCGTAACCGTCAAGCCGCACGTACACCGTGGGCGAGGCACATAGCCGCTCCGTGAATCAGAGGGAGAGTCGGGTCATTTGAATGCCATCGCACTGGATGCTATGGGGGGTGACTACGCGCCTGAGGCGACCGTCGCGGGCGCGGTTCGCGCCGCCTCCCGCTTCCGGATCCCCGTCCTTCTCGTCGGCGATCCCGCGAGGATCACCGCCGAACTTGGCAAGCACGGCCGCCTCCCCGACGGCCTCGACATCGTTGCTGCTGCGACGGCTATCCACATGGACGAGTCCCCGGGGCCCGCACTCCTCCGAAAGCGTGACGCCTCCATCATCGTGGCTACGGACCTCGTCAAAGAAGGCCGCGCCTCCGGCGTGGTCTCCGTCGGCAACTCCGGTGCGGCCATGGGCGCGGCCGCACTTCGCCTCGGGCTCCTTCCGGGCATCGATCGCCCCGCCATTGCCATGGTCATGCCGAACCGCCGGCACGGCGTTATCCTGCTCGACGCGGGTGCCACCGTAGACACGAGTGCCGAGCATCTCCGCGACTTCGCCCGAATCGGATCAGTCTACGCCCACTGCCTCCTCCACATCGAACGCCCCCGCGTCGGCCTCCTCAACATCGGGACCGAAGATTCCAAGGGCAACGCCCTCGTAAAGAAAGCCTATCCGCTCCTTAAGCAATCGCCTATCAACTTCATCGGACACGTCGAAGGCGAGCAGATCGCGCTCGGTGACGTAGACGTCGTCGTCTGTGACGGCTTCGTCGGCAACGCCATCCTCAAGTCCATCGAAGGCTTCGGCGAGCTGTTCTGGTCCATAGTCAAAGACAGCATCCAGTCCGGCCTGCGAGGCCGACTCGGCGGCTGGCTGCTTCAGCCCGCGCTCCGTCACATCGCGCGCAAGCTCGACTATGCCGCCTACGGCGGCGCCCTCCTCGTCGGCGTCGAGGGCATCTGCGTCATCGGACACGGCCGCTCCTCGCCCGACGCCGTTGCCAATGCCCTCCGCGTTGCTGGCGAACTCGCCCAGGAGAACGTCCTCGGAAAGCTTGCTGCTGCTCTCCACGAGCCGGGCGCACCCCCCACGCAGGCCGTTGCCGGCCAGGAAACGCAATCAAGGTGAGAGTACATATTGCCATCTGAGCTGCGCCGCGCCGGAGTACTGGGAACCGGATCCTACACGCCCTCTCGCGTGCTGACCAACTTCGACCTCGAGAAGATGGTCGACACCTCCGACGAGTGGATCCGGACGCGCACCGGCATCGTCGAGCGCCGTATCGCCGATGCCGATACCGCCACCTCCGACCTTGCCCTCCCCGCCGCACAGGCGGCCCTCGAGCAGGCCGCCCTCGACGTCTCTGACCTCGACCTTATCATGGTCGCCACGGTCACCCCGGACACCATCTTCCCATGCACCGCCGCCATTCTCCAGCAGAGGCTCGGCGCCAATGCCGCCGCCTTCGACATCCTCGTGGGGTGCACCGGCTTCGTCTACGGGCTCGCCGTCGCCCGAGAGATGATCGCCTCCGGCGCCTACGACCACATCCTGGTGATCGGTGCCGAAACCCTATCCAAAATCGCCAACTGGGAGGACCGCAGAACCTGCGTCCTCTTCGGCGACGCCGCCGGCGCCGCCGTCGTAGGCCCCGTGCCCGAGGGCCGCGGCATTCTCAGCTACTCGCTCGGAAACGACGGCACCAACGCCGACGCCCTCAAGCTCCCCGCCGGCGGGTCCCGCCTGCCCGCCACTCAGGAGACCGTCGCCAACCGGCTTCACTATCTCGCTATGAACGGCCCCGAGGTCTTCAAGTTTGCGGTCCGCGTCATGGTCGACTCCTCCGAGGAAGTCGTCCGCCGCGCCGGCGTCACCATGAACGACGTCGATCTCGTCGTCCCGCACCAGGCCAACCTCCGCATCATCGACGCCGCCGCCAAGCGCCTCAATATCCCCTACGAGCGCTTCCTTCAAAACCTCGATCGCTATGGGAACACATCCGCCGCCTCCATCCCCCTCGCCCTCGACCAGGCCGTCCGTGAGGGCAGAGTCTCTTCAGGTGATCTCATCCTCCTGTCCAGCTTTGGCGCCGGCATGAGCTGGGGAAGCCTGATCCTCCGGTGGTAGATTCCGGCCGAGGGGGGATCGCCTTCGTTTTTCCCGGCCAGGCCTCTCAACGCGCCGGCATGGCCGCCGAGCTCCTCCAGCACGAGCCCTCCGCTCGCGACATATTCCGACGGGCGGGAGAAATCCTCGGGCTCGATCTCGCCGGAGTCTGCACCACTGGCAACGACGCTCTTCTCACTCGCACCGACATCGCCCAGCCCGCCCTGCTCACCACCTGCGTCGCCTGGCTCGCCGCCGTCCGCAGCCGCAGCCTCGACGCGGCCGTCCTCGCCGGACACAGCCTGGGCGAGTTCACCGCCTGGGTTGCCTCCGGAGCCATCGACTTCGAACCCGCCCTTCGGCTCGTCCGCCGCCGCGGCGAGCTCATGGAGCAGGCGGCCCAGCGCAATCCCGGCGGCATGCTCGCCATCATAGGGATCTCGGACGATCAGGTTATCGAGATATGCACGGAGGCCGAAAGCCTCGGTACCGTCGTTCCTGCCAACTTCAACTCCCCGGGGCAACTCGTCGTCTCCGGGACGCCCGACGCCCTGGACAAAGTCGCCGACCTGGCCAAAGCCGCCGGCGGCAGGGCCATGCCCCTCCGCGTCTCCGGGGCCTTCCATTCCCCCCTCATGGACGACGCCGCCCGCGAGTTCTCTCGCCTCGTCGCCGATACCCCCGTGAGTGACCCGAGGATTCCCGTCGTCGCCAACGTCACAGCCGATCCCGTCGCCGACGCCGACACCGTTCGCGCCACCATCTCGCGCCAGATGACGAGCCCGGTCCTCTGGACCGCCTCCGTCCGCCGGATGCTCGCCGACGGTGTAAGCTCCTTTATCGAAGTCGGCCCCGGCGAGGTCCTCACTACGCTCATCCGGCGCATTTCGGCAGACGCCCGAGCCGTGTCCGTGGGCTCCCTGGACGCACTCGAAACCCTTTCCCAGGAGGTCAACCCATGACAGCACCGGGAAATAAGCCCGTCAGCCTCATCACCGGCGCCCGCCGCGGCATCGGCCGCGTCATCGCCCTCAGGCTTGCCGCCGACGGCCCCGTCGCCCTCAACGATATCGAGCCCGGTAAGGACGAGCTGGAGACAGTCGCCGACGAAATCCGCACCGCCGGCGGCGAGGCGCTGGTGGTCACTGGCGACGTCACCAACAGCGAAGATGTGGACGCGCTCGTGAAGCAGGTCGTCTCCGATCTCGGCCGCCTCGACGTCCTCGTCAACAACGCCGGCATCACCCGCGACGGCCTCCTCATCCGCATGTCCGACGACCAGTGGCGCTCCGTCATCGAGGTCAACCTCACCGGCGCCTTCCTCTGCTCCCGTGCCGCCGCCAAGGTCATGCTCCGGCAGCGCTCCGGCCGCATTATCAACATGGCATCCGTCGTCGGCGTCATGGGTAACGCCGGCCAGGCCAACTACTCCGCCTCCAAGGCCGGACTCATCGGGCTCACGAAGTCGATGGCGCGCGAGCTCGCCTCCCGCGGCATCACCGTCAACGCCATCGCCCCCGGCTTCATCGTTTCCCCCATGACCGATGGGCTCGGCGAAGAAGCGAAGCAGAAGCTCTTTTCACTCATCCCCCTCGGGCGTCTCGGAACCCCCGAAGACGTCGCCGACGCTGTCGCCTTCTTCGCCTCGCCCGCCGCAAGCTACATCACGGGACAGGTTCTAAAGGTTGACGGCGGGATGCATATGTGATATGCCTCTTTTCCGGATGGAAGGACTCAAGGCGTCGGAGGCGGAATCGCACTCCACAATCTCACCACAGGTGATACCACCAGGGAGGTCGTTAGGCATGGACGAAGCCATCTTCGAGGAAGTCCGGACGCTGGTTGCAGAGCAGCTCGGTGTCGATAAGTCCGTCGTCACCGCAAACGCCTCCTTCGAGGATGACCTCAGGGCCGACTCGCTCACCCTCGTCGAGCTCCTCATGGCTCTCGAGGAGAAGTTCGAGCTGCCCGACATTCCAGAAGAGGAAGCCGACAAGATCAAAACGGTCGCCGACGTCGTCAGCTACGTCGAGGCCAAGAAGAGCAGCGACTGACGACTTCGGCTGACCCGCGCCGCGCACCGGCCGCCTCCGTTGCGGCAGCACGCGGCGCCGGGAACACGCCTCCAGGAGTGCCCATGGAGCGACGTGTCGTTATGACCGGCATGGGCGCTGTCACCCCCCTCGGAATAGGAGTGGAACCCACCTGGGAGGGGATGCGCGCCGGCCGGTCCGGCATTACCAATATCACGCTCTTCGACGCAACCGACTTCACCTCCCGGATCGCGGGCGAGGTCTCCGACTTCGACCCAACTCTCTGGATGGATGCCCGTGAGGTCCGCCACACCGACCGGTTCGTCCACTTCGCCATGGCCGCCGCCGTCATGGCCGTCGAGGACTCGGGGCTCGACTTCGCCGCCGCCGACGGCGACCGCGCCGGCGTCCTCATCGGCTCAGGCATCGGCGGCACCTGGACCTGGGAGGAGCAGCACCGCAACCTCCTCGAAAAGGGCCCCCGTCGCATCAGCCCCTTCTTCATCCCCATGCTCATCATGGACATGGCCTCCGGCCGCATCGCCATGCGCTACGGCGCGAAGGGCCCGAACATCGCCATCGCCAGCGCCTGTGCCACCAGCGCCCACGCCCTCGGCGAGGCCGCCGAAATCATCCGCCGCGGCGATGCCGACATCATGATCGCCGGTGGCGCCGAGGCCGCCGTCTCCCCCCTCGCCCTCGGTGGGTTCTGTTCCTTGCGCGCCCTCTCCCGCCGCAACGACGAGCCCGCGCGCGCGAGCCGCCCCTTCGACCGCGACCGAGACGGCTTCGTCATGGCCGAGGGTGCCGGCGTCGTCATACTCGAGGACCTCGGCCAGGCAGAGAAGCGAGGCGCTCGCATCCACGGCGAAATCCTCGGCTACGGCTCCACCGCCGACGCCTATCACATCACCGACCCCCAGCCTGAGGGCGAGGGCATGGCCGCTTCCATGCAAGTTGCGCTCCGTGACGCGGGAATTTCACCCGAGGACGTCGACTACGTCAATGCCCACGGCACCGCCACCCCCGTCGGCGATTCCGCCGAAACCAAGGCCCTCAAGCGGGTCTTCGGAGCCCGCGCCTACAAGCTCCCCACCAGCTCCACCAAATCCGTGACCGGCCATCTCCTCGGAGCCGGCGGCGCGGTCGAAGCCATCGCCTGCCTCTGCGCCATGCGTGACAGCATTGCCCCGCCCACCACTAACCTCGACACACCCGATCCCGAGTGCGACCTCGACTACGTCCCCAACGTCGCCCGCGAGGTCCCCATCCGCACCACCATGACCAACTCCTTCGGCTTCGGCGGCCACAACGCCACCCTCATCCTCCGAGCCCTCGACTAACCCCACGCCCGCCGGGCCGTCGCCGTTCGTAGGGGCGCACCGCCGTGCGCCCCGGGTTGCCCTTGCCGTACCCATCCCGCCTGCCTTCGCCGTTCGTAGGGGCGCACCGCTGTGCGCCCCGGGTTGTGCCCTTCCCCCGCCGTCCCTTGCGAACCGCGCGACCTTCCCTCAAACATCCCGGCAGGACAAACCATCTCCCTCGGCCAAAACCTCCCCCATGCCCATCACCGCCGCCGTCCTCGACGTAGACGGAACAGTCGCAACCTGTCCCTACGACTTCGACGCCATGCGCGCCGTCGTCGCCCGAATCGCCGCCCGTCACGATATCGACACCGCCTCCCTCGGCGTCCGCGGCGTCATCGAGCAGATCGCCCTCGTCGCCGACCGCCTGGGCGAGGGGGGACAGACCTTCCGCGAAGAGGCCGATGCCGCCGTCAGAGCGATAGAGGTGAGCGCCGCCCGCGGCGCCTCCCTCCTGCCCGGCGCGCCGGAGGCCCTCGCCGCCCTCCAGCACAGCGGCCTCGCCCTCGCCCTCATCACGCGCAACTGCCGCCAGGCCGCCGAGATCGTCCTGCGAGACTGCGACGGCTGCTACGCCGTCCTGCTCACCCGCGACGACGTTCCCCTCGCCAAGCCACACCCCGACCACGTCTTCCGCGCCATCGCCGCCCTCGGGCGTGTCCCCGAGCACACCGTCGTCGTCGGCGACCACGATTACGATATGCAGGCCGGCCGCGCCGCCGGCGTTCGCCTCTCCGTCGCCGTTCGCACCGGAAACCGTTCGGACGATCACCTTCGCGCCGCCGGCGCCGACCACATCATCGACGCCCTTGCCGACCTCCCCGACTGGCTTCGCGCCAGAGGAGAGCTACCCACATGACCGCCTCCCCCTGGGCCGCCGCCGCGCTCGTCTGCCTCCACCTCGGCGCCGTTGGAGCCCTCCCTCCCGAGGTCCGCTGCCAAGACGTCAAACCATACCTGACCGGAGATCGGCATGTCCGCCTCCTCGTCGCGGGGGACGCCTCCTCGCTCCGTCTCACTCCCAAGAGCGACAGCGCCATCGAGGACCCCCACACCGGCGCCCGCCTCGCCATCGTCAAAGCCGGTGCCGGCCTCACCGCTCGCGCCGCTCGAGGCACAATCGCCCTCAAGGGGCCGGGCCTCTCCGTCACCAGGCGGAACCTGAGAATCGTCCCCCTCCGGGAAGACCGCGGCATCGCCGTCTCGCCCATCAACGGCTGGGGACGGTCGGGCGTCTACCCGGGAGCTATCGACATCGACCTCACCCCCACCGGCCTCCGAGCCGTCGAGCGCGTCGATGTAGAGACCTACATCGCCGGAGTCGTCGCCTCCGAAATGCCCGCCAGCTTCCCCCTCGAGGCGATGAAGGCCCAGGCAATCGCCGCCCGCACCTATGCCCTCTATCACCTCGGCGCTCATAGCTCCGAGGGCGCCGACCTCTGCGGCCGCGTCCACTGCCAGGCCTACGCCGGCCGGCCCGACCCCGATTCCCGCGCCGCCCGCGCCACCGCCGAAACCGCAGGCCAGGTCCTCGTCTGGAACGGCCTCCTCGTCGACGCCATGTACAGCGCTGCCTGCGGCGGCTCCACCGCCACCGCCTGGGAGGTCCGCCAGGGCAAGCTATTGCCCTACCTCAGAGAGCATCCCGACTCCCGCCACGGCTTCGGCGGATCGCCCTACTGCGCCCGCGACCACAACATCGCCTGGGCCAAGCGCTTCTCCCTCACCGAGGCCGACCGCTTCGTCTCCAGGAACCTCGACGCCGTCACCGGCACCCCCGGTCTCAAACCCGGCCGGCTCGAAGCCCTGCGCCTTGTCAAGCCTCCGCTCTCCACCCGCGCCCAATGGCTCAAGGTCTACACGACGAACGGCGCCTACCAGGTGCGCGGCGACGCCATTCGCTGGCTCTTCGGCAACGGCCGCCCCGGCCCTGAAGGGCTTCGCAGCATCGCCTTCGAAATGGCGGTAGAGGAGGACTCGGCCGGCCGGCCCTCCGCCTTCGTCTTCTCCGGCGCCGGCCACGGACACGGCATCGGCCTCTGCCAGTGGGGTGCCCGCGGCCGCGCTCTCGACGGGCAGACCGCCCCCGAGATCCTCGCCGCCTACTACCCGGGCGCGGCGCTCATCGACCTGCGCCGATAAGACATGGACAAGCTCGCACGCTATGCCGCCAAGGAGGAGCACACCGTCGTCGGGCTCATGTCCGGCACCTCCGCCGACGGCATCGACGCCGCGCTAGCCCGCATCTCCGGCTCCGGCGACTCCATCGAGGCCCGGCTCGTCGCCTTTCGGACGACCCCCTACGACCCGGCCGTCCGCAAGCGCATCCTCGCCCTCTTCTCCCCTGACGCCCCCGCCGTCGAAATCTGCCGTATGAACTTCGCCATCGGTCGCCTCTTCGGCGAGGCCGCCCTCGACCTCATCCACCGCTGCAGCCTCCACCTCCAGAGCGTCGACCTCATCGCCTCCCACGGCCAGACCGTCTGCCATCTTCCCCCGGGCGGCCCTCTCGACGACCTCGGCGGCGGCTCCACCCTCCAGATCGGCGAGCCCGCCGTCATCGCCGACATGACCGGCGTCACCGTCGTCGCCGACTTCCGCCCCCAGGACCTCGCCGCCGGAGGCCAGGGCGCGCCCCTCATTCCCTATGCCGACTACGCCCTCTTCCGCCATCCCCGGAAGACCCGCGCCATCCAGAACATCGGCGGCATCGCCAACGTCACCCTCCTCCCCGCGGGCGGCGGCATCGACGACATCATCGCCTTCGACACCGGCCCCGGCAACATGATCATCGACGCCCTCGTCACCGCCCTCACCAAGGGCGAGAAGACCTTCGACGAGGACGGCGCCCTGAGCGCCCTCGGCCGCGTCGACGACAGCCTCCTCTCCTGGCTCATGTCCCACGACTACATCTCCCGCCGGCCGCCCAAGTCCACCGGCCGCGAAGAGTTCGGCGCCGAGTTCGTCGGCCGCCTCTTCGCCAAGGCCGAGGCCGATGACATCGCCGCCGAAGACCTCCTCGCCACCGCTGCCGCCTTCACTGCCGCCTCCATCGCCAAGAGCTACAAGGACTTCGTTCTCTTAGAGCACGACATCGACGAGGTCATCCTCGGCGGAGGCGGAAGCTATAACGCGACTCTCCGCAGGATGCTCCAGGAGCGCCTGCCCGGTATGCCGATCTTCCTCCACGAAGACCTCGGCATCTCCGGCGACGCAAAAGAAGCGCTCGCCTTCGCCATCCTCGGAAACGAAACCATGCTCGGCCGGCCCTCCAACGTCCCCCGCGCAACCGGCGCCCGCCGAGCGGTCATACTGGGCAAGATCGTCCCCGCCCAGCCGCAATCGAGTGAGAAGAGGAACCAGACATGAAACGAACCAAAGCCGTCCTGATCATCGGCGACGGCCTCGCCGACCGCCCCGTCCCCGAGCTCGACGGTCGCACCCCGCTGGAGGCGGCCGACACCCCCAACCTCGACCGCGTCGCCGCCGAAGGCGAGTGCGGACAGATGGACCCCATCGGCCCCGGCATCCGCGCCGGCTCCGACACCTCCCACCTCGCCCTCCTCGGCTACGACCCCTTCCAGGTCTACACCGGCCGCGGCCCCTTCGAGGTCCTCGGCATCGGCATGGAGGTCCGGGGCGGCGACATCTGTTTCCGCTGCAACTTCTCCACCGTCGAGGGCGAACTCCAGCTCACCGACGGCGGCTTCACCGGCGCCACCATCGCCGACCGCCGCGCCCAGCGCATCGCCGAAGGCACCCACGACCTCGCCCAGGCCGTTGACGGCATGAAGATCGAAGACGTCACCTGCCTCGTCAAGGAATCCGTCGAGCACCGCTGCGCCCTCATCCTGCGTGGCCCCGGCCTCGGCGCCAAGGTGAGCGACATCGACCCCCATGAAGAGGGCAAGCCGCCGCACCTCGCGCTAGGGGAGGACGAAGCCTCGAAGAAGACCGCCCGCATCCTCAACCAGTTCACCCTCAAGTCCTGGGAGATTCTCAAGGACCACCCCGTCAACACGCAGCGCCTCGAAGCCGGCAAGCTCCCCGCCAACATCATCGCCGCCCGCGGCGCCGGCCTCGCCCCCCACCTGGAGCCCTTCGCCCAGCGCTACGGCATCAAGGGCGCGGCCGTGGTCGAGACCGGCCTCATCGCCGGCATCGCCCGCTATCTGGAGATGACCATCCCCGACGTCCCCGGGGCCACCGGCGGCGCCGACACCGACGAGCTCGCCCTCGCCCAGGCCATCATCGCCATGCTGGAGGACCACGACTTCGTCCTCTGCAACCTCAAAGCCCCCGACCTCGGCGGCCACGACTCCCAGCCCGAGCCCAAGATCAAAGCCATCGAGAAGCTCGACAACCTCGTCGCCTACGTCCGCGCGCACGCCCCCGCGGGGCTCCACCTCGCCGTCACCGCCGACCACGCCACCCCCATCAGCTTCGGCGACCACACCGGCGACACCGTCCCCCTCGCCATCTGCGGCCCCAACGTCCGCCCCGACTCCGTCCGCAGCTTCGGCGAGCGCGCCGTCGTCGCCGGCGGCCTCTCCCGCCTCCGCGGCTCCGACATCATGAACATCCTCACCAACCTCATGGGCACCCAGGAAAAATACGGAGCGTAGCAGCACTGTCGCCCTGAGCGAAGCGAAGGGCCTTGGCCCCGTCGCCCTCCCGTTCGCCGTCCTGTAGGGCGCGCTGGTCTCTGCCAGCGTGCCGCGCCGTTGCCGTCCTGCCCCTTCCCTGGCCTCGGTCCTTCCACTGCCGCAGCGGCGCCGTCCCCGGGTAGCGCAGGCTTTAGCCTGCGGACGTTGCCGTTGCGTAGGACCGACATTCCTGTCGCACCCGGACTTGCTAGGGCGCTGCTCCTTTGCCTAGAGGGTTACTTAGAGATTGACATGGGGTGTTTTGTTTGGTATCATGCCTACTCGGTGTAGAACAACACCGGAAGGAGTCATAGACATGCGTCGACCCAGAACTCACCAGCCGTACGCGCTCCGTCAGGGTCGGAATGTGGTGTACTACGGGATCACCGACGATTTGGACCGGAGAGAGCAGGAGCATCGAGACGAACGGAAGCGGTTCACTGGGATTAGCTCGATCGGCCCCAGAGTCACAGAAACTACCGCGGAGGAACGAGAGGAAAAGCTACTGCAGTCGTATCGAAGGAGCCACCGGGGCCGGAATCCGAGGTACAATGAAACAGACACTGGGTAGCTGCAGGCGCATCCGGAACTGAGCACGCCTGTACGCGCTTCGACAATAGACCTATCGAGGAAACGAGAACATGTCCCTCTGGAGCTGTTGGTGTGTGGTACCAGAGTAAGCAAGGCACTGCCTTTGGCGCTTAATGCGTGTCGCTTTCTGCGTATGATGTTTCCTGCTGCTACGTGAAACACGAAGGGGGAACGGCCCAATGACGCTTCCACTCAAGACTTTGCCGGAAGATATCGAAGCAGTCCTGAAGTACTTCAAGACGAAGGCCACTGGCGAGGAGCTGCACAAGGCGAAAGCCGTCCTGGGCCCCACGGTGCTTGATGGTCGAAAGATTCATACCTACGAGAAACTGGGGTTGCTTGAGAAGGACGGTGCCAGGTACAGGCTCGCGCCTGCAGGGCGAGCTTTAGCGAAGCTCGTCGGGAAGGCGGAGTTTCAGCCGTTGTTTCGTAGGCAACTCCTCACGATAGATGCTTACCGGGCCTGTCTTGAGCGCGCTTACCACCAGAATGCCGACGAGCTATCCTCGGATGACATCGCTGCATTCTGGCATGAACACCACCGACTGGAGACAGGCGACGCTGGGGAGAAGGTGTTGCGCGAGAGAGTTGCCTGTTTCTTCCGTCTCTGCCAGGGCGCCGGGTTGGGGCAGTTTGTCGTTGGACGAAAAGGTTATCCATCCAGGCTGCAACTTCAGCGTGACGTTCTGGAGGGCGTTGTTACAGATGGGTCCGCTGCCGAACTCGCGTCTGAAACGCTCGAGTTGCCGGAACCGGAAGTGGCACTGACGCCGGAGAGATTGGACGCGGCAAAGGGGGATCCTCCGCCTGAAACCCCGGCAAAGGGCAAGGGAATCTTCATAGGCCACGGCAAGAACAAGAAGGCATTGGATGAATTGGAGAAGATCCTACGCCAGTTCAATGTGCCCTATAAGGTTGCCGAAGCGGAGCCGAATCTGGGCCGTCCCATCTCAGCCAAGGTCAAGGAGACGATGGATGAGTGCGACGCGGCGATTCTCATCTTCACTGCCGATGAGGAGCTTAGGGACCTAGAGGGGGAGGCGGTCTGGCGGCCCAGCGAGAACGTCGTTCACGAACTGGGAGCGGCAGGCTACAGATACGGCACGAGGATCATGATACTCAAAGACGAGCGTGTGCACATGGCCTCGAACTACAGCGACCTTGGATATATCGCGTTCGAAGAGGGCAACCTTTCATCGAAAGCCACTGAGGTGCTCAAGGAGCTCATCGGCTTCAAGATCCTGCGACTGACTACCTGATTCAGGATCGGTACCAGTTCTCTTCGTGGCAGTTGGCTTCCCTTTGCTCTCGGCATTCTCCGGGGAAGCTCGTGGCCGCCTCTGCCTCCCCCTATCAACCTCCCCCCCAAACAAGGCATAATTCACCGACCTACACCGACCGAATAGGGGAGGACCTGCGCGGACATGCCTCTCAGCCTCGCACTCTATCGGATGACCTCCGACCTCGGCCGTAGTCATCGTCAGAAACTTCAGACGCGAATGCAGGCGGCGATAGCCGGAGAGCCTGTCCTGAGCGCAGCGAATGGATTCCCCCTGTCGGGCATTCCCGCCCGGAAGGAACCTTCCGGGCGCTGTCCCTATGCCTTTACCTCCCCAGGAGGACCATCGCGCCAATGACCCTCGCACTCGCCCTCTTAGGCATCTTCGCCATCATGGCGGTTCTCATGTACCTCAACCGCCTCCCCGCCATCGTGGCCCTGCCCATCATGGCCATCGCCATTGCCATCGTCGCGCGGGTTCCGTGGCAGGACCTCACCGCCATCATCTCCGACGGCGCGTTTCGACTTCATAAGGCCTACGCCACAGCCATCCTCGGCGCCGTCATCGCCGAGATCGTCGCCAAGACCGGCGTCGCCGAGACCATGGTCAAGAAGACCGCCGAACTCGGCGGCGACAGGCCCATCGTCCTCGCCCTCCTCCTCACCGGCGTCATCGCTCTTCTCTTCACCACCCTCGGCGGCCTCGGCGCCGTCATCATGGTCGCCACCATCGTCTTCCCGGTTCTCCTCGCGCTGGGTCTCCCGCAGATCGCCGTCGGCTGCCTCTTCCTCCTTGGCATGAGCCTCGGCGGCATCTTCAACCTCACCAACTGGCAGCTCTACAAGGAAACGCTCGGTTTATCGACCGGCACCATCCTCACCTTCGCCGCGCCCCTCGCCGCCCTCATGGCCGCCGCCACCGTCGGCTTCGCCATCATCCAGCTCCGCCCCAACAAGCTCCGCCGCTACTGGGCCGATCCCGAGCCGGAGCGCAAGCTCACCTTCGCCCCCTGGTACTCGCTGCTAACGCCCATCATCCCCCTGGTCCCCGTCCTCACCTTCGGGATCTACAATCTTATCGCACAGCCCGAGGCGCCCTTCGACTTCCCCATCGTCACCGCCATGATCATCGGCATCGCCTACGGCCTCGTCGCCTGCCCGCGGCCCCCGCAGGGCCGCATTCAGCTCCTCACCCGCAGCGCCATCGACGGCATCGGCGCTGTCGCCCCCGCCGTCGCGCTGATGCTCGGCATCGGCATGCTCATCCAGGCCGTCACCCACCCGCTGGTGCTCCAGAACGTCCAGCCCCTGCTCACCGCCATCCTGCCGAGCACCCGCCTCGGTTACGTCGTCGTCTTCACCCTCCTCGCCCCACTCGCGCTCTATCGCGGACCGCTCAACGTCTGGGGAATGGGCTTCGGGCTCGCCAACATGATGGCCGCCGCCCCCGGCCTCGGCCCCGCCTCCATCATGGCCGCGCTGCTGTCAGTCGGCCAGCTCCAGGGCGTCTCCGACCCCACCAACACACACAATGTATGGATCGCGAATTACGTCGGGGTGGACGTGCAACGCATACTTCGTGCCACGCTTCCCTACGTCTGGATCGCCGCCCTCGGAGGCCTCGTCGTCGGCGCGGTTCTCTTCATGAAATAGCCCGTAAGCGCCGCCCCCTCACGCCGCCTCTGCCAGCGCCATCCGCCCGTGGCAGCCCGGGCACCTGTGCCAGATCGCCGACAGAAGCCCTCTGCGAAGCTGCATGCCGCAATCCACACACACGTACCACTGGTCCGCTTTGCGCCGCTCGTCCGTCGAGAGCGGCACTCGAACCTCCATGTCGCCGCCTCTGCCGACAGAAGATTCAGTCGCTCATTGACACTCACTTGCACACATCATACCAGACTGGAAGTCTCCGGGGTCCCCCTTCCTTGCCCCTGCCACACCCCTATGCTATAATCCCGCGTCCCTTTCTCACTCATAGGAGGCCGCAATGCGGAAACGACTTCTCGCAGGTTGCATCGCACTCATCGCCTTCATGGCGCTGGTCTCCACCGCTGCCTTCGCGCCGAGCGCTCCCAGCGACATCGCCCCGCCCCTCTCCGCCCAGTGGGTCTTCTCCATGGGCGCCGACCCCATGAACGTCGCCCGCTCCGTCATCCAGAACGACCGCGTCTACGTCTCCCACAAGGGCGTCCTCCACTGCCTCGACAACGTCACCGGCGCGGAGAAGTGGAGCTTCGAGCCCGAGAATGCCACCGTCACCACCGCCCCCGTCTTGTGGAAAGACCTCATCATCGTCGGCGCCACTAACGCCATCGTCTACGGCCTCGACGCCAAGACCGGCGACCCCGTCTGGGAGCACATCTGCGCCTCCACCATCGCCCCCGACCCCCTCGTCTTCGGCGACATGCTCCTCGTCGGCGCCGGCCAGATGGTCTACGCGCTTTCCCCCGCCACCGGCGACGCCTCCTGGATCTGCTCCCTCAACTCCACTGCCAAGGCAGGGCCCCTCTCCGACGGCTCCATGGTCTACTTCCTCTGCCAGGACGGCACCGTCCAGTGCGTCGATGCCCGTCAAGGACGCTATCGCTGGGCCTGCCGCCTCCTCACCGGCCCGCGCACCTTCCGGCCCATCGTCGCCAGCCAGCGCGTGATCGTCGCCAGCGGCAACCGAGTCTACGGCGTCGCCCGCAGCGGCGCCGTCGCATGGACCGCCGAGATGCCCGCCGGCGTCGGCGGAGCGCCCACCCTCGTCGGAGACGTCATCTACGTCCCCTGCGTCGACGGCAAGATATACATCCTCTACGCCCGTTCCGGCGCGCCCCGTCGCAGCATCGAGTACAAGGTCGATCACTCCATGACCGCCCCGCCCGCGGTCACGGAAACCGTCGTCGCCGCCGGCTCGGCCGATGCCCTCATCTATGTCTTCGATAGAGCTTCCGGGGCCGTCAAGTGGACCTACCGTTGTCGCGCCCCCGACCGCGTCGCCAACGAGGCCGCCGAGAATGGCATCTACGCCCCCATCACCGTCGCCGGCGGCTCCCTCTACTGCCTCACCGGCAGCGGCGACCTCTACCGCTTCTCAGCCTCCGCCCCCGACCCCGCGGGCCCCGTTTTCGGCGACTTCGAGCCCGAGCCAGGCTCCGCTATCCCCGGCGGCCAATACGTCCGTGCAGTATGCTCCATCACAGATGACGGAACCGGCGTCGATCCCGCCTCCGTGACGGGCTCGATCGACGGCACTCCACTCGACGTCACCTTCGACCCCGTCGACGGCGTCGCCACCCTCCGAGCCTCGATCGTTCCCGACGGCTCCCACATCCTGAAAGTCTCCGCCCGCGACTACCGCGGCCACGAGACATCCACAGAGTGGAGCTTCGTCACCGACGTCAGCATCATACCGACCCCTGAGGTCACCTCGCCCGGACAGGCCGGAGCCGCCGCAGGACGCGGCGGCCGCGGAGGCGGCCGCGGAGGTGGCCGCGGAGGTGGCCGCGGAGGCGGCCGCGGAGGAGCTGGCGGCGGGGGCGGTCGTGGCGGCCGGAGAGGCTTCTAGCCCCAGTGCCGAGGCCCGACCGGAAAGCACATAGAGGAGCCGGGAGGTCCGCGTGACCGAGCGCGAGGCCTGGCTGGCGCTGAACGCGGCGGAGCTCCCCCCTCGCACCGCCCTCGACCTGCTCGATCACTACGGCTCGCCCGACGCCATCATTGCTGCCGGCGCCCGCTCGGTCGCCCAGGCCGCGCAGCTCTCACCTCGCGAGGTCATGCGTCTCTCTGCCGCCGCAAAGCGCACATACCGGCCCGACCTCGACAAGCTCGACCGGCTCGGCGCCCACCTCATCACCATCCGCGATTCCGAGTATCCCTCTAACCTCCGCCAGATCCACGACCCGCCCCCCCTCCTCTTCGTCTGCGGCTCCATCTTACCCGGCGATGAACGCTGCATCGCCGTCGTCGGCACCCGGCGCGTCACCCCGTACGGCCGCCTCGTCTCCGAGACCCTTGCCCGCGACCTGGCAGCCCGCGGCATCACCGTCGTCAGCGGCCTCGCCGTTGGTGCTGATGCCGCCGCCCATCGCGGTGCCCTCAGTGCCGGCGGGCGTACCATCGGCATCCTTGCCTGCGGCCTGGACGTCCCCTACCCCCGCGACACCCTCGAGCTTCGAGAGCAGGCGGCCGAGCGCGGCGCCGTCATATCAGAGGTGCCCCTCGGCACCCCTGCCCGCCCTCAGCGCTTCGCCGCCCGCAATCGCCTCGTCAGCGGACTCGCCCTCGGCGTCGTTGTCACCGAAGCCCCAGAGCGCAGCGGCGCCCTCATCACCGCCAATCTCGCCGCCAACCAGGGGCGCCAGGTCTTTGCCGTCCCCGGCTCCATCAACAGCGAATTCAGCCGCGGCACCCACGCCCTGCTCCGCGATGGTGCTCACATCGCCGCATCCGTGGAAGATATACTCGACATGCTCAACCTCCCGGAGACAATCCCGGCGGCGAAGCCGGAAGCGCCGGACGAAGGCGCTGCCCGCCCGGCCGACCTGACGGTCGACGAAGATGCCATCCTCGGAGCCCTTTCGCTGCAGCAGAGACATGTCGATGACATCATAGAGGAGTGTCGGGTGCCCGCCTCGCGCGCCTCCGCCGGGCTCCTCATGCTGGAATTGAAGGGATTAGTCAGAAGACTCCCGGGGAACATGTTCATGCGCGTGCGGTGACCGATCGGGACCGCCGTTCGCGCAAGCACTCGAGATCACATTATGGCTAAATCACTCATCATAGTCGAGTCTCCCGCGAAGACGCGAACCATCGGCCGCTTCGTCGGCAAGGAGTACGCCCTCGCGGCCTCGATGGGCCACGTGCGCGACCTCCCGAAGAGCGCTCTCGGCGTCGACGTAGAGCATGACTTCAAGCCCAAGTACCTCAACCTCCGCGACCGCGCCTCCGCCCTCAAGAAGCTTCGCGAAGCCGTCGCCAAGGTCGAAGACGTCTACCTCGCCACCGACCCCGACCGCGAGGGCGAGGCCATCGCCTGGCACCTCGCCGAGGCGCTCAAGATCGAGCACCCCAAGCGAATCGAGTTCAACGAGATCACCCGCTCCGCCGTCACCCACGCCTTGGAGCATCCCCGCACCATCGACTCCAACCGCGTCGACGCCCAGCAGGCGCGCCGCATCCTCGACCGGCTCGTCGGCTACAGCCTCAGCCCCCTCCTCCAGCGAAAGATGAAGAAGTGGGGCCTCAGCGCGGGCCGCGTCCAGTCCGTCGCTGTCCGCCTCATCTGCGAGCGAGAGCGCGAAATCCAGGCCTTCGTCCCCGAGGAGTTCTGGGACATCACCGCCTTCGTCACTCCCAACGGCCCCGACGATGCCTTCCAGGTCAAGCTCGTTTCCAAGGACGGCAAGAAGCTCAAAATCGGCAACGGCGACGATGCCCAGCGCGCCGCCCTCGAGATCTGGGAGTCGGCCCTTCGCGTCGCTCACCTCAAGGAATCCCGCCAGAACCGCCGCCCCCAGCCCCCCTTCATCACCAGCACCCTTCAGCAGGACGCCGCCAACCGCCTCGGCTTCTCTGCTCGCCAGACAATGCGCGTCGCCCAGCAGCTTTACGAAGGCGTCGACCTCGGCGAAGAAGGCCCCGTCGGCCTCATCACCTACATGCGCACCGACTCCCCCCGCGTCGCCGCTGAAGCCCAGGCCGCCGCCCGCGAGGTCATCGAATCCCAGTTCGGCAAGGAGTACCTCCCCGAGAAGCCCCGCCAGTACGCCTCCGGCCGCGGCGCCCAGGAGGCGCACGAGGCCATCCGCCCCACCTACCCCGACCGCACGCCCGACCAGGTCGCCCCCTCCCTCGACGATCGCCAGCGGCGCCTCTACGAGCTCATCTGGAACCGCTTCATCGCCAGCCAGATGGCCGATTTCCGTCTCCTCATCAATGCCGTCGACGTTTCCGCAGGGCCCTATCTGCTCCGCGGCCGCGGCGTAAAGGTGCTGTTCCCCGGCTTCACCCGTGTCTACCGCACCCGCGATGCCGAGGTCGTCATCCCCGACCTCGAACAGGGCATGTGGCTCGATCCCCTCGGGCTCACCTCCCTCCAGCGCTTCACCGAGCCGCCCGCTCGCTACAGCGAAGCCAGCCTCGTGCGCGCCCTCGAAGCCAAAGGCATCGGCCGTCCCAGCACCTATGCCCCCATCATCAGCACCGTCCAGGACCGCGGCTACGTCTATCTCGAAGAGAAGAAGTTTCGCCCCACCGACCTCGGCTTCGTCGTCACCGACCAACTCGTCACCCACTTCCCCGACATCGTGAACGTAGAGTTCACCGCCGGCATGGAATCCGAGCTCGACCGGATCGAGGAGGGCAAGGCCGCCTGGGTCGAGACCGTCCGCACGTTCTATGGGCCCTTCGCCAAGTCCGTCGAGGCGGCCGACGAGAAGATGGAGAAGGTCGCGGTCCAGCCGCAGGAAACCGACGAAGTCTGCGAGGAGTGCGGCAAGCCCATGCTCCTCCGCGTCGGCCGGCGCGGCCCCTTCCTCGCCTGCTCCGGCTATCCCGAGTGCAAGCACACCCGGCCCGCACCCGGATCCAAAGACGAGGAGCGCCCGAAGGCCCCTCCCCCCGAGCCCACCGACGAAGTCTGCGACAAGTGCGGCAGCCCCATGGTCATCCGCTCCGGACGGCGCGGCCGTTTCCTCGCCTGCTCCGCCTTTCCCAAGTGCAAGAAGACCCGCCCTCTCCCCGAGGAAGAAGCCAAGCTCGCCAAGCTCGCCGAAGGCCACACCTGCGATGAATGCGGCAAACCCATGGCCGCCCGCCAGGGCCGCTACGGAGTCTTCCTCGGCTGCACCGGCTACCCCGACTGCAAAGGCATCAAGCGCCTCCCCAAGGACACATAGCGCAGCCGCCGCGCTCCCCCCCCCGTTGGGCGGGAGCGGAAACTCCTGCCACCTTCACATCTTGTGGGAGCCCCGTCCCCGGGGCGAATCCCGTAGGAGCGGCATTCCTGCCGCGACCCATCTCTCCATAGGAGCGGCATTCCTGCCGCGACCCATCTCTCCATAGGAGCGGCATTCCTGCCGCGACCCATCCGCCTCCCTCTGCGCAGGTCCGCCGCCGCTCTCTCTTCGCCTCCCCCTCACACCGCCTGAACCCCACCTAATCCCCCTTCCTGGGCTGCCCGCCTCCCGCCTCCACCACACCATCTCCCGCGCCCCTCCAACCTCCTTCGCTTGACACGGCCGAACAGCCGATGATATCATCGCCCACACTTAAGGGAAGTGACGATCCATGACATCCTCTGAGCAATCCTATCGCACCGCAGTCGTCGGAGCGCGCGCTGTCGGGCGCGAGATGATTCGCGTCCTCCGCCAACGTCGCTTCCCCATGAAGAGCCTGCGCGTCTTCGCCACTCGCGAGCGCGACATCGTCGTCGATGGCGAGACTTACCACGTCGAGGTCATCGGCGAAGACGTCTTCGACGACATCGACGTCGCCTTCTTCGCCGGCGGCGATACTCGCGAAGGCCACTTCGGCCCCGTCGCTGCTCGGCGCGGCACTGTCGTCATAGACAACGGTGACGCCTTCCGCCTCGATCCCGAGGTGCCCCTCGTCGTGCCCGAGGTGAACCCCGACGCCCTGCGAGATCACCATAACCTCATCGCCAACCCGAACTGCTCCACCATCCAGTTCGTGGTTGCCCTGAAGCCCCTCCACGACGCGGCCCGCCTCAAGCGGGCCGTCGTCGCGACCTACCAGGCCGTTTCGGGGCGCGGCACCTCCTCCGAGGGCAGCGATCCCGTCGATACCCTCCGCCAGGAGATGGTCATCCTCGGCGAGCGCCTCTGCCAGGCCGCCGACGCCGGCCTTCCTGAGGAGCGCCTAGAGGTCATCATCCGGTTCGCCCACGAGTGTCGCGGCGCTCTCTGCAGCGACGCCACCCTCTTCCCCCATCCCATGGCCGGAAACGTCATCCCCCACATCTCCAGCTTCCAGGACGACGGCTACTCCAAGGAAGAGATGAAGCTCGTCAACGAAACCCGCAAGATCCTCCGCGAGCCCGATCTCAAGATCACTGCCACCACCGTCCGCGTCCCCGTCTTCAACTGCCACTCCGAGGCCGTCAACCTGGAGTTCGAGAAGCCGATCTCCCGCGAGCAGGCCATCGAAATCCTGGGCAGCGCTCCCGGCGTCGTCGTCATCGACGACCTCGCAGAGGCGCGCTACCCCACGCCCTTGGAGTGCTCCGGCACCGACGAGGTTTTCGTCGGCCGCATCCGCAAAGACGACACCGTTCCCAACGGCCTGAACATCTGGGTCGTGGCCGACAACCTCCGCAAAGGCGCGGCGCTCAATACCATTCAGATAGCCGAGAAGATGATCGAAATGGGGTTGCTGACCCCCAAGTCTAACTGAGGATCAACGCGCGATGAAGGTTGTGGTCCAGAAATTCGGCGGCACCTGCGTCGAGTCCGAAGAGAACCAGCTCATCACGGCCGAGCGCATCATGGAGGCGCGCGACCGCGGCCTCTATCCCGTCATCGTCGTCTCCGCCATGGGACGCCAGGGACAGCCGTACTCCACGGCCGAGCTCGTCAGCACCGTCCGGCGCATCCATCCGGACATCGAGCCCCGCGAGCTCGACCTCCTCATGTCCTGCGGCGAGATCATCTCCACCGTCGCCATGGCCCACCTCCTCCGCACCAAAGGCTACGAAACGATCGCCCTCAGCGGCGGCCAGGCCGGCCTCATCACCGATGGCTTCTACGGCCATGCCCGCATCGTCGGTATCCAGCCGACCCACCTCTTGTCCGCCCTTCAGGACGGCCTCATCGTCTTCGTTGCCGGCTTCCAGGGCAATACCGGAACCCACCAGATCACGACCCTGGGCGCCGGTGGCAGCGACTACACCGCTGTCGCCCTCACCCACGTCATCAAGGACACCCCCCAGCTTCCCTTCGGCGAAGAGCTGGAGGTCGAGCCGCTCCAGATCTTCAAGGAAGTCGACGGGATCATGACGGCCAATCCGAAGAGCTTGGACGGCGACAACCCGCCTCGCACCCTGCCGCAGCTCACCTACGACGAATGCGTTGCCATGTCCCGGCTCGGCGCCGAGGTGCTCCAGCAGCAGGCGGCCGAGATGGCCCGCAAGTACGCCATCCCCGTTACCGTCAGGAACTTCCAGGTCCCGGGCAGCGCCGGCACCACCGTCGGCGCCCCGGCGAGTTCCTCCGACGTCGACCGCGCCACCGCTATCGTCGATCAGCCCAGCCTCGTCATCTTCGACATCGAATCCGACAACCCGCGGCTCTCCCTCCAAATCGCCGAGCGCCTCGAGCGGGTTCGCCTCACCTTTTTCCAGGTATCCACGAAAGAGGCCGGCACGCGCTTCGCGGTGCGCCCGCTCAAGTACGGCAGCGTCGATTCCATCATCCGCCACGTCCTCGCCGAGCGTCAGGTCAGCGCCGAGATCAACTCCAGTGACTTCGCTCTCGTCTCCGTCGTCGGCGAGGCCGGCCGCCGCCAACTCGACCACTGGAACGCGCAGGCTGAGCGCGTGCTTGCTGACAACGGGATAGACATCCACGGCGGCGCCCGCGACGATATCAGCCTCTCCTACCTCGTTCCCGAGGAGCACCGCAAGAAGGCCGTCAGCGCCCTGCACAAAGCCCTCGTGCTCTAAGTCTCTCCATAAAGAGGAGGTCATAGGCTTGGCCCTGCAGCTCAAAGGCGTGTTCGCGCCGAACATCACCCCCTTCTCAGACAATGCCATCGACGAGACCGCCCTCCGCCGCGTGCTCGACTACTTCCTCGATAGCGAGATCGACGGCCTCGTCCCCTGCGGGACCACCGGCGAGTCCGCCACCCTCACCCACGACGAGCACCGCCGCGTCGTCGAGCTCACCATCGAGCACGCCGCCGGGCGCGCCCCCGTCATCGCCGGCGCCGGCTCCAACAGCACCGCCGAGGCCATCGACCTCGTCGAGCACGCCGAGAGCGCGGGCGCCGACGCCGCTCTCGTCATCTGCCCCTACTACAACCGCCCCACCCAGGCCGGGCTCGTCCAGCACTTCACGAAGGTTGCCGAGTCCACCTCCCTCCCGCTAATCATGTATAACATCCCCTCCCGCACCGGCGTCAACATGGAGGCCGCCACCACCGTTCGCCTCGCTCAGGTCCCCAACATCGTCGGCATCAAGGAAGCCAGCGGCAACCTCCACCAGATCGGCGAGATCATCCGCCTCGCGCCTCCCGACTTCGCCGTCCTCAGCGGCGACGGCGCTCTCGCCTTCTCCATCTGCTGCCTCGGCGGAGTTGGCGCCATCCTCGCCGACGCCCACATCCTGCCCGCCGAATGGCGCCGCATGGTCGACCTCATCGCCGCCGGGAACATCGCAGAGGCCAGAGAGATCCACTACCGCCTCCTCCCCATCACCGACGCACTCTTCATGGAGACCAACCCCGCCCCCGCCAAGGCCGCGCTCGACATCATGGGCATCTGCTCCCCCGAGGTGCGACTACCACTCCTGCCCGCCACCGATGCCTGCCGCGCCGTCCTGCGAGAGGAGCTCTCCAAGCTTGGCATCATCTGACGCCGAAGACGCACTGGAGCAGGTCCACGCCCAGATCCGCGCCTGCCGCCTCTGCTCCCTCTCGCAGAACCGCACTCGCGCCGTCCCCGGCGAGGGCGCAGCCGCCGCCGACGTCATGTTCGTCGGCGAGGCCCCCGGGGGCGACGAAGACCGTCAGGGACGCCCCTTCGTCGGCCCCGCCGGCCGCCTCCTCACCGAGCAGCTCAAGAAGATCGGCATCGACCGCAGAAACGTCTTCATCACCAATGTCGTCAAGTGCCGGCCCCCCGGAAACCGCGATCCCCAGCCGGCCGAAATCGAAGCCTGCCGCGACCATCTCCTCTCTCAGATCGCGCTCGTCAACCCCAAAGTCATCTGCACCCTCGGCCGTTTCGCCGCCCAGACTCTCATCGACCCCAGGCTCTCCATCACTCGCCAGCATGGCAACCCCAGGCGCATGAGCGGCATCCTCTACCTCCCCATCTATCATCCCGCCGCCGCTCTCCATCAGGCCCGCCTTATCGACGCCCTCGAGAGCGACTTCCGCCGGCTTCGAGCGCTCCTCGACGAAGAGCTCGACGACACTCCTTCCTCGCCCAGGCGCGCCCATGCTTAGGAGCAGTTTCGGAACTCGGGCCTGGATTGCGCATGAGCCGTCCGGGCTCCTGAGCCCGCCTCGGGGGAGCCATTTTCCGGTGACTGAAACTGCTTTCGGCACCGGGTTTCACCGTGATACCATCTCGCGAGCCTCGGCCGGAGAGTCTCGAAATGGCTTCTAGCCGCGCCGCCCTCAACTTCAGGAGCCTTGGGCCGGATCGCACCCTCGAGCAGAAATTCTACGCCGCCGCCGCCGCCGGCTTCGCCGCCGTCGGTCTCGGCCAAGTCGACATCGATCGACCGGAGGAGCGCGCCCGGCAGGAGCTTCGCCTCAGCGATCTCGCCATCGCCGAGATCGAAGCAGTTACCGGTTGGATGCAGTCCGGAAGCACCGCCCGCAGCCTCGCCCTCGTCCAGGCCGAGCACATGTTCGAGACCGCCGCCGATATCGACGCCTCCCTCGTCCTCGCCTGGCCCTCCGACGAGCCCGTCGAACCTCTCGCCGCCGCCACCTACTTCGCCGATCTCTGCCGCGCCGCCCAGCCCTTCGGCGTCCGTGTCGGCCTCGAGTGCCTCGGCCAATCCCCACTCGTGCAGGACCTCGCCTCCGCCTGGCGTATTGTGGAAGTAGCGGAGATGGACAACGGCGGCCTGGTCATCGATACTTTTCACTTCTATCGCGGCGGTTCGACCGTCCCTATGATCGAATCCATCCCTGGCGAGAAGATCTATCTCGTCCAGATCAGCGATGCGCCCGGTCTCCCGGTCCGCGAGCTCGAAGACCGGCACCGGCTCTATCCTGGCACGGGGGCGATCCCCCTGGAGTCGATCCTGGCGGCCGTTCGCGCCAAAGGCTATTCCGGCTACTACTCTCTCGAGCTGCAAAACGAGGAGTACTGGAAGGAAGACCCCGTCATCGTGGCCGCCGAGGGATTCCGCTCCATGCGCCGTCTGGATATCGTCTAAGGAGGACCCACTGCTATGCCCGAAGAGATCCTCGCAGAACTCAAGACCATCTGCGACAAGATCCGCAAGGAGTTCGACAAGAAGGACTCCGGCAGAGAGAAAGGGCTCACCCGCTCGCGCGAGGTCATCCGCAACAGCGCCAACGCCATCCGCGCCGTCCACCGCGGCGAGTTCGACGAAGCCAAGGCCCTCATGGAGGACAGCGCCAAGCTGCTCGCCGAGGCCGACGAAGCGCTCAAGGACCACCCCGATGTCTATTACGCCGGATTCGTCCAGGACGCCCAGAAGGAGCACGCCGAGGCCCATCAGACCTATTCCCTCATCCGCGGCGAGCCCCTTCCCGACCCCGATGACCTCAAGGTCAGCTACGCCCCCTACCTCAACGCCCTCGGTGAGGCCGTCGGCGAGCTCCGCCGTTACGCCCTCGATGGCATCCGCCGCAACGATCTCGGCTGGGGTGAGGGCATCCTCGCCAACATGGATGAGATCTACTACGCCATGAGCTCCTTCGACTACCCCAACGCCATCTCTCGCGGCCTCAAGCGCACCGCCGACGTCACCCGCTCCCTCATCGAGCGCACCCGCGGCGACATCACCAACGCCGTCCGCCAGCAGCGTCTCGAATCCGCCCTCGCCGACATCGAGTCACGCCTGAAGGAGCATTCCGACTGACGCCCATTCTCGGGGTGGGGCAGGAGCCGTGGGCGCCGTAGCCTTGGCGAAGGCGGCTTCCCTCCTGTCCCTACCCCTACGCTCCCAGCGCCCTCCCCTCAATCCGGTAGTGGGTCAGTTTGAATGTTAAGGCAAGCAAGGGCGGGCATGTGCTCCGGGCGCGACATTGCGCTTCGATAAGGTGTCTATACTAATGGTAGGTGTAGAAGAGCACAGTCCCAAACGGATGTTCGCTGACGCAAGAAAAATCCTCTGGGGCGACTGTTAAGGGGAGGAAATCCCTTCTCTGTGAGCAATATGTGGAAATATGGTACAGCCCTTAGGGGAAGAGTCTATGACGAATCCATGTGACACAACTGGAAGCGAGACCCTGAGCGAGGAGGTCGCCCTCTACGAATCAAAGCGCTCGGAATTCCTGCTGGATTATGAGGGCAAGTTCGTCTTGATTAAGGGTTCCGAAGTTGCGGGGTTCTTCGACGATGAGTCGGAGGCCTATAAGGTCGGGCTAGAGCGATTCGGAAATACCCCCTTCCTCATCAGGCAGGTGGCGCGGCAGGACGCGGTGCAGAACACCCCGGCGCTGCACTTTGGACTGATCCGTGCCCACACTTAGCATTCACTTCCAAGCGCAGGTTCCTGGGTCCGTTGTCCTGGCCAAGCAGGGGTTCCGGCTTGCCATCGAACTGAGAGTGCCGGAGCAACTGGAGAAGTTGCTTCTCTCCGAGAACAAGCCCGTGCCCGCTCCCCTGACGGGGCCTGGACTGATAGACACGGGCGCAACGTTCAGCATGATAGACGAGGGTGCGGTTGCACATCTCTGCGTCTCGCCTGTAGGCGTCGTGACCTTGGGCACGGCAGGCGGAAGCAAACAGTCTGCCCTATACCCAGTGAGACTCGCGATAACCACCCCTCCTCCTAATCAGCCGCTCCTTCGCGCGGAGTTTGCGGGGATCACAGCCGGCCCCCTCAAGGACTGCGGCCTGCTGTGCTTGATAGGAAGGGACATCCTGTCAAACGCGACCATGGTCTACGACGGTGGTGGGGGCCACGTCTCCCTCTCGTTCTAGCGCGAGCGGCGTCGCGAGATGGCTGGACGTGCCCCCCTTCCCCTCAATCCCCTCGCGTTGCGCCCCGAACAACCCCTATGCTATAATCCCCCTCACCGACTCCCACACCAGGTTTCGAGGAACCATGTCCAGCAAAAAAGTCATCTTCTCCGCCATGCAGGTCACAGGCAAGCTCCATCTCGGCAACCTGGAGGGCGCCCTCCGCAACTGGGTCCGCCTCCAGGACGAGTACGAGCTCTACGCCGGCATCGTCGACCTCCACTCCCTCACCACCGCCTACGAAGACACCAGCCCCATCCTCGAGAACGTCCGCGAGGCCGCCATCGACTACCTCGCCGCCGGCCTCGATCCGGAGAAGATGTCCATCGTCGTCCAGTCCTGGGTCCCCCAGCACTGCGAGCTCCACCTCCTCCTCTCCATGATCACCCCCGTGAGCTGGCTGGAGCGCGTCCCCACCTACAAGGAAAAGCGCGAGCAGCTCCACATCGCCGCCCCCAACTACGGCCTTCTCGGCTACCCCGTCCTCATGGCCGCCGACATCCTCGTCTACCGCGCCGACCTCGTCCCCGTCGGGAGAGACCAGGAGCCCCACCTGGAGATCACCCGCGAAATCGCCCGCCGCTTCAACTACCTCTACGGCGACACCTTCCCCGAGCCCCAGTCCCTCCTCACCGAGTTCGCCGTCCTCCCCGGGCTCGACAATCGCAAGATGAGCAAGTCCTACGACAACTGCATCTACCTCTCCGACACCCCCGACGACGTCCGCAAGAAGGTCGGCACCATGTTCACCGACCCTCAGAAGATCCGCAGGGCCGACCCCGGCCACCCCGAGGGATGCCCCGTCTTCGCCTACCACCAATGCTACGACGCGGGCACCAGCCCCGAGGCCAAGCGCACCTGCGAATCCGGCGCGCTCGGCTGCGTCGCCCACAAGAAGCAGCTCGCCGACATCCTCATCGAAGAGATCACCCCCCTCTGGGACCGCCGCGCCGCCATCGTGGCCGACCCCGGCTACGTGGACCGCGCCCTCCAGCAAGGCGCCGCCCGCGCCCGCGAGAAAGCCACCGAAACCATGGACCTCGTCTGGAAGGCGATGAAGCTGCGGTAGGGGAGGATAGGCGGCAACTGCTGACCCCATCCCTCGCAGCCCCGCCCGCGCCTTCGGCCCCAGCCCCTAAACAGCCTCTTAGCACAGGCAGGACAACCAACGCGCGCGCTGAAGATACTCACCAACGCGGTATGCCCTCCGCACGAAGCTGACCGCGCCAGTCCGCCGCTCGGAGGGGGTCTCGCTTGCGGCGTCACGGAAGACATCATCGCACGCTCGTCGGGGATGAATCTGCCACCCCGTCGCGCCCCCTCCACGACGTCCTCGCCTGCCTTCTCATCATATGCCTCTGCCTGGGCTTCTTCTGGCCCGTCTTCTCCGAGCGCGTCCTCCTTCCCGCCGAAGGGATGTTTCTCATCGATCCCCTGTTCGTCAACCACCGGCCCCCAAACGTATCCGAATGGCAGAACACCCTCCTCGTCCCCGACCTCATGGGCATGATCTATCCCTGGCGTTACTACGCCTCATCCAGCGCCGAGGCCGGCTGCATCCCTCTCTGGAATCCCTACTCGGGCTGCGGCATGCCCTTCCTCGCCAACAACCAGTCCGCCGTCCTCAACCCCGTCAACCTCTTACTCAATATGCTCTTCGTCGCCCCCGTCGCCCAGACCATCTTCGGGCTCCTCACCATCATCATCGCCTGCCTCCTCACTTACGGCCTCGTCCGATCCCTCGGCGGCAGACCCGTTGGCGCGATCCTCGCCGCCCTCACTTTCGGCTTCTCCGGCTTCATCTTCATCTGGCTCGGCTACCCCCTCGCCGCCGCCGGCGCCCTCCTCCCAGGCCTCCTCTGGGCCACCCACCGGCTCTTCTCCAAGCCCACCATCTGGGCATCCGTGCTCATCGCCCTCGTCATCGCCTGGCAGCTCCTCGCCGGCCACCTCAGCACCTCCGTGCAGACACTCGCCTTCTGGGGAGTCTTCGTCCTCTACGAGATCGTCCGCGGGCGCCGCGCCGATCCACCCCTCCGGGTCCGCCGCTCCCTCGCCCTGGTCGCCTCCTCCCTCCTCCTCGGCTGCCTCCTCAGCGCCGCCCAGTCCCTCCCCACCTGCGAGTACTTCGGGCTCAGCACCATCGCCTCGTGCGGCCGCTCCCGCTGGTCCAACGCCGACACTCTCGAAAGCCTGAAGCAAGGCCTGCTCGGAGACGTCCAGTTCCTGCAAACCATCGCGCCGGGCGAGGCCGCCCTTCTCCTCAACCCCGAGTCCCACGGCCATCCCGCCTTCGCCGACTACCAGCAAACAGAGGGCTACGGCAACTACGCCGAGCGCGCCATCTACCCGGGAGCCCTCGCCCTGCTCGCCCTCATCGCCGGCCTGCTTCGTCCGCCGCCGCCCGGCCCCCGGCGCTTCTTCCTCCTCGCCGGCTGGTTCGTCCTCGGCGTGCTCCTGCATCTGCCCCTCTTCAACACCGTCACCTATCTGCCCATCCTCCGCCTCGCCGCGCCCCAGAGAATGCGCTTCATCTTCAGCCTCTGCGCCGCCGTCGTCCTCGGCCTGACCGCCTCCGACTGGCTGAGCAGGACGGACCGGCGTCGGCCCCTTCCCTGGGTCCTCGGCGTGATGCTCGCCATCGGCTCGGCCGCCCTCGCCACCTCCTTCCTCCTCCGCGTTTCACCCGACCTCGGGCGAATGCCCGCGAGCCTCGCCATACTCCGGGTGGCCAAGCTCTTCGCCCCCGCGGCCGCCGCCCTCGCCGCGGCCCTCTGCCTCTTCCGCCTCGCCCGCGGCCGGATATCTCCTCGCGCACTGGCGCCGCTCCTCCTCCTCATCGTCGCCTCCGATCTCATGCTCTTCGGAGCCAGGTGGCACCCGCTCTCCGCCCGCCGCCACGTGCTGCCGGACATCCCCGAAGTGGCGCGCATACGCGAGCTCGCCGGCCGCAGGCGCGTCACCGCCCCGTCTGACGTCTTCCGCCCCAACCTCTCGGTCCCGTATCGCATCTATGACACCCGCGACTACGACCCCCTATCGGTCGCCCGCTACGTCTCCCTCATCGAAGTCTCGCAGGGCCTCCGTCCCGGCGAGATGCCCGCCATCTCACTCGGCAGCGACACACCCAACCCGCGCCTCCAGCGCCTCGCCAGCGCGCCCTACCGCCTCTCCCTGCACGAGGACGGCTATCCCTATCTGGACCTCACCACACCCGTGCTCCCCCGCGCCTACCTGACCACCGGCATCCTCGTGCGGGCCGGCGATGACGCGCTCCACGCCGTCGTCCACGAGATCGACCCCTTCGCCCAGGCCGTCATCGAGACTGCCGCCGCTTCCGAGTCGGGCCCGCAGCCCATCGCCCCCGCCCAGATCACCACCTACGCGCCCCAGCGCCTCACCATCTCCGCCACCGCGCCCTCCGACGCCTGGCTCGTCCTCACCGACACCTACTTCCCCGGCTGGCGCGCGGCCGTCGACGACGCCGAAGTCCCCATCGCCCCCGCCAACTACGCCTTCCGCGCCGTTCCCGTGCCCGCGGGAGCCCACACCATCACCTTCGTTTACGAGCCCGCCAGCTTCCGCGTCGGCCTCTTCATCAGCCTCCTCGCGCTCGCCGCCTGCGCCGCCGCCGCGCCCGCGGCGATGCTTTCCCGCCGCCGGCCCTCGCCCTCACCCCGCCACTGGACACCCCAGCGCAAATAAGGCATACTACACGGGGTATTTGCGGACCCACGTAGCGCGTAAGCGTAAGGCAGGAGCCTTGGGCGCCTTGGCGGCGCATCTCCTGCCCCGATACAGCAATGGTCGCAGCATCGGAGGCGGCAATGTTCGTACCAGAGCAACCCGCAGAGCATGCGGACACGCATCCGGCGGCGCCGCCGGATCGCATCTTCACGGGCCACCCCGTGAAGCTTACCATCGGAGACGGAGCTTCCGCTGGCAGTCGAGCCTCGACCTTCGAGGGCCCCCTCGATCTGCTCCTCTTCCTCATCGCGCGGGACGAGATCGACATCTTCGACATCCCCATCGAGCACATCACCAACGAGTACCTGCAGTACCTCGGCCGGCTCGATTCCCTCAACATCGACGTCTGCGGCGAGTTCCTCGTCATGGCCGCCCAGCTCCTGGAGATCAAGTCCCGTATGCTCCTCCCGCAGCAGGAGCGCGCCCAGGAAGAGCAAGAGGAGGCCGGCGACCCCCGCGCCGAACTCGTCGCCCGGCTCCTGGAATACAGGCGGTACAAGCGTGTCGCCGAAGAGCTTCGCGCCCGCGCCGAGCTCCAGCGCTTCGTCTTCTCCCGCCGCGCCCTCACCAACGGCGACGGCAACGGCAACGGCGACGCCCACGCCGCCCTGGAGCTCAGCGACGTCTCCGCCTTCGACCTCTGGGCCGCCTTCCAGAACGTCCTGGGCCGCGTCAAAGAGCCCTCCCAGGGAGAGGTCGTCCGGGCCCGCTTCACCGTCGCCCAGAAGATGGCCGCCGTCGCCTCCCGTCTGAAGTGGTCCAAGGAAGAGGGCATCCGGTTCGAGGAACTCTTCGACGAGGCCGTCACCCGGCTCGAGCTCGTCGTCACCTTCCTCGCCCTCCTGGAGCTCATCCGGCTGCGCCGCGTCCGCGTCGCCCAGGAGCGGAACTTCGGGGAAATCCGCGTCTACCCATATCGCACTGATAGCCAAGAATGACCGACCGGTTGCCTGAGGCGGAGTCGCCCACCCCAGCACAAGAGCAGACGGAAACCGAGGCCGGCCCCGACCGAGCGGAGAAGCGCGCGGCGCTGGAGGCCCTCCTCTTCATGGCCGCCGAGCCCATCCCCGCCGCCGAGCTCGCCGAAATCCTCGAGGTCACCCCGGCAGACGCCCAGCAGCTCGCCGCCGACCTTGCCGATCGCTACGCCGACTCCGGCCTTCAGATCACTCGCGTCGCCGGCGGCTACCAGGTCTGCACCCGCCCCCAGTACGGCCCCTTCGTCGCCAAGCTCCACAAGCCCGAGCGCTTCCGCCTCTCCCGCGCCGCCCTCGAAACCCTCGCCATCGTCGCCTACAAGCAGCCCATCACCCGCCCCGAGATCGAGGCCATCCGCGGCGTCAATTCCGACTCCCCCGTCGATACCCTCACCCAGTACGAGCTGATCCGCGAAGCCGGGCGGAAAGACTCTCCTGGCCGTCCCATGCTCTACCGCACCACCGACAACTTCCTCGGGCACTTCGGGCTCGACTCCGTCGAAGACCTCCCGAGCATCGACGCCATCCCCTCCGACGAGTCCGCCGTCCGCGCCGAAGTCAGCGCAGCCCTGGGCGCTCCCGAAGACAGCGAGTCGCCGCCCGAAGAAGGGGACGGCGCGCCGCCGTCCGAAACCGAAGATCAGCAGGACCCTCCCGAGGAAAGGCCGGAGGAGACGCAGGAGCAGTCGGGCTGATGCGTTTGGCGGCGGGCATCACGCGCGCGGGGGCGATTCTCGCCCTCTCGCTTCTTTCGACCATCCCCGGCCTCGCCGCGCCCCCCGCCATCCAGTCGAGCGCCGCCATCCTCATGGACGCGGACACCGGAACCGTCCTCTACCGGAAGTCGGCGGACGACTCCCGTCCCATGGCCAGCACCACCAAAGTGATGACCGCGCTCCTCGCGCTGGAGCACGCCGATCTCAATGAAGACGCCACCGTCTCCACCATCGTCAAGACTATCACCGGCTCCAACGTCGGCCTCCAGCCCGGCGATGTCGTCCGCATGGACGACCTTCTCACCGCCCTCCTCGTAGACTCCGCCAACGACGCCGCCGCCGTCATCGCCGAGCACATCTCCGGCTCCGTCGAGGATTTTGCCGACCTCATGAACGCCCGCGCCGAGCAGCTCGGCGCCACCCACACCCACTTCGTCAACCCCCACGGCCTCTACGACCCGAACCACTACGCCTCCGCCCACGACCTCGCCCTCATCACCCGCGAGGCCTTCGCCCACGACCGCTTCCGCCGGCTCGTCTCCGCGAAGGTCGCCGACGTCTCCCTCCCCGGCTCCCCCGAGGGCACCGTCCAGCTCATCAACCACAACAAGCTCCTCTGGCGCGCCGACTTCGCCACCGGCGTGAAGACCGGCTACGTCAAGCAGTCCGGGCACTGCCTCATCGCCAGCGGCGAGAAGAACGGCTGGCAGCTCATCGCCGTCCTCCTCGACAGCCCCGACATGTACACCGAGGCCCAGGCGCTCCTCCAATACGGCTTCACCAGCTTCGACCACCACATCTACGCCAGGCCCGGCGACGCCGTCGGCCGCGCCCGCGTCCGGGGCGGCCGCCGCTCCGACGTCCCCGCCGTCTGCCAGAAAACGCTCGCCTGCGTCTCCGGCCCCGGAGTAGGGGAGGAGTCCCGCCTCGAGGTCACCCTCAGCACCCTCAAGGCCCCCGTCTCCCAGGGCGAGCCCGCCGGCCAGGCGCAGCTCATCGCGGGCGGACGCGTTCTCGCTTCCTCCCCCCTCGTCGCCGGCGAAGACATTCCCCGTTCCCGGCTCCGCACATTCGCCATCTGGCTCCTGCGCATCACCCTTCTGCTCGTCATACTCGTGCTGCTGACGAGGACCTATGCCAAGGCTCTCAAAGCTCATCGCCGACGCAGGTATCGCTTCCCGGCGTAAGGCCGCCGACCTCATCCGCGCCGGCCGCGTCCGCGTCGATGGAGAGGTCGTCGCCGAGCCCGGCCGGCCCGTCGATCCCGAGACCCAGCGAGTGGAAGTAGACGGCCGGCCCATCGCCCTCCAGCCCAAGCGCTATCTCCTCCTCAACAAGCCCCGCGGCCCCATCTCCGCCGCCGCCGACGCCCGCGGCCGCCGCACCGTCCTCGACCTCCTGCCCGACATGACTGAGCGCCTCTACCCCGCCGGCCGTCTCGACGCCGACACCGAAGGTCTCCTCCTCATCACCAACGACGGCGACCTCACCTACCGCCTCACCCACCCGCGCTTCGGCATCGAGAAGGTCTACGAGGCGGAGGTCAAGGGCCGTCCCTCCCAGGCCGACCTCGCAGCTCTCGAAAAGGGAATCGTGCTCGAAGAAGGACCCACCGGCACCGCCCACACCAAGCTCCTTCGCGCGGGCAAGAACAGCTCCCGCGTCGAGATCGCCGTTCACGCCGGCCGCAAGCGCATGGTCCGCCGCATGTTCGAGGCCGTCGGCCACCCCGTCACCGCCCTCCGCCGCACCCGCATCGGCCCCCTCACCCTCGGCGACCTCCAGCCCGGCCAATGGCGCCCCCTCACCCCCGCCGAAATCACCGCCCTGAAAACCGCCGTCGATCCCTCTGGCACAAAAACGTAGGGCAGCGAATACCCCCCCCTGTCATTCCGACCGAAGTCCTGCGTAGCTTCAGCGCAGCAGGACGGAGCGGAGGAATCCATTCCCAAACGAGGCCTTCATGCAGCAAATCCCATTCCTATTCTTCAAGGAAGCTGCGAGATGACGGTGAATCACAGGCGGAGTGAAGACATACTATGTCTACATCATGGCGAGCTCTACGTGTACGCTATACACGGGGGTCACGAGTGATCTGGCGCGGCGGGTGTACGAGCACAAGAACGGATTGCTGGCGGGCTTCGCGAGACGTTACGGGATCACTCGTCTCGTCTACTGCGAAGCCACAGACGACGTATACGCGGCGCTCCAGCGGGAGAAGCAGATCAAGCGATGGAGACGCGCCAAGAAGGTAGACCTCATCGAATCGGTCAACCCAAACTGGGATGACTTGAGCTGCACGTGGCGACTCTAGCGCTGGGCCACTGGCTTCAGCAAGGGTCGAGATCCCCCCCCTGTCATTCCGACCGAAGTCCTGCGTAGCTTCAGCGCAGCAGGACGAAGCGGAGGAATCCGTTCCGAAACAAGCGCCTTCGCTGGCGAAGGCTATCCGCAGACAGCAAAAGGGCAGGACCCTGGTCCTGCCCTCGCGCACACCAACCCCTATGAAACGCGCCCTACGCCGCCCGCACCACCTTCCCACCCTTGCGTTGCTTCGGTAGCTTGCTGCCGAAGCCATGTCCGCCCGCCGTTCCCTCCCCCCAAAGCAAAAGGGCAGGACCCCGGTCCCGCCCTCGCACACACAAACCCCTATGAAACGCGCCCTACGCCGCCCGAACCACCTTCCCAGCCTTCAAACACTTCGCACACACCCGCATCCGCACCCGCTTCCCCCGGAGCAGTGCCGTGATGCGCTGAAGATTCGGAAGCCATCGCCTCTTCGTACGCACGTGCGAGTGGCTGACACTATTTCCGGCGAGCGGTCCTTTACCACAAACGTCACAGCGTTGGGCCATCACAAAACTCCCACACGTTATCCATCGGAACGTGGTATCATACCATACACTGCATGGCGGCCGCAAGCCGGCCGCCTCGGTCTTCCAATGACAGTTCGCGACCTCTACGACATACTCAAACACACGCCCCCCCTGACCTCCGAGGATTCCGCCGCCAAGGCGATTCGCCTCCTGCGCACTCGCGGCCTCCCCGCCGTCCCCGTCGCACAGGGCGCCCACGTCATCGGCATCGTCTCCGCAAACGACCTCCTCGGCCTCGTCGCAGGCGGCGCCGATCCCCGGCATATCCTCCGGACGACGCCCCTTTTCCAGGTCATGCGTCCCCTCACCGTCGCCGCCTCCGAGCACCAGACCCTCGAAAGCCTCGCCGGCGCCCTCCGCGATCGCCCCGCGCCCGCCGTCCCCGTCTTCGCCGCCGACGGCCGCTACCTCGGGCTCCTCCTCCCGCAGGACATCCTCGCCGCCCTCGCCGGAGAGCCCATCGTTCCCCCCATCGCCGGGCTCGCCACCCCCGTCGGCGTCTACCTCACCACCGGCGCCCTCCGCGCCGGAGCCGGCGACCTCGGCCTCGTCGCCACCGGCGCCTTCCTCATGGCCATCAACCTCGCCGCCTCCGCCGCCATCTACGGCCTCGCCCGGCTCGCCGACCATTTCATCCCCGTGCCCGAGCAAGTCGCCGCCCACCCCGGCGCCGCCGCAGCCATCCTCGCCCTCGTCCTCTTCTACGGGCTCCAGATACTCGTCTTCCTCCTGCTCCTCCGCCTCTCCCCCCTCGCCGGCATCCACGCCGCCGAGCACATGGTCGTCCGGGCCGTCGAGGAAGGAGAGGACCTGACCCTGGAGAAAGTCAGACGAATGCCTCGGGTCCATCCGCGCTGCGGAACGAACATCATGGCGCTGCTCATCCTGCTCGTCATCGCGCAGCAGCTCATGTCCTCCCTCGGCAGCGCCGTGGACGAGGGCTCGCGGGTCTTCGCCCTCTTCCTGGTGGTGATGATCGTCCTGCTCACCTGGCGTCGTCTGGGCGGGGGCCTCCAGCGTTGGGTCACCACCAAGCGGCCCGCCGATCGCCAGATCGAGAACGCGATCGTCGTGGGCGAGTCGCTCTTGCAGCAAGTGCAGGCGAGGCCCAGCGCCGCGGCCTCTTTCCGCCGACGCCTCTGGCACAGCGGCTTCGCCCAGGTGCTCGTCGGCTTCTTCGCCGTCTTTGCACTCGCTGAATATGGATTTCCTCTATTTGTCAAAGCGTGGGGCCTTCTTACGGGCTGACCACAGCGGAGCGATCATGGCAAGAGACCTCATCATCGAAGCACTGACGAAAGCTATCAGCCGGGCGCAGAAGGCCGGAGACCTCCCCGACGGCATCGGCGCGGGCATAGAACTCCAGACGCCCCGCGACCCCAAGCACGGCGACATCGCCACCTCCATCGCCCTCGCCCTCGCCAGCGAAATCGGCGGCCCCGCCCGCAAGATCGCCGACATGCTCCTGGCCCACATCGAACTTCCTGAAAAGGTCATCGGCAAGATCGAGGTGGCCGGCCCCGGCTTCATCAACTTCACCTTCGCCCCCGAGTACCTGCGCGGCATCGTCCGCGATATCTCCGAAAAGGGCGACGGCTACGCCCGCTCCGACGCCGGCGGCGGCAAGCGCCTCCTTCTGGAGTTCGTCAGCGCCAACCCCACCGGCCCCATCGCCGTCGTCCAGGGCCGCGCCGCCGCCATCGGCGACACCCTCGCCAAGCTCTTCGAGCGCACCGGCTGGCAGGTCTCCCGCGAGTACTACGTCAACGACGCCCTCAACTCGACCCAGATCCAGCGCTTCGCCGAAACCCTGGAGGCGCGCTACCTCCAGCAGCTCGGCCGGGAAGCCACCGTCTCCGAGGACGGCTACCAGGGCGACTACGTCATCGAGATGGCCGACGAGCTCGTCAAGTCCGAGGGAGACCGCTACCTCTCCATGCCCCGCGAGGAGCGCATGGCCGCCTTCTACGAGTACTCCCTGAAGAAGATCGTCGCCGGCCAGCAGAGCGACATGGACGCCTTCGGCGTTCGCTTCGACACTTGGTTCTACGAGAGCTCGCTCTACGAAAAGCACGAGGTCGAGTCCGCCATCACCGCCCTCAAGGAAAGAGGCCACACCTACGAGGCCGAGGACGCCCTCTGGTTCAAGGCGACCGAGCTCGGCGACGAGCAGGACCACGTCCTCGTCCGCCGCGACGGCCGCCCCGGCTACCTCGCCGCCGACATCGCCTACCACAAGAACAAG
>Ga0307377_10000998_pt1 | contig 37496 bp, 31 predicted proteins | sample TR3MG_FD_202535 | JGI IMG/M metagenome (GOLD analysis project Ga0307377, IMG submission 202535) | Soil microbial communities from Risofladan, Vaasa, Finland - TR-3 | ecosystem: Environmental > Terrestrial > Soil > Coastal area > Acid sulfate soil | place: Finland: Risofladan, Vaasa | collected... | reverse complement strand
TGGGCGCTAACATGGCTCAAACGATTAAAGTTATTAAAGAAGCAGAGGCTTATAAAGGACCTTCTTTGATTATTGCTTATGCTCCTTGTATCAACCATGGTATCAAAGCGGGTATGACTAAAAGCGTGGAAGAGCAGAAGAAAGCGGTTGACTCTGGTTACTGGCATCTCTATCACTTTAACCCTGATCTGATCGAGGAAGGCAAGAACCCATTTAGTTTAGATTCCAAAGAACCGACAACGTCCTTCCGTGAATTCATCATGGGTGAAGTTCGTTATTCTTCCTTGCTGAATACTTTCCCTGAAAGTGCAGAGGAACTCTTTGCGGGCGCTGAAAAATACGCAAAGGTCCGCTATGATTCTTACAAACGTCTAGCCGACCAAAAGTGGGACTAGAACTTAAACCGAAATATTTTTAAGAGACCTTGAACTCAAGGAGCAGGTAAACTGCTCCTTTTTTCTATGCCCGCAATTAAGGTTCCCTAATTTGGGTATTTTTTCCGCGAAAAGTAAGCGTCAAATCACAAATATATGGTGGCCGATATAAAGCTAAAAGAAAATGCGTTAAAGAAGCTGCATGAACCAGAATCGAATAATGCAAATCAGAGATATCATGCTACTGATGATATCCTCCAATTCCTAAATTCATTGTGATTGGTATGTTATGTGCTGAATACACACCAGAAACAGCCGAGTTCATTGCAGCGTAGATGTCAGTTGAAAGGAAGCCTTTGATATCAGGCGTTCCATGGATCTGGGAATGTAACACAATGTAGCTTGTGTTACATTGTATATATAAATTAAAGCCAATTAAATATAGAAAGTAAGTTGTTAGTGATTGGTGTTTGTCTAATTGATGCGAATAAAGATAAGATTTCGATAATATATGTTCCGTGGACTTAGCACGTCGCGACCGTGACTTGCCTGAAATCACTCACAGATTGAAAGGCGTTTGTGGTGCGGGCTTAAGCCTTGAAGCACGCGCTTGTGGAGAGTGTAAAGTGTTTTGTTGGAACATGTTTTGAGGGTTAATGGTGAGCATATTAGGGTAAAGGATGTACACGGGAACAGATTCATTATGCAAATTACTCCTATCTCGTTGGTAATTTTTACTGTTGAGATTTTAACTCGGCAAAAAAAGGAGTCCAGTGAAAAAGAGGAGAACAATTTATCGTAAAAACCCTACCTTCTTCATATATTCAATAATTTTACTCAAATATTCCGCTGTAATCTCCGGCCACTCAAAGCCTATTTGTGCTAGATAACCTTGAGTGATATTACTTTCAATTTCAATACTCATCGTTAAATCGCTTGGAAGTTCCTCAGTAAGGTCGAGAACAAATCCATAAAGTGAATTCTTATGTCTTTTTTGCTTCTGATCTACTAGTTGGTAGAATAACGCCTTGTCTACCCAATCAATCTTCTTTCCTAGAGAATAGAGAATATTAATCATTTCTTCAATCTTAATGGTTTTGTGGTTACACATGTGAAAGACTCGTCCAGCCTGAGTATTTGATCTAATAATGCTGATGATTCCTTTCGCACTGACGTCCACTGGGGTAAATTCCAGTTCCTGAAGCAGATGATTACGCTGTATTGCTTGTAACTCCATTATCGATTTTAGTTTCTGATAAAACGCATTTTCATGAATATTTGCCTGAAAATGGCCATCTGTATATCGTCCAGTCAATAATCCGATCCTAAAGATCGTGGCCTTTACTCCTAACGTTTTTGCTTTAAGAACCTGAGCTTCTGCCTCAAATTTGCTTCGAATATAGAGATTGTCAAGATAATTTTGCCCTATATACAGGTCTGTTTCGCTGAAACGCCCTTTCCCGGGTGCTTGAACTAGTCGATTCCCAGAAACACTCATCGTCGAAACATGGTTCATCGGCTTCCCAAAGGCTAGACAAAAAGCAATAATCTCCTGGGTCCCGCCCACATTTACTTTCTCAAACTCTGAGTACGAACCGTAATGTTTTACTAGCCCAGCTGCATGAATAACAGTATCCACTTTTCTCCCTAGTTCTTCATAGTCTTTGGCGGATAACCCAAATTTTTCTAGTGAAATATCTCCATTGATTCCTTGTATTCGGCTATGATCTATCTCCTGCAAGGATTCTGAAAAATAGAATTTCAGCAGACTTTTTAACCGTGTTTCCGACTCTTGGCCTCTCATTAAGCAATATATTTTACAAGTGGTACTTTTAAGGAGTTCTCCAATCAAATGTGTTCCCAAAAAACCCGTTGCCCCTGTTAAAAGCACATTTCCCATTGGAACAGACATCGGAGTTGGAGGAGTTTTATCATATTCCAAATCAATGCTGGGAAAATTCTCCGAGAGCAAGTCTGATTCTTTAGATCTGCTTAGTTTTCCTCTAACTTTCTCAGAAAGTTGACGGATTGTAGGATAATCGTAGAAATCCTGGGCAGATAAACCCCACTCACGAAACCAAAGTCCGGAAAGTACCTCGATGATAGCAAGAGAGTCTCCCCCGAGAGCAAAAAAATTATCATCCAAACTTACGTGTTCTAGATCTAAAGCTTTCGTCCATATTAGAGCAAGTTCTTCTTCCAACTCATCCCTAGGAAAAAAGGGCTCGTTATTCTGAACCATACCTGTAGAGCCTGGCTCAGGAAGGGCCTTTTTATTTATCTTAGAGTTTGGCGTCAGGGGTAGGACGTCCAACCAAACAAATCTTGAGGGAATCATATAATCCGGTAAATTTCTGACCAAATACGCTCTCAGGTCTGAGACTGTGCAGGTCGGATCACCTACCAGATAGGCACAAAGATAGTTCTTATCTTTCCCGTCTTCACGGCTTATTACCACGGCTTCCTGTATTAATTTATGTTCTAAAAGGCAATGTTCAACCTCCCTTAATTCAATTCTGAAACCCCTAATCTTCACCTGATCATCATTTCGACCCAAATGTTCTATCTCATCTTTTGACGTCCAGCGTCCAAGATCACCTGTTTTGTACATGGTTTGGTCTTGATGAAAGAGATCAGTAACAAACTTTTCTTTGGTCAGATCTTCTCGATTAAGATATCCTCGGGCCAGCCCTTCTCCCCCGATATAGATCTCCCCGGTTATTCCTATTGGGACAGGCGCCCTTTCCTCATCAAGGATATAAATTCGAGTATTTGCAATAGGATTCCCTATCGTGACATAATCAGCCAGAGTGACATCTTTATATATTGACCACACTGTCGTCTCAGTGGGGCCGTACATGTTATAAATCCTTGCAGAGGGTGCAACTTTCTGTACGTGCTTTAACACTCCTTCAGAAAGTGTCTCTCCTCCTATGAAGATTTCAGATAAGAGTGCCAACCCGTCTGAACATTGGGGATCCTTTAATATCGATCGCATTTTGGAGGGTGTGGCCTGAAGCATTTTGATATTATATTTATTAATAAGATGAAATAACAATTTTGGAATTTGCCGTTCTTCTTCATTGGCCATAACAACACATAACCCCTGAGATAGTGGTAGAAGGGTCTCCATCACAAAGATATCAAACGATACAGTGGTCAAGGAAACGATTGCTTTTTGTTCTAAAAAATGAAGCTCTCTGTATAGGGCATGGATAAGATTATTAACCGATCGGTGTTCAATCATAACACCCTTGGGCTTACCCGTTGACCCAGAGGTATAAATCACATAGGCCAAGTCGCATGACTTATTATTAGATGCCAAGTTGGAAGCAGTGCCGATGTAAACCGTAGGATCCTCAAGATTAATCTGTTCCAGACCCAATGTTTGCGCCAATCGACTATTAACTTCTCTTTCTGTATTTAAAGTATTATGCGTAAGTAAAATATGTGTCTTGCTATCGCATAACACATCCTCAATCCATGCAATAGGGTATTTAGGATCAATGGGGAGATAGGCTCCTCCAGCTTTTAGCACTCCCAGAATCCCAATCATCAGTTCAAAAGAGCGATTAACCATTATTCCTACAATGCTATCAGATCTTACACCCCTTTTTCTAAGTGTATTGGCTAATTGATTGGCCCGTTCATTAAGGGCTCTATACGTTAATCGTTGGTCATTTACTATTAAAGCAACATGCTCAGGCGTTTTTTCCACCTGCGCTTCAAATAACTGTTGAATTGTTGCATCCAACGGAAAGTCAACATCTGTGAGATTAAGATCATTGAGAAGTCTATATTTTTCTTGGTTGGTCAATAGTGAGAGTTCGGACAACGTTTTGGAGGGCGCGGAAAAAGCATCTTTCAAAAGGATTATCAGATAGTGATGAATTTGCTCAACTTTAGTTTCAGTCAAGGCTTCGATCAAATAATCATAATCCATCCTCAACGTTCCATTATCCTTCCAATCACTCACATGGAGGGATAACGTATTAATCTCTTGACCATTAAAATGCCAAAAACTTTCATAGTCAATATCGGTAATTACATGTTTAGCATTCTGATAGGAAAAGAAAACATCTGTTAAAGCCCCTACCTGACAATGTGTTTCCCTAAAGCTTTTTAATATTTCCTGATAAGGGTAACGTTGATTCCTTAATAGTTTTTTCCATTTTTCAGAAATCCTGTAAAGATAAGTTAAAAAATCCCAGCTAGTGTTGATATTTATTCGAAAAGGAATATTACTAATAAACATCCCTACAGTATTCTTCTGAAGATGATTCGCTCTGTTAAGGACCGGTGTCCCAATCACAAGATCATGCTTCAGAGTAGTTTTTGAGATATACAATGCTAATATCGCAAAGAAAATTACAAAGCCTGAGACTTTATATTCCGAAGAAAAGCGTTTAATCTCTTCCGAAAGTTCAGTGGACAACATCACAGTCTTTCTTTTTGCTCGAATATCCCTTCTTTGCGTTCTTTCTTTTAAAAAGGTAAATTCAGGAATCGTCTCATATTCTTGTAGCCAAAAGGCTTTACGTTCCTTGTATTTTGGGGAGTTTTGATATTCCATATCCTCTATAATATAGTCCAAATAAGAAGGTTTCTGTACAATCGAAAGTGGAACATGGCTTATCAAATCTTTATAGGTATTTAAAATCTCTCTAATGATCATCGTTAGTGTCCAGGCATCAGAAATAATATGGTGGAACTTTAAGTACATAGCGCCTTCAGCTTTGCCTAATCGAACTAAAGCAATATAGAACAAGTCAGCGTTCAATCCTTGAAATGGTATCTTTGTTAAATAATTCTGCCATTCTTCATAATCCTTTAACTGGGTTGGGTGACTAAAATCCAAACGATCAAATTGGTTTTTACTGAACTGCGATATATATTGCCGAGGTTCGCCTTCATTCTCTACGAGTCTCAAACGTAAAGCTTCATGTTGTAATAAAATAATATTAATGGCTTCTTCCAATAAATCCATGTTGATTTTTTCTCTAATTACTACTGTCGTAGCTATATTAGTGTAACTTATGTTTCCATAGAATCTCTCAATATCCCAAATGGATTGTTGTGGAAATGTTAGAGGGTAAAATACTGGCTCTGTCATTTTCAAATATCCCTCTTCTCAAAATGAATTTTACTTGATGTAACTTCATTTCATGGCATTAGAAGAATTGGAGAAAGGGGCAGGATCCCACTTTGATCCTGCTAAAGTTCAACTTTAGTTGAACGAGTTCACTAAGCTAGTCAAAGTTTAGCGCTTAGTTATTAACTATTTTACCTTAAACTTTACATATACAGTAGAACCCATCGGGCTGGTTTCCAATGTAAGTGTAGCATTATGCCGAGCAGCGATTCCATAACAGACGGCCAAACCTAAACCAGTACCTTTTTCTTTGGTGGTGAAAAATGGGGTCCCTAAGCGGTCCATTATTTCTGGTTCAATACCCCTACCTTCATCTTGGATAGACAAGATCACTACATTGTCCTCGAAGCACGTTTTTATGAGCAGGCACCCACCCTCATTCATTGCTTCGAATCCATTGCGTGTTATATTTAGAATCACTTGGCGGATCTCTTTATCGTCTAGAAGCAAATTTGGTATTTCCTCTAATTTCGTGGTTACCCACTTGTCCGCACTAATGGCATCCGCCTGCACAAGAGGTAAGATACTATTGATAATGGTATTTAGATTAAGTCGAGCAAACTCTGTTGCTTTAGTCCTGCTGATAGAAAGGAATTCGGTTATAATGGAATTCGCCCGGTCAAGTTCGCTGATCATGAGAGGAATATAATCGCTGAACTTATCAGAGTCTTTATTTTGCTCTAGAAGTTGCAAAAACCCTCTGACCGTTGTCATTGGATTTCTAACTTCATGACCGATACTGGCCGCCATTTCTCCAACGAGATTCATTTGATCCATGCGTGCCATTTCTTTTTCTAATTTCTTTTGTGCCGTAACATCCCTAACAATAGTTGATACGCCAACAATCTCTCCAGATTGATCCTTAATCGGTGACACCGTCAAACAAACATTAATTAGCTGTCCATCTTTCCTTTGACGTATTGTTTCAAATTGTGTCATAGGCATTGCAGGAGAAATACTTAATAGACTGTTATCACACTCAAAACAGTTTTTCGAAGGAATCAGTTTTTTAACCGACTCCCCTATAATTTCCGCTTCGGAATACTCATAGATGCACTCAGCCCCTCTATTCCAGTCTATTATAATTCCATCAAGTGTCATCCCTATGATTCCATCATTCGTCGACTCTACAATTGATGCCAATCTGCTGACCCTTTCTTCAATCTGCCTACGTCCCCTGACTTCTTTCGTGAGTTGTTGGTTAGTTTCTTCCAATTCCGTCGTCCGTTCTTTAACTAATCTCTCAAGGTGGTTATGGTACAAAAAATCTCGAACTCTAAGTTTATAAAGGGTTAGAGATAGAAACCAGGCAGTTGAAATAAGTAGGGATGCATTAATATAATGACCTTCTTGCACTTCTACAATATGTTGCTGATGTTCTATCCCTAGTATAAGAATAAAATAAGAAATGATATATACGCAAAAACTGACTTTTGGTTTTAAATAAAAAAACAACGCAATAATAAAGCAGCCTAGTATGAAAACCGTTATTTGTCCATGAATTAACTGATCAATCCACCCGGAAATAACCGCGCAGACCAGCATACTCATAAAAGCAAAAAAATACTCAAAATATTTATGTTTCCGTCTCACATCACTTACAGTTGCAATTTTAGTGCTCCAATATAAAGTCACTATTAATAACATTGCTACTCCGAGTCCAATATGAGCATAAAATAATAATCGATAACCAGGTACGCTTTCCCATAAACCCTTCTGATAATTAATGAAATCCGTAAAAAGGAAGATCAGATCCGCAAAGAGGAGGATCATTGAAAATTTCCTTAAGCGATAGAAATTCGTATAAACTTGGCCCTTCCAAAACTCTTCCTCAAGTTCATTAGGCAATCTAGACCTATTTTTCTCGATTAACTTCATTACCTACACCTTTTCCTCAATTTTTCTTAATAGGTGAATATTTCTAGAAATAGTGCTTTAATTTTAGTTCTCTGAAAATTGCCATAATCCTTCTTTTTCCTTTAAGACGATCCCTTACGACATAAGGGATAGGAAAACAGATCACCTGTACTGCTTATCCCTCGCTGAAACACTAAACATCCGTATACTCCAAGCAGATGTGCTAGCGAGTTCGGGTCCTCCGGTTAATAACGGTGGAAGTGGAGGACACAGCGTCATTTTGATACAAAAAGGTTTAAGTTGTTGCTGGCATGGATACAGTAATGGAATGAGAATAGTGGTTTAATTTCGGCCTTACCATAATACGAATAAAGTAGAAATGTAAACTAAGATTAGAATATTTGATCAAAAAAAGGAATTATTATTTGACTTAACGAATAATATAATGAGATTAATTATGGTTTCCACCAATGAAGAAATAATCACCCACATAGTTTAAATCATTGAGAAAGATGTGAAAAAAGAAATGCATATTACGGATTATGAGATTGCTTTTAGATTATTTTTAGCTTGTGTCTTTGGGGGAATAGTAGGCTTTGAAAGAGAACGAAATGATAGTCCGGCAGGATTTAGAACGCATATTTTAGTATCCATGGGTTCCGCTTTAATCATGGTCTTATCTATGTATGGATTTAGTGATTTTATTACAGTCAATAAAGATCCTGCCCGACTTGCCGCTCAAGTTGTTTCTGGTATCGGCTTTTTAGGAGCAGGCACTATATTAAGAGATAAAACATCCATTAAAGGATTAACAACGGCCGCTTCACTTTGGGTTGTTGCAGCTATTGGATTAGCTGCAGGAGCAGGATTCTATTTTTCGGCGCTTTTAGTTACAGTATTAGTTTTCCTTACATTGGAGCGCTCCGTCGAAACTTATTTTTTCAGAAATAGTCAAACTTTAAAAGTAGTTGCAGTAAATGGTACTTGTAAAGTTAAAGAAATAAACCATCTTTTGGAATCGCATGGTATAATTACCCAAAATATTTCTATGACATTGTTAAAAGAAGAACAAAACAGGACAATAATCCAATACAAACTAAGGACTCCCTTCCGTAAAATAAATATGGATACTATTATTGAAGATATCAATGAAATTGACGGAATATACTCTGCTGAACAAGTGGGAAACAGCGGAAGGACGTCACTATTTCCCTCCCTGACCCGTATACTCTGGCCCTTTAATAATAAACCTAAAGAGCCTCCCTCCCTGTAGATTAGATACAGATGAAAAAGGTACTTTTCATAAACAGAGGGTTTGTGGAATTAGGTTCTACGCAAAATTCGCAAACCCTCGGGTCTCATTCGCAGTAGTCATGTGAAATTTAGGACTAAGATATAGGATTAAAGGAGAAGATGAAGATGGAGTCGGGAGAAAGAACTTATCCAATATGGTTATTATTTGATCCGAGACATCCTGTACGCCATGACATTTGGACACCAATATTAGATGAAGTACAGGACAAAGTATATAGGCAAATCCATAGAAGAGTAGATACCACTAAAATATATATTAGAAATGCAGTTAACGATAGTTTACTAGCTCCGAATACCTTAAATTGGTGGAAAGATGAAGTAGTTACCGAAATAGAGTTATTCAGGGAAATTGCACTTGAACATAAACCAAAGATCCTTATTTCTTTTGGTGCATTTGCCTTTGAATTTGTGAGGCGTGTCTATAAGATCAAGCCTAAAAAAGGACCAAAGCATTGGGGTACTGCTAACTTAGGAGACGAATTTAGAAAGTCAATTGAGAACTTCGATATAAACACAACAAATAGGATCCCCGTACTCCGCCGAGTTATTACTATTGGGAATTACGCAGAAGCTCACAATTATTTCTGTCAGAAAAACGGCGAGAATTACTTCAATTATGTTGGGATAAAGATAGCCGAAAAGATTATTGAAAACAAGGATAATTTTCAAATCTGGATAGAGTAAATAAAATGACATAACTTACCTTTAGCGTGGAGTTTTTCAAACAGTCCGAATAGGGCTGTTTTATATTTTTGGGAGGATATACCGAAGGCTATTTAAGCTAAGGCTGAATTTTCTGGAGGACGATTCTAGTGTTCCAGGGAAGACTCTGTGTTTTGCAGCTGAGATAGTTTGCTTTTGAACCATTCAGTATGTAGATTTTCATCTATAAAGTTATATTCGAGCAATTTAATCAGTTCGCTACTGGCATGCTCTTTTTGTTTAAGGGTATTAATCAGTTCCTTATAGTCTTTCATGGCTTTTTGCTCGATCATGATATTGATTTTGAGCACCTCCTCTAACCCCGATAGGCTAATGAGTTTCCCTGCTAAACTCCCGATTATCGGAGATAGAACATCACCTATCAGGCTAGGGTTAGCACCAAGTTCTTTAATCGTGTGGGCGAGGTTGTCCACATGCTGTTGTTCGATGTAGGAAATGCGTTCAAAGACTAAACCCGTGTAATGTTTATTGAAGGATGAGCTTTGAGAGGTGTACAAATCGACTTGATTACGCTCTAGGCTATAAAACCAGTTGAGACGAGTGATTAATTGCTCCTTCTCCATTCTTGATTAGCAACTCCTTTGAAAAAGATCTAATAATAGCATGGTATTTTCAAGATTCTTTATGTATTGAAAAATTGGATAATAATTGCAAAATAAGCAACGGCTAGTTGATGGCATTTACAAAACGTGGTGTGATTTATCTCACACCAAAAGAATCTTCCCAATCACAGTATCACGAGCGGAATTGATTTAAACTAACCTTAGTCAAGTCGAGTTACATCAAATTTAAATAAAATTTAGGAGGAAACAAGAATGAGTATGTTTTGTTATCAGTGTCAGGAAACAGCCAAAGGAACCGGTTGCACTATTAAAGGGGTCTGCGGGAAATCTGAAAATGTTGCCAACTTACAAGACCTTCTGATCTACACCTTAAAAGGGATCGCGGTTTTCGCAGTTCAAGCGCGTGAACTTGGTATGGTGCGTCCAGAAATTGATAAATTCATCATGGAAAGTCTCTTTAGCACGATTACAAATGCTAACTTCGATAGAAGCCGTTTCGTAGAACGAATCCAAGAAGGTCTCAAACTCCGCGAGGAACTCAAGCAAGAAATCCTTAAAGCAGGTGGCACCATTCCGGCGAACTTAAACGATGCAGCAACTTGGACGGCACCTGCAGAGGAATTCGAAACGAAAGCCGCACTCGTTGGAGTCTTAGCTATAGAAAACGAAGACGTTCGCTCACTCAGAGAATTGCTCACTTACGGCTTAAAAGGGATTGCCGCTTATGCCGAGCATGCGTATACTCTTGAATACAAAGAGGCAGGTATCTTCGCCTTCATCGAAAAAGCCTTAGCAGCCACCCTGGATGATACGCTCGTAGCTGGTGATCTCGTTGCCCTCGTCTTAGAAGCAGGGAAATACGGAGTTGATGTGATGGCCCTACTCGATAAGGCCAACACCACATCCTACGGTAACCCAGAACTCACCAAAGTAAACATCGGGGTTAGAAACAACCCAGCCATTCTCATCAGTGGCCATGATCTGAAGGACCTAGAGGAGTTGCTTATCCAAACGAAAGGTTCCGGCGTGGATGTTTATACACACGGGGAAATGCTCCCAGCCCACTACTACCCTGCCTTTAAGAACTATGACAATTTTGTCGGCAACTACGGAAATGCTTGGTATAAACAAGACAAAGAATTCGATTCCTTCAACGGCCCAATTTTTTTAACCACCAACTGCCTTGTTCCGCCGAAAGATTCCTACAAAGATCGTGTCTACACCACCGGAGTTGTCGGCTTCGAAGGAGTTAAGCACATCGCTGACCGCGCCGACGGAAAGCCTAAAGATTTCTACGCACTCATCGCCCACGCCAAGAGTTGCCCAGCACCGACGGAAATCGAGACTGGTGAAATCGTCGGGGGATTCGCCCACAATCAAGTCATGGCCCTGGCTGACAAAGTCGTCGATGCAGTCAAAACGGGAGCCATTAAGCGCTTCTTCGTCATGGCTGGCTGTGATGGACGCATGAAGAGCCGTAACTATTACGCCGACTTCGCGCAAGCACTACCCAAAGACACCGTGATCCTGACGGCAGGGTGTGCAAAATACAAGTACAATAAACTGAACCTCGGAGATATCGGCGGCATTCCGAGAGTTCTCGATGCAGGACAATGCAATGACTCATATTCCTTGGCCGTGATCGCCTTGAAACTGAAAGAAGTGTTTGGCTTAGAAGACATCAATCAACTTCCAATCTCCTACAACATCGCTTGGTACGAGCAAAAGGCTGTCATCGTGTTACTGGCCTTACTCCACCTGGGCGTGAAAAATATCCACTTAGGGCCGACACTACCGGGCTTCTTGTCCCCAAATGTCGTGAAAGTCTTAGTTGAGAACTTCGGAATTGCAGGCATTTCCACCGTTGAAGAGGATGTTAAAATGTTCATGGCGTAATAGTGTACTCCTAAGGTCCCCTTTTACTGATCAGAACTCAGTAAAGGGGGACTTTCTGTATGTGGGATTTTAGTTTCGTGTGTTATATAAAACGGTTGTGGATGAAAAACCAATTGTTTTTATTGTGTTATGTTTTTAATCAGAGAAAAAAGATGAAAGTTTTGCCACTTTTGCCAGAAGGGAGGAAGGAATACAAAGATAAACGTCGAAAATACATATTTGAAGTATAAATAAATGAAATAGTAATTTGGATTACCGAGGAGTGTTTTCATGTCAGAGATGTCTAGTCCAATTCAAGACTGGGAGCAGGCGATAAAACAAATCAAGTCTGTTATCGCTGCACGGATTAAAGTTGATTACCAAGGGGAAATCGAAGAAGTTCACATACTGGCAGGTTCAGGGCGAGCTCCTAAACAGATCGTCCGGGATGTCGAGTCAATCCTGGTGGCTCAATTCGATTTACAAATTGACCATAAGAAGATCAGTGTAGCCCAAGTGGAAGATGATGAGGACGGAACCTTTGCCATAGTAGAATCAACGCGACCCAAATTGGTTGGAGTGACAATCAGAACCGTCAATGGCATGGCTGAAGTTAAGGTGGAACTGTTAACAGGGGACAAGATTATTGAAGGAATCGCCCAGGGCCCGTCCTCGGCTCACAATAAGTTACGTCTGTTCGTTGAGGCCACCCTGAAAGCGCTTTCTCCGCTCACCTTGGATAAATTCATATTCGTTACTGAGGATGTTGGAATTACTCAACTTGCCAAGCAACAGATTGCTTTGGTTTCCATTACCTTGATCACCTCCGCGGGGGAACAATCCCTTACCGGATGCGCTTTGGTCAGAAACGATGATCGGGAAGCCGTTGTAAAGGCGGCTCTTGATGCTGTCAATCGAAAACTGCGATTTCTTAGAAACGATTAACTTGCTAACTTTGGCCGACTAACCTAACAATTAGATTTTGAAACTGTTTTAATTCCCTACTTAGCGAAGCGGAAAAAACAGCGAAACGGAAAACGAGCGAAGCGGTTAAACTGTCCCTTTGATAAAAAAATCAAGGAGGTTTGCCGCAAATGAGTAAATTATTCAAAGCAATTACTGTTCTCGTTACTCTCGTTCTTGCCGGTGGCGCAATGTTTAAGATCTAATTGCAAAGTAGTCGGTCAGACTATATAAGGGGTGGCTAATGGAAAGTTTACCGAAGAAATTCAAACTATTTTTTGCTTTTGTAACTATCTTCGCCACAATGGTTCTGGGATGGAATATCCTTCATACGGATTGGAATATTACCCTGTTAATTCAGCTATTAATCTTTGCGTTTCTAGGGATCGCCAGTGAGTCCTTGCCCGTTGCCCTACCGAAAGGGGGGTATGTGACGGTTAGTTATTCTATTTTCCTTTCTTCGCTGATCTTGTTTCCCTTAGGAGTGACGCTAACGGCTATGACTTTGGCGGGACTAATTATTTTTGGCAAGGCCGGGTTAGAGCAACCTCTTTTTAAACGTGTATTTAATGCCTCGCAATATGTCTTGTCCTTAGCAGCAGCGCATGGGGTTATGAATTTTATCAGGCCTTCTTCTTTCCAATTTAACTGGAAATCGCTGATGCTTTATTTGATAGTAGCTTTTGCTTTTATGATGATAAATATCACCATTGTCTCAATTGCTTTGGGAATGATGTTCGGCAAATCCCCTTGGACAATATGGGTCAGTAATATTCGTTGGGCTCTGCCTAACTTCATGGCACTTATACCTCTTGGATTTTTATTGGCTTTGATTTATAATAATTACGGTCCGTTGGGACTTTTCCTACTTTTCATTCCTCTCTTAGTCTCTCGCCATGCTTTCCAACTCTACATCGATATGCGAGAAAATTATCTCAATACGGTTGAAGCATTGGTTCAGGCACTGGAAGCTAAAGACACGTACACTAGTGGACATTCTACAAGAGTGGGGAAACTGGCAGTTGCAATCGCTGAAGGACTCGAAATGAGAGAGGACAAGATAGAGTCCCTCAAATATGCCGCCGCATTGCATGACGTAGGAAAGATCGGGGTAAGCGAAACAATCCTGAATAAAGATGGGAAGCTCATGGATGCTGAGTGGGAAGCCATTCGCAGTCATCCTGTCATCGGGCAAACGATTATTAAAGGCATTAAATTCTTGTTTGATATAGGAGAAGTTGTACGCCATCACCACGAGCGTTTTGATGGGAAGGGATATCCTGATGGAATCAAAGGGGCAGAAATCCCACTGGAATCCCGGATCATTGCCGTAGCAGATACTTATGATGCGATCACATCGGATCGGAGTTATCGTAAAGGGAGTACACATGACGAGGCCATTTCTGAGCTTAAAAGGGTCTCCGGATCTCAATTAGATCCTGCGCTCGTAGAGATATTCTGTAAAGTGGTCACCAGTGAATTGACAGCACGAACAGTGAGTCTTGACCAATTACAAACTGCTTTATCATGTCAGGATGGTATAAGAGGTGAAGTATGCTCATAGAGACCGTGATCCTAGCTTTATTAGTAAGCCTTATATGTGGGAGAAAAATAAGCAGCCTTGGAGAGCTCGTCCTTCGGGAATTTTGGCTAGTCCCCTTGGCTCTATTGATACAGAGTGGTGTTTATTGGGCAGCTGTTCGAGGAATTGGGTTAGGCCCAGGTTGGGTTAGTCCAGTGCTTGATACAGGGTCCTATTTTTTATTGCTAATTTTCACGATACGTAATAGATCACTGCCTGGAGTGAGTTGGATCTTTTTGGGAATTTTGCTTAACACCCTCGTAATTGGATTGAACGGAGGAGTAATGCCGGTCGATCCATCTTTTCTTCCTGAGGCCAGTCGTAATGCGTTACTAGCAGGGCAGGGAACTCACGGGTTGATGGCTTCGTTGACGCACCTGAGCTTCTTAGCAGATCGATTTTATCTGGATATTCTGGGATGGGATAAACAAGTGTTTAGTGTCGGGGATATTCTCATTGATATAGGCATCTTTCTCTTGGTTTTTAGGACGATGGGGAGCAAGACGACCTTGGAAATTAAGGTATCGAAATGACCATTAAAAAAATAATAGGATGAATTCACAAGCAAAAAGGGACTGAGGTTACTAAACCTCAGCCCCTTTATACTAGTCAGAAAGTATAAACTAACGAAAGTATAAACTAACGTTTATATACTTTCAACAAGCCCATTTGAAATCCCTTTGTGCCCAATTAAGTCTCCAGTTCCTAGCCCTGCAATAAATCTCGTACTACTTCCCCAGCAATCAGGAGTCCAACAACGGGTGGAACAAAGGAGATGCTCCCGGGGTTATTTCGGCAATCGACTTCCGAGGAGAGCGGAGTAAGTGGAAGATCCGGGGTAGACACGACTTTAAGCCCTTTTGTAATCCCTTCTTTGCGCAGCAATTTGCGCACTGCTTTGGCAAGCGGATCCCCGCTGGTTTTGGAGATGTCTGTTACCCTGTAGTTTTCTGCAGTAAGGCGGTTTCCAGCGCCCATGCTTGAGATCAAGGGGATTTTGCGAAGCAAACATTCTTTGGCCAGACTTACTTTGCTGGAAACAGTATCGATAGCATCGATGACATAATCTGGCTTTCGCCCAAGCATGCGGTCCGCATCCGCGTCAGAATAAAATTCCTTAATTGTTTCGACATTGGCCACCGGATTGATCTCTAAAATTCGGCGTTTCATGACCTCGACTTTGGCTTCGCCAACGGTGGAGTGGAGAGCATGTAATTGGCGATTAATATTCGTTAGACAAATATCATCATAGTCAACCAAGATTAAATGACCCACGGCTGCACGGGCTAGGGCTTCCACGGTGAAAGAGCCGACCCCTCCAATCCCAAAAATCATGACCGTGCTCTTGCGGAGCTTTTCTAAACCACTGCTTCCTATAAGGAGTTCAGTTCTTGAGAATTCGTGTTGCATGATACCCTCCGCTTGTAGATTTTAGTTTGTTTAGTTTATCATATCCGAAGAGCAAAGGCTAAGCGCAGACCAAAAGGACAAGAGTCCTTCTCCCGATCTTATGTCAGTACAGTTGTGTCCTGAAATTATGAATAATGTCGAAAAATAAGGATAAATTCCTCAAGACGATGGAGTTAGATATGGTATAATTACACTATCAGTTTTTAAAAGGTTGTGATTAATTGGTGGATGATGATATTAAAGAGATGTTTGGGATGATACTTGGTAAATTAGACTCCATAGATAAGAGAGTAGACTCCATAGATAAGAAAGTAGACTCCATAGATAAGAGAGTAGACTCTATCGATAAGAGAGTAACAAAAAATTCTATTGAGATTGAATCTATTCAGTCTATTATTAAAACGATTGCAGAAGTTCAAAAGGCCCATATGGATCAAAACGAACGAGACCATGAAAATATTGTAAAACTTATCAATAAGCAAAGCGGGTTACACTCTGCAATTCTGAAAAATCTATCATCTGATGTTCGAGGATTAGAAGAACATCAAAAAATTCATGATCAAGAACTTTTGGAAGTAAAAAGAAGAATAGGTTAACAAGCAAAACTACCCATCAATTCGATGGGTAGTTTTTCCGCTAAAATTACTATATTTTCCTGCGTTTCGTAAAGCTGGTGTGGAGCAATTTATGCGCCTTTTCACCATAAGGTTCACCAATGAAATTTTTATACAGAGCGAGGACTTCTGGATTTTCGTGCGACTTCCGCAAAGTCTTGGAGCGGTCTTCTTGATAAATGGCGTTAGCACGGGCTTTAAGAATTTCAACATTGCCATGGTGATAGGGTTGTCCTCCTCCGCCGATGCATCCACCAGGGCAGGCCATGATCTCTATCGCGTCATAATGGGCATCCCCAGCTTGGATTTTTTCAAGGATAGTTCGGGCATTACCCAGACCGTGGGTGACTGCAATCCGAAAATCGCGTCCACCGATTGGGATCACGGCTTCTTTAATCCCATCCATTCCTCGCAGAGCCTCAAACTCCACTTTCTCCAGCGGTTGCCCAGTTAACCACTCATAGGCGGTCCGCAGGGCCGCTTCGATAACACCGCCCGTTGTTCCGAATACCACCGCGGCGCCGGTTGATTCCCCTAAGAGGTGATCAAAGTCTTCTTCTTTGAGGTGATCAAAATGAATGCCAGCTTCCCGAATCATACGTGACAGTTCTCTGGTAGTTATGACGATGTCTACATCTGGGGTTACTCGGTTTTGACCCAGTTCTGGGCGGGCTGCCTCGTATTTTTTTGCCACGCAGGGCATCACGGAGACAACGGTGATTTTCTTAGGATCCATTCCATAGGCCTCCGCATAATAGCTCTTGGCCAAGACTCCTAACATTTCATGGGGAGATTTGCAGGTTGAGGGGACGTCCAATAAATCTGGAAATTGATGTTCAAAGAATTTGACCCAAGCAGGGCAACAACTGGTGAGAATGGGTAGACGTCCGCCGTGTTCTATACGTTGAATCAACTCGGTGGCTTCCTCCATAATCGTCACATCTGCTCCGAACTCCGTATCAAAGACCCGGTCGAAGCCAAGTCGTCGGAGTGCAGCAACCATTTTACCGGTGACAATCGTCCCCGGTTCTACCTCGAACCCTTCCCCTAGGGCGACCCGTACGGCTGGTGCCGTTTCGACAATAACGTAGCGTGTGGGATCATTAAGGGCTTTCCAAACCTTGTCGACTTGATCCAGTTCCATCAAAGCACCAGTTGGGCATACCGCTACACATTGTCCGCAGAACGTGCAAGAGGTCTCGTGTTGAGGTAAGTCGAAGGCCGTTTTAACCACCGTCTCGAATCCGCGTCCCACGGCGGAGTAAACACCAACCGTTTGAACATCATTACACATCGTTTCACAGCGGCGGCAGCGAATACATTTGTTAGGATCTCGGATAATGGCCAAACTGGATTTATCGATTTCATACTCAGATTCTTCTCCTTCGTAGGAGATATTGCGCACTCCCAAATCCGCAGCAAGAGCTTGAAGGTCACAGTCGAGATTTTTGGTACAGGTTAAACAAGATTTAGGATGGTCAGAAAGTAGGAGTTCAACCATTGCCCGTCTTCCCTGGATTGCACGCAGTGTATCTGTTTTAACAATCATGCCAGGAGTTGCGGGAGTTGAACAGGCTGGGGCCAGATTACGTCGCCCCTCGACTTCAACCACACAGACTCGGCAGGAAGCAATGTGATTATTGATGTTCATTTCATGCAGGTTAAGGTAGCATAAGGTTGGAATGTCGATGTTTATAGTGCGGGCTGCGTCTAAGATGGACATTCCTTCCGGTACGGTAAGGGGTATATCATTAATAGTAAGTTGTATATCCATACGGAGTCCTCCTTCCGGGATACCTTAATGGTGGATAATAGCGCCGGGAACTCGGCATTGTTGCATACATTCCCCACATTTTAGGCAACGTTCTTCGTCAATGACGTGGCGCTCCTTGGCTGTACCAGTGATGCAATTAGCCGGGCAGTGCTTTGTGCAAAGGGTACACCCTTTGCATTTTTCTGTGATGTGATACTTCAGCAAGCTCTTGCAAACTCCAGCCGGACAGGTTTTGTCTACGACATGGGCAAGATATTCGTCCCGGAAATACTTTATGGTGGAAAGGATAGGGTTGGGAGCAGATTGCCCAAGCCCACAAAGGGAAGTGTCCTTGATGATCTGGCCCAGCGTCTCAAGTTTATCTAAATCATCTTCCGTCCCTTTGCCTTCTGTAATTTTAGTCAGGATTTCATGAAGACGTTTGGTACCGACCCTACAGGCGGTGCAACGACCACAGGATTCGTCCACAGTGAATTCGAGGAAAAACTTGGCGATATTGACCATACAATCATGTTCATCCATGACTATGAGCCCTCCAGAGCCCATCATGGAGCCAATGGCGACTAAGGATTCATAATCAATGGGGGTATCTAAATACTGAGTCGGAATACATCCGCCAGAGGGTCCTCCGGTTTGAGCGGCTTTGAACGCCTTATCATGCTTGATTCCCCCGCCCATGTTAAAGATAATTTGCCGGAGGGTTGTCCCCATGGGGACTTCCACAAGTCCTACATTTCGGACCTTACCAGCTAAGGCAAACACTTTCGTTCCTTTACTTTTCTCCGTACCGATTCCTGCAAACCAATCGGCTCCCTTTAAAATAATGGGGGGGACATTCGCTAACGTTTCCACATTGTTGACACAGGTGGGTTTACCCCATAATCCCTTTTGGGCAGGGAACGGAGGTTTGACAGAAGGTTCCCCTCTAGCCCCTTCGATGGAATGGATCAGTGCCGTTTCTTCCCCGCAGACAAAGGCCCCAGCACCATATTTCAGCTCAATGTCAAAGCAAAATTCACTACCTAAAATCCCTGTGCCTAGTAAACCATATTCTCGCGCTTGTTCAATAGCGATTTGCAAACGGTGAATGGCTGCAGGGTATTCCGCTCGGACATAGATAAATCCATAACTAGCCCCGATCGCAGAGCCCGCGATGAGCATGCCTTCTAGAACGCTATGGGGGTCTCCTTCCAGGATGGAGCGGTCCATAAAGGCACCGGGATCACCTTCGTCGGCATTACAAACAATATACCGTTGTTCGGCTTCGCTTTTGCGCGTGAGTTCCCACTTCAAACCAGTTGGAAACCCGCCACCGCCACGTCCGCGGAGCCCGCTTTTTTTAATCACATCGATTACCTCAAGCGGTGTCATGTCGAAAAGCACTTTAACTAAGGCTTGATAGCCGTCTGCAGCGATATATTCTAGAATATTTTCAGGGGCAAGAAAACCGACGTTACGGAGGGCAATGCGAAGTTGCCCGCTATAAAAGGGGAGGTTGGAAGCAAACCGTTCTTTTGTGATCGGATCCTTGTAGAGAAGGCGTTCTACTTGGTTTCCTTGAATGAAGTGTTCTTCGACTATGGTTGCTACGTCTTCAACTGAAACCTCACAATAGGTAGTGTTATCGGGGTGAATCTCGATCATCGGCCCCTTTTCACAAAAACCAAAACAGCCGGATTGGAAAATTTTAACTTGTTCAGATAAACCTCGCCGACTTAGTTCCTCTTCCAGAAGTTCGGCGATTTCTGGACCGCCTGAAGAGTGGCAACCAGGTCCCCCGCAGACCATAACTTGCCTGAGCTGGCCTTGAGCATCCTTAATCGTGACAGGGTTAGTTACGCGTCGGTTTTCCAGGAGACCGAGGCTTTGCGCTTTAAGCACATTCAGGGAATCAGTATTTTTGAGTTTCATTGATGGCTTTCCTTCCTTCTATTCGAGGCTCGAAGTTCGAGGTTCGAGGTTCGAAGTTTGAAAATCGGACTCTAATGTCCGACGTCCGAAGTATAAACCCCGACATCCGAATTTTGAGTATCACGCCTCTCAAAAGTTCATAGATCGTGCTTCGAGTCTCGCGCCTCGTGTATTGCATTGGGACGATATTTTTCAAGAACCTGTCTAACTTCCTCTGGCTCGTGAATCCGGCCATAGACTTTTCCATCCATCAACATGACTGGGGCAAGACCACACGCTCCAACACAGCGCAGAGAGTCTAAGGAAAAGAGGTTATCATCGGTGGTTTGCCCAGTTTTAATCCCCATCTGCTTTTCAACTTCTTTCTGTAGTTTCTCCGCACCTCGCACAAAACAGGCAGTACCCATACAAATGTTGGCATTATGTTTTCCCCGAGGTTTCATAGTGAAAAAGGAGTAGAAGCTCACAACCCCATAAACCTTGGCTGCAGGGATGTCAAGTTTCTGGGCGATGTGCAACTGTAACTTATCAGGCAGGAAGCCGAAGAGTTCTTGGGCGTGATGCAGGATCCCAACTAAGTTTTCCTTTTTGTAGGGCAGGCTGTCGATATAGTCATCCAGCCGGTGATAGTGATCATCGATCGAAGTGTTGTCACACATAGAAATCCTCCTTTATTATGAGCATAATGTTCATTATTCCCATTGCTTCAAAATTTACGTATAAAGCAACAAAATATTCGGCAAATAAATATACATAACGTCTACGAAAAGAGGTAAATAAATACTAATTGACATAAACTATTTGTGGAAATTATAATAAGTGGAGAGTTGCGTTAAAGCCGCTCCGCCCCTATGCTTGCAGACCAAACTAAAGGCGAATCTGCTCATGCAAGAGAGCGGGGTTCCGCCAAATTCGACATCCGACGGCCATGGATGGCCTAGTGTCGCCGGAGCCAAGACTTGAAACACGATGTTTCTGATTAGAGCGCCGCCATGGACGGCAAGGCGCCGTGATGGCGGGAGGCAACCGTGTCTCAGTTGGCGCAGGATCCATCCTTGGATCCAGCCCCGCTTATGGAAGGGCAGGTTTGCCTAAGTTTGGTGGGCTGCTCATGTAGAGGGCTCACTTGCTGTGAAGCAATTCTCTGGGCTAAGATTACAGGTTTACGGGTCTCTTCGAAGGTATGCCTGCAAGTTCCTCGTTCTCATGAGCATAACGAGGATTTTATTTACAAAAGAGAACGACTAAAGCGAGTAGTTACCAAACTTCGTGAAAAGCAGGTAGCGGAGACGAGTTGGAAACAGGACGTTTCCAACCGGCAACTGAGCCATGGATGGCGAATTGCCGGGAACTCGTCGGAGCGGACGGCTTTGAGCGTTAGTTTGGTCTACGCAGCTTACGGAGTGAACGTTGTAAATAAAATCCGCTTGAACAGCTGTATCTCAGACATTAAGGAGGTATAAACCCATGACCAAGGAAAAAGAAGCTGCTCTCATGGAAGAGACAGACCATTTGTTTAGGACAGTTTGGAAAAAATATCAATGCTTTCTGATGCCAGAAGACAGTGGCTTATCAATGCATCAGATGATGTTCTTAAAGTATCTGGAACGTCGCGTTACCTGTACTCCGTCTGATATTGCCATACAGTTCGGGATCACGTTAGGGGCAGTGACTGGATTTGTAGATCGTCTATATAAGTTAGGTCTTATCACGCGAACGCGTAGCGAGGAAGATCGCCGAGTTGTTTTAATTCAATTTTCCCCTAAAGGGATTGAACCCTTAAAGGCCTTTGAAGAGGAAAGAAAAACAAAGTTTGCGCGCATATTTCAGAAGCTAAATCTCCCTCAAGCCGCGGAACTGAATAAGGCCCTGGAACAATTGAACGTTGTGCTGGATGATTTAGCAAGGGCAGATAAGGAGTAATCGAGTTCGGGATCCTTAATTAATCCAAACGTTAGAATAAAACGTGGTATAGATAGGAGCCTTTTTGAATGCAGAAGAAGTTTATGCGTCCTATAGTCATCTTACTGATCATCCAATTTTTAGTCATGGTGGGGTTTGGAATCGTTATTCCAATTCTTCCGTTTTTTGTAGAGAAGCTAGGCGGAGGAGCACTTTCCTTGGGAGTTTTTATGTCTGTCTATTCCATCATGCAGTTCATTTTTGCTCCAATTTGGGGCAGGCTGTCCGATCGCATTGGCCGGCGACCAGTTCTTCTCATCGGACTCTGTGGGTATGGTGTGACGTTTATTATGTTCGGGATGATCAACAACCTCTATTTATTGATTGGACTCCGTGCTTTGGCTGGCATGGTTTCCTCGGCAACGCTACCGACAGCTATGGCCTACTTAGCCGATATTACTGAAGGAGTAGATCGTTCAAAGGGAATGGGGATGCTTGGCGCCGCGATGGGGCTTGGTATGGTCTTTGGCCCTGCCATAGGTGGCTGGCTTGGCCATTATAGTTTTTCTTTACCGTTCTTTGTTGCGGGGGGGGTAGCCTTACTGCTTCTACCGTTCACCTGGGCATTATTGCCAGAATCCTTGAAGCGCCCTATCTCAGATGTTCCTGGACGTAGGAGGCCTAGGCTTACTTTAGAGGTCCTGAAAGATCCTTTATTTGCACTGTTTGCTTTTAATTTCGTCATAAGTTTCACGATGTCCATGTTTGAAAGCACCTTTGCTTTATTTTCAGCAGCTAAAGTTGGTTTTGGACCCGAAGAAATGGGGATCACGTTTGCTATTCTCGGGATTTCCGCTGTGATTGTTCAGGGCGGGCTTATTGGCCCATTGGTTAAGAAGTTTGGAGAGGCTAGCCTCGTGAAATCAGGAGCAGTACTCTCTTCGCTCGGGCTCATTTTGATAATTTTGTCTGGGAATGCCGTTTTATTAGTTATGTCGACTGTCGTCTTTATGATGGGTAATTCCTTGATGACGCCAACCAGCTCAAGCCTCGTAACAAAACAGAACTCCCGTGGACAGGGAGCTTCCCTCGGATTTTTTCAGTCATTTGCCAGCCTTGGAAGGGTTTTTGGTCCGGTGACCGGCGGTGCCCTTTTTGAAATAGGTATGGGTTTACCGTATATCACAGGCGCAGCGTTTTTGGTGCTGATCGTTCTAGCCGCAGGAGGCAAAATAAGCATTAAGTCAAAAGCGCCACTGGTGTAGGAACGAAAAATAGATTAATATAGGGAGGAAGTGTCTTAGCCCGTTCGCACATCCTACGCCGGTAGGTATTCCTTAAGGGATCACGGCTTCGGCGATACTCTCCACTGGAGACTATCGTGATCCATTGCTATTCGCTTGTCGCTAAGGCTAAAACGCAAAACCTCTGGGCTTTCTGCATGTGGTCGCTCCTTGCCGTCCATGGCACCGCGACATCAGTCCATCACGGCATCTAGCCATCCATGGCGATGCTCTAATCTCGAACGTCCGGTTCGAGTCATGGACAAGTCCCGTTGCGTTTCTTCACGCCTTATCGTCTGCGCTCATTTACGCAATTTCTCTCTCCGTGCTCTCTAAGCTAAGAAACTTCCTCTGGTACGCTTGGGTCCCATGGGGGTTTGGAACGATGTTAGAAGCTCTCTGGGGGCTGATTGCGTCATTTATGTAAAGGCGCTTCATGCAAGTTTGGGGAAGTTTCTTGACTTGCATTTAAGCTAAGAAACTTCCTCAGACTTGGGTCCCCATGGGGAGTTGGAACAACCGAGAATCCCGTGGCGCTGTTTGCGTTTATGAAAATGCGCTTGGCGTGCTCTCTGAAGCGTGTGCGCATGGATATTCATTAATGTTTAATGAAGGTGAAAATAATGACGAAAAGAAGAAATAATACACAGACTGCTAATCTCACACTGGGGGGGATTACCCTTGGATTCTTGCTCAGTTATCCGTTTCATGCGAGTTTTGTCGGTGGGCTCATCTCTAGTGGATGTAGCGCGGGAATGATCGGGGGGCTTGCCGATTGGTTTGCAGTGGCGGCGCTTTTTCGGCGTCCTTTGGGAATTCGACCGGGCAAAGTGATTCGTACGGAGATAATTCCCCAGAACCGAGAACGGATTTTCACAGCTTTGGCGGATATGGTAGAGCATGAATTACTTTCGCAAGATGTACTCCGGCGCAAATTATCCGCATGGGACTTTTCAGGCGTGCTCATCAGGATCTTGGGTAAGCAGGAGGTTAAGCTTTCTGTTGGTACCTTAATAACTAATTTGGCAGAGGATATCGTTAAACATATGGGGCGAGGAGAGTTCACGCAAATTTTTCAGGGCTTACTTCAAGAAAACTTGGGTAGCATGAATCTCTCGCAAACTCTGGCGGAAGTCGTCGAATTTTCATTAGACCACGGAGATGTCGATCAGGTTTTGGCGGTTATTTGCCGGGCTATCAATGAATATATGGAGCAACCTGAGGTTAAGGTTGCCCTAATGAAAATGATGGAAGCAGCCTTGACAAGGTATGGTGATAACAATCCTACGCGTAAAATGGTCGTAAAGTTCCTTCCCGCACCCTCTGTTCTTGCGCATGGTCTCCAAGAAAAGGTTAAAACGGCGCTACAGGACGGAACAGTAGAGCGGTGGTTGAAGAATTCTTTGCTCCGCTTTGTGTTGGAACTTAAGACAGAATCTTCGCTTCAAGAAAGTCTCAATCAGTTCTTAATTAAAAATATGGATTTCATAGGGACAAGCACGGAAAAAATGCCAGCTATGATCGAACGCTTTATGGGGGATTTATGGGACAATTGGGATGAGTACCTTGGAATATTAGAGTGCAATCATTCCCTCAGGTTGAAAGTGGATGAAAGGGTCAAGCTTTTCCTCGAAAAACAGATTGGCTTCCACCACAATGCCATCGGACGCATGGTTCATGAAGGTTTGGACCCTCTGACAGATGACAAGCTTGTTGAATTGATTGAGGACAAAGCTGGTAACGATCTGCAAATAATCCGGATTAACGGGTCGGTAGTAGGAAGTTTGGCCGGGATGTTGATCTACGTGCTTGGGATGGTGTTAAAATGAATTATCGCAGAAAGGCAAATATTACTTTAGCCGCCGTTTTCCTTTTTTGCTTGGGTGCTGCGGTGTTAGAACACTCCAACCCAGGTAGCTTTGGTATCAGGCTGATGTTTTCCGTCTCGGAAGCGGCCTTAGTGGGTGGAATTGCTGATTGGTTTGCGGTAACAGCGATTTTCAAAAAGCCACTGGGTTGGGGCTATCATACCGCCCTGATCCCTCGAAACCGCGAAAAGGTGATCGAAGCTGTTGCGTCAATCGTGCAAACAGAGTTGCTGAACATGAATTTAATTCGTAAGAAAATTGAGGGGATTCCATTTGTTGAAGGACTCCTTCTAAGCGTGGAGAAAGTAGGCGGATCAGTTTACCTAACTGACACGATTTTGGTCTACCTCAGACGTTATGCAGAAAAACAGGAACCAACCCAACTGGCAGAGAAACTAGCCGTGTTTATCCGTTGCACTGCGAAGACTTGGAACTTAGCGCCAAGGGTGCAGAGTATAAGTGGGTGGGCGTTAAAACATGGCTATATCGATCTAGGACTGGATCGCTTAGCCGAAGGGCTCTGGGATAAAGCGGCTGATGGAGAAACACGTAAGACTATTCTCCGTTACCTTGAGGAAATTAAAGAAGAAAAAATAGGCAATGGAGGGTCAATATTTCGCACCTTGATGGGATTTGTGGAAATGTCAGATGGGTTAAACCTCGACGAAGCAGCCGATGCGTTGCAAGTGGAGCTACTCCTTACTTTGCGTAAATTTAGAGACCCGCTAGATCCTTTGCGGATAAGCCTAAAGGATATCCTTCTAAATAGGGTAGTAGAATTAGAGCTTGATACCCGGTTTAGCGCTCAAATCGAGCAATGGAAGGAAGACGTATTAAACGATGTCTTATTTAGCAGATTTTTGGAATCTGTGATTGGGGAAGCATTGAAAGTCGCCTCATCTCCTTCAACTCCAACGGACACGAATTCCCTGTATCGTACGATTCATCCTTACGTAGAAAAATATTGGTTTAGCGTTCAGCATAACTTGGAACTTCAGGCAAAGATCAATACGTTCCTTGTGGATACTTTATGCAGGGTGATTCAGAATGAACATGACCTGATCGGTGGCATGGTCAGGGAGACCCTTGCTGCATACACGGATCAGGATCTCAATCGATTTGTTGAGGAGAAGGCGGGCAACGACCTCCAATGGATCAGGATTAATGGGTCGATGATTGGTGGGATCGTTGGGCTACTCTTGTTCTTATTCTTGGATTTGGTCTATGACCCCATCATTATGCCAGTGTTAATGAACTTTATACGATGAAACTGCTAAGTCGAACATAGGATATCGATATAGTGGTTATTCTTATCAGATTCTCCGGCTTCAGATTCTCTGCCCTCTGGCTTCTGATCTCTGACTTCTGTAAGGTATACAGGATTCATTAGGAAAAAGTGTTGCAATACAGTTTGCATCCATGTAGAATATTAAACATAAGCTGTGCACGATCGAGACAACTTCGTTAGGAAAAGATTAAGCAAAGCAATGGCGCTTTGAGGATACTCGCAAGAGTAGCTCGAAGCGCCATTTTGTTTTGCATTAGTCAGAAAGTTAATAACACAGAAGATGAGGAGGAAAGATCATGGATACAGGAGATACAGGATTTATTATGATTTCGACAGCACTAGTTTTTCTTATGACACCCGGGTTAGCACTTTTTTATGGTGGAATGGTACGTAAAAAGAATGTTCTCAGTACCCTGATGCATAGTTGGATTATCATCGGTATTATCTCTTTGCAATGGATTTTGGTAGGATATACTTTGGCCTTTGGGCCGGATCATAACAGTTTAATTGGAGGCTTAAACTGGCTGGGGTTAAATGGAGTTGGTATGGAGCCCAACCCAAATTACGCCGCCACTATTCCTGCCATTGTATTTATGGCCTTCCAAATGATGTTTGCGGTAATCACCCCCGCATTAATTAGCGGTTCTATTGCAGAACGAATGCATTTTCCAGCTTTTATTATCTTCATACTGTTGTGGGCAACCTTTGTTTATGACCCTTTGGCCCATTGGATCTGGGGTGTCGGTGGTTTCTTAAGGAATCTAGGAGCGTTGGACTTTGCTGGAGGAAACGTGGTGCATATTAGTTCGGGATACTCCGCCTTGATGGCGGCCTTAGTACTCGGAAAACGCAATGGCTTAGGTAAAGACTCAATGGCGCCGCATCACGTTCCGATGACCGTTTTAGGAGCAGGTTTCCTATGGTTTGGTTGGTTTGGGTTTAATGCAGGCAGTGCCTTAGGTGCGAACGGCATAGCGGGTATGGCCTTTGTGAATACAAATACTTCAGCTGCTGCAGCAGCTATTGCCTGGGTAGTAGTGGAGCGCTTACACAGAGGGAAACCCACCATGCTCGGTGCAGCCAGCGGTGCAGTGGCCGGATTAGTTGCCATAACCCCGGGTGCAGGATTTGTAACTCCGCTCTCCTCCATATTTATCGGTTTGGTAGGCGGTATGGTTTGTTATCTAGCAATTAGCGTAATTAAAGCAAAGTTTGGATACGATGATACCTTAGATGCCTTTGGATGTCACGGAATAGGTGGAACATGGGGAGCCTTGGCAACAGGGATCTTTGCTACCACGACTATTAACCCAGCCGGTGCGGATGGATTGCTCTACGGAAATGCTTCACTTTTGGGGATTCAGGTTATGAGTGTTGGGATTACGGTGGTGTTTACCGTGACATCGACGTTCATCATTTTGAAAGCAATTAGTATGGTGGTGAAGCTTCGCGTTAGTGAGGAACAGGAATCAAATGGTTTGGATTTATCGTTGCACGGAGAGAGGGCTTATTCGGAATTCGTCTGATGCAAGTCGGGGCCGGTTCTTGGACTTGCATCCCCGTAAAATCAATTCAAATTGTATAGGAGTGATTTATTTTGAAGAAAATTGAGGCGATTATCCGTCCTGGTAAGCTAGACAGCGTAAAAGATGCGTTGGGCCATCAGGGGGTGAACGGTTTGACAGTGACCCAAGTAATCGGGTGCGGTAAACAAAAGGGGAACACCCAGATCTATCGGGGTGTGGAGTATACCGTACATCTGATTACCAAGGTGAAAATTGAAATCGTCGTTATGGATAAATACGTGGAAGAGGTTATCCAGGTTATTACCAAAGAAGCCCGAACCGGAGAGATCGGAGACGGAAAGATCTTCGTGTCTGCAGTGGAAAATGCTATTACCATAAGAACGGGAGCTACAGGAGAACAAGCATTATAACTCTACTTAAACATAGAGTCTGTTATCCCTCAATAAAAGGGGTAACGGACTTTTTCGCCTTCTTCGAAAATATGACAAAGAGAATAGGTTGCTAGTGAATATATATTTGAAGATGGAAATATATGGAACAAAAAAATATGAATAAGCGTATGATGTACAAACGATGAAAGGGGGATTCAAAATGGCACTCGGAGCTGGTGGAACTGGCCTAGTTGGTTGCGGTGGTGTAGGAACTGGTATCGCGATCGTTGTTGTAATAATTTTGCTTCTCATTGCATTGGGCATCGTATTCTAAACTCTCAGCGCGTTCAATGACCTAAACTTGAAGGAGGTAAAGAAAAATGTACGGATATGGTGGTGCTTGCTGTTGCCGCGTCGCTCCTGTTGCCCCCGTTGCCCCTGTTGTTGGTACGGGTGTAGGGGTAGGAATTATTGCGATCGCTATATTAATCTTGATTGCTTTGGGAGTTATCTTCTAAAGAAGTATGTCGAAAAAAGTGGGGCCCCTATCGGGGGCCTCATTTTCCTAATACTTTCTGGAAGGTCCCTACACGCCATCACGGCATCTGGCCATCCATGGCGATGCTCTAATCTCAAACGTCCTGTTTGAGTCTTGGCTACAGGGACACTCGGCCATCCATGGTCAGCGCTTAATTCACTTGAGCCAGGAGAAGCTGGATTGTTGTAGCCATTGTAAACAGGTAAAATGATATTTCTGTGGCGATCAAAGCACGTGCAGTCAAATTTTCGGGCATGATGTCTCCTAAGTTGGCAGTGGCAATACTAGTAATGCTTAAATATACAAACGAGAAGAGTTGGGTCCAAAAGTTATCCCCTACATCCCCCTTAAAACTGGAAGGGAAAAATCGGTAGAGGAGAAGAAATTCTGCGGCAAAGAAAAAGATGATTGAGACAAGGGCTCCTCCAATGGGATAGACCAGATGGTCGTGGGGGGCTTTGGAATTCGCTAAGACATCAGTTACTGCAAAGGAAGCAGCGACAGAAGCACCAATAGCATACCAAACGATAGCGAGTTTAAAAAGAGTCCCTCCACAGCGTACCATTAAATGATCACTGTCTGAGAAAAGGCTCAGGAAAAGAGCCCCGGCTGCTCCAAAAAGCGAGGGAGATAATAACTCCCAATAGCCAAGTTTGAGTGTCTGGTTCAAGGGAAGGTTCTGTTTGCAGGGAGGAGTACAATATTGAGCGTTAGGGAAAGGGGACTTATACCCCCGAATAATGCTTGGGTTTAAGGGATAAGTTCCATAATAGTCCACGTTTGAACGGCCCCCTTTCCGTGGATGAATAATACCAGTATATTCCATAGAACGAGCTAGGGTTAAGAAATATTACACGTCGAAGAAAGTTGAAATTCGAAAATATTTTGAGAGTTTATGGATAAATAATTTGACCTTAACTGACCTTTGTAATAAAATAAAATGAATCGGTCAGAATATAATAGGTTTAATGCAGTACTAATTAATTAAAATGAATAGGGGGAATTATAAATGGGTTATCTCGTCCCAATGGTTGTGGAACAAACAAATCGTGGGGAGCGTTCCTACGATATATACTCTCGTCTTCTAAAAGACCGAATTATTTTTCTCGGAGGTGCAATCGATGATGATGTGTCCAATCTAATCGTAGCACAAATGCTCTTCCTCGAAGCAGAAGATCCTGAAAAAGATATTTTTCTGTATATCAACAGTCCTGGTGGTTCGATCACAGCAGGGATGGCCATTTACGACACCATGCAGTACATACGCTCGGATGTCCATACGATTTGTATCGGAATGGCAGCCAGCATGGGGGCATTCCTCCTTACAGCTGGTGCTAAAGGAAAGCGAGTCGCGCTACCTAATTCGGAAGTCTTAATTCATCAGCCGTTAATCGGTGGGCATGGACTATCCGGACAAGCAACCGAGATTGAGATTCACGCTAGACAGCTGCTCCGGACCAAGGCTAAGATGAACAAAATCCTTTCTGAGAAAACCGGGCAACCCTTAGAGAAGATTGAGAAGGACACTGAACGCGACTACTATATGACAGCTGAAGAAGCTAAAGAATATGGCCTAGTTGATCAAATTTTAGAAAAGTCTGAACAGATTAAGGAAACCAAGAAGTAAGTGAGAGTAAGGGACACTCGGCCATCATGGTAAAAGGGGTGCAACAAAACTTGTTTGAAGTTTGTTACACCCCCATTTTATGCTAGAATCTTAAATACTTTAAATATTTCAAGGATTATACACCACTCCGTAGGTGTATAATCCTATTTTTTTAGGGATAGCGTACCACAATAAATTACGTAAGATTTATTTATTTTACAAATAGGTTATTTCATACAGGATATTAATTTTTTATGTAGAATAAATTAATTTTAGACAAATTCCACATCGTGAGGAGTGAAAGAGTTGAAGTTAATTAATAGAAAGCTTGGACTCCAGGTTACGGCATTAATGCTGTTCATTGCTTTGGCAGCCGGCGTCGTCGGAGCAATCGGAATCTACGGGATGTCTCAAATGCACGACACTTCGAATCAGGTTTATCAACAAGATGTGATTCCTATGGACCAACTCTCACAAATGCATTTTGATGCCCAGGCCTACCGGTCAAATGTCGTATTGGCTGTTAGTGCACGTACTCCTCAAGAGCGACAAAAGTTTTTAGCTCAAGTTGATCAAAAAAAAGATGTTATGATCGCGCATTTTGGCAAGTACGAAGCCATTTCAAGATCGGCAGAAGAGGACTTGGTATGGAAACAGTTTAAAAGCGCTTGGAATAATTATGTAATCTCATCTCAAATTACGATTCAAGATGCAGAAGATGGACGAATGGACGAAGCTTTGGCCAATATGTACGGGGATGCCGGAACAAAAAATCAGCAAGCTGGGGATCTCCTACAGAAAATGGTTGATTCAAAAATGGTTAAAGTAAATACTAATAGCACAGAGACAATGAACTTAATTTTTCAAAAGGCCTCACTCGTTTCGATCATTCTTATCGGAATTGATGTCTTGATCAGCATTGTCATCGGCTGGCTTTTGGGCCGAGCCCTTAGTAAGATGATGCATAATTTACTGCAGAATGCGAACGAAATCGCTACTGGGGATATTGCTCGCAAGAAGAAGGCCCCATGGAAACCTTGGAACCGTGAAGGAGTAGAGTTACAGAAGGCCTTCGGCGACATGGTAGTCTCCTTAAGAGACATCATGACGAATGTGACCGACATGGCTGGCCAGTTGGCCCGAACCGCCCAAGAAATGCGCCTTGGTGCCGAACAATCGGCACAGTCCTCTGAACAAGTAGCCACATCTGCGAGCGAAATTGCGACCGACGCTGAAATGCAAGTTAGAGAAATGACGAAGAACCATGAACGAATGAGCCAGGTGATCGATCAGTTGAACCTAACAGAACAGCGGGCAGAAAAAGTAAGCCTTGCATCTAAGCGTTCTGCTGAGCTTTCCCGTAATGGTAACTTGGCACTTGGACAAGTGGTCAAACAAATGGATGAAATCGAGATTCAGGTACACAGTCTGAGCGAAGTGATCGGAGATGTGGATAAAAAATCAGAAGAGATAGCCAAAACAGTTCAAATCATTGACAATATTGCCCAACAAACAAATCTCTTAGCGTTAAATGCAGCGATTGAAGCCGCGCGTGCTGGGGAGAATGGACGAGGATTCGCGGTGGTGGCAGAAGAAGTCCGCAAACTTGCGGAGCAAGTTCAAACAAGCTTAGTAAATATTTCTCAGCGAGTACAAGAAATGCAACAGGCTTCCAGAAACGCTCATCATGGGATGAAAACTAGTGTGGAAAGTGTCAATCAAGGAAGTGCCTATCTAAAAGAGATCTCTAATCAATTTACCGTGATCCTCGGCTCCGTGGAAGAAAGTGCTGGATTGGCGCAGGACATTGAAAGCACGGTTCAGAAGGTACAGCAAGACGGGGAACAAATAAAAATTGGCATGCAAAACGTCGTGCATCAGGCCGAATCCACCTCAGCCGGCACCCATACCACAGCCGCAGCTGCAGAGGAGCAAAATGCTTCGGTCGAAGAATTGTTTGCCTCGGCGGAAAGCTTAAACGAATTAGCAAGAAATTTGAAGCAGTTAATCGGTCACTTTAAACTATAAAGATCCCCATCAGATTTCGAAGGGCAACTCGTCTAATAAATCATGAAGGAGTTCAAACCCTAAGCCAGCAAGGAACCATTCTGGAGCCATACGAAGGGTAATATACCCATTAATGTTTAATTTGTCACTGTAGTGCCAGGGGCAATGCCCTAAGACACCCGCCAAAATAACACCACTCGAATATTCAATCATCCAGATCGTGACTAAATAAACTAGGCCGCGGATCCACCAAGGAAAAGGGCGTAAATAGGTGTGTAAGGGTTCGAGAAAGACTGACAGCCCATAAATGGGCATCATCACCAAGAAGGTAAACCCTTGCATACTTAAATCCCCTTTGAGGAGGGATGCCAAACCCGTATATATGACCTCAAGGACAAGGCCAATGATTCCGTAAATTAAGAAGCGTTTGAGTGTTATCATGGATTTAGTATGGATAGATAAAATTAGAACATACATCTTTTGAGTAGGAATCATTTGGAAAACGAGGGCATTTTGCCCTCGTTTTTTTGCATATTTTTTACATTTATTATAGAATAAAAATTAGGGACGGTTAGAAATTAGGATAAACTAAAATCGTTGTAGGATAGAAGGGGAGTAAATGAATGCGTAAAATTCGTAAAGCTGTGATCCCTGCTGCCGGGTTGGGAACTCGTTTTTTGCCAGCAACAAAGGCCCAACCGAAAGAGATGCTGCCCATCGTGGATAAACCAACCATTCAATTTATTGTGGAAGAGGCTATTCAATCTGGAATTGAAGATATTATCATAGTTACAGGACGCAATAAGCGGGCCATCGAAGACCACTTTGACCGTTCGATGGAGCTAGAGGCGTTTTTGGAGAGAAAATCAAAAGATAAACTTCTGGATTTGGTACAGGATATCGCTCAGATGGCGGATATATATTACGTCAGGCAAAAGGAAGCATTAGGCTTGGGGCATGCAATCTATAGTGCCCGAAAATTTATCGGAAATGAACCGTTTGCGGTCCTCTTAGGGGATGATGTCATATATTCTGAAGTCCCGGCTTTGCGCCAGATGATGAATCAATACGAGCGCTATGGAGCCAGTATCGTGGGGGTTCAGGAAGTTCCTCTCCAGGATACGTCCAAATACGGGATCGTGGATGGCGAAAAGTTTGCAGATCGGCTTTATCGTGCCAAGAATATGGTCGAGAAACCTCGTTCGGAAGATGCTCCGGAAACTCACTTAGCCATAATGGGACGATATATCTTAAATCCGGACATATTTGATATTTTGAGCGTCCTTCCACCAGGCAAGGGTGGAGAAATTCAGCTCACGGATGGGATTAAGGAACTGGGCCGGTATCAGGAAATCCTTGCTTATGAATTCGAGGGTCGGAGATATGACGTCGGAGACAAATTGGGCTTTGTGGAAGCGACCATCGAATATGCCTTGCGCCGGGGAGACCTTTCGGAGGATCTCATGAATTATTTGCGGGTATTGGTCCGAGCAGCGGAAATTGAGAGAAAGTGAGACTATAATTTATTTTGGACATGCTGCTTCATCTTCGCGAAATTATGCATAGACAGAACTCATAGGGCATTTCTTGAAAACAGATGACGGAAAATGATCCAAGCTTTACAGCAAAAACGACACTCTTCCCTCCTAATAATTGGTAAAATGCTTACGTAACATAAATAAAATTTAAGGAGGGAAGAGACCAATGAGACCACTGATACCTATGGCCAAAAAGAGGATTGTAACCATAGCCGGGACGTTAGTTTTGGCAGGTGCCGTTGTTGCTGCTGGGGTTTATGGACCAAGCGTCTGGAAGGTTTTTAGGCAACAAAGCGCCATCACTGACCAGGTAGTCCTTCAATCCCCAGCCGTTGATTCGATCGGAGCCACTGCAATCAACGGCGCAAATGGACAAATGCCAAATGGTACGGCTCCACCCGTGACAACTGGAACTGCGCAGCCAGCCACTACCATTAATACACCCGCACAAGGAGACACTGGTTCTAAAAGTAAATATAGGGAACCAGACAATAAACTAATAGACCTGGCGCCGTCTGTTGAAATGTTCTTTGGTGAGAACGCCTTAAGCAATAATGCCAAATCATTAGTTTTTGGTACTGCATGGAATATCCACCAATACGTAGACGGTTATCTCTATGGGCCGGCTGCAGGTCCGCAAATGAACGAACAAGACATAAAGAAGTATATTGTGTTCCATAAAACGCTCTTGGATAAGCAGTTTAAAAATGAAGTGAATATTTCCAAGGCAGCCACATTCACCAGTTACCTGGATGTGCTTTTGAACAGCGGAATCGACGCTTTTGACTCAAAGGATAAAACGCGGATTGAACAGTTCCACCAAGGAATTCATGATTTAGATACGCACATTATGCGTAATGATCCAAGTTCAAAAATATACGGAGCGACGCCGTTTGCAACCAAACGGACATAATTCAGTTCATTGAACTAACGCTTTGACAGTAGGAATGGAATGAAGCTAAGCTGGAGTATTATATGCGATATTATTCACACTGAATTGTTTCCCAGGCGCAGGATGGCTATTGTACTTTAAACGTTTGAATAAATCAGACATTCAGGAAAATAATGATTAGGTAAAGAGCGTGAATTCCCTAGATTTAATATAAATTCTCAAAAAGAAATTAGAGGGATGATTTTATAAAGTTTATTGATGGATTGGATTGGATAAGTGAATAGGCAACTAAGTTAAGTAAAAGTGTGACCTTGTAAGTACCAAGGTTGAAAAACAAATTTAGTTGTTGTGTTTCTCGTCTTGAAAAACTGAATAAAGAGCAAGGCCTGCCCTACAGGGACAGGCCTTGCTCTTTTAGTGTAGGAATAATCTATGATTCAACGAGTTTTCTTTAACTCAGCGTTATCTGACTGCCGAACTCTGGGTACCGACTAGCCCAGCCCCGCCCCCGCTCACAGCCTCTGGCCTCTGGTATAGTAAATGTCTAAAATCTTCTTTAGCTGGCCAAACTAGTAATAAAAACCATTTGAAGGAGATTTTGGTCTTTATGCGTAAAATGAATTTGTTATTTGGAGCTTTGGCTTTAGGTCTTGGTGTAACAGTTGGAACACTAGGTGTGTCTTTACTCACGAATCCGAGCTCCCCGGGGTCTTTTATCTCTAAATTACGTGGTCTAGACAACGTTCAAACGGTCACCGGAGTGATAAATGACTCCACGAAAACCCCTCCAATCCTTAACCCGGTACAGGATGATCTTTCCAAAACTAGCGCCGACTTGAATAGTATTAATCCAGATTCGATCTTAAATCAGGCAGAGGAACAAATCGTAGCTGACTATAAGCAGGATATCGGTATTTTCTTCGGAGCTTGGAAGTCAGCGGATATGAATACCTTTCGTCTCAAACTAGCCAAGGCCTATACGGGGGACCTATTTGAAAAACATGCCCAACAAGCAGAAAAATTCTTGGTTCAAGGCATAGGTTTAGATGTCACCCAGATAAACTTTGACCAGGTTAACGTGGAAAGTGCAGATGCGAATACAGCCACACTCCGAGCGGATTACCACTACAAGGCAAGGGATTATAGCCTGGCAGATGGGGCCTCCGTCGGGGAAGAGCATGAACAGACCGTGCATGTCCGAGTTAATCTACTCAAACAAAATTCGCACTGGATGATTACAGGAGAGAGCTCAATCCAGTAACGATAAGAGGACTACCGTTGACTAACGAACAAGGTAGTCCTTTTTTAATGCCTTGCCTGGTGATAGTTGTAAATCCAAGTAAGTTGTAGTAAACTTTAGATCGATAAAGTTCGCAGACAAGTTTGATCGAGAAGGGGCTGAACTAGGTGTTATTTCGCAAGCGGACGTTGATTTTAATGCTGATTGATGCTATGTTAATCAACCTGGCAGCTTTCGGCAGTTTTTATTTGCGCTTTGAAGGGGGCATCCCGTTAGAGTATTATCAAACGTATTATCACACAGCCATAGCTGCAACTATTTTATATATCGCAGTTTTTTATGTTTTTGGATTATATAATCGGCTTTGGCAGTATGCAAGTACAGGGGAGCTACTCTCCATTGTTTATGCGGTAACCGTCGGAACAGGTGGAACGGTGGCAGTAGTTTATTTTTATGGTCTAGCGCAGGCTGGGTTTAGGATGCCACATTCTGCTGCAATGTTGCTTTGGCTGTCTATGGTCTTTTTGATCGGGGGTTCGCGTTTTGTTTGGCGGATCTTACAAGAAAATTCGTATAACCGCCATGTCCCAGGCTCGCAAAAACAGGTGCTTATTGTTGGGGCAGGCGATGCAGGCGTCTTAGCAGCACGTGAGCTGAAAAATCGTAATTATCGAGATGGACGTCCTATTGGTTTTATTGATGATAACCGTTCGAAGCAGAAGTTGCAGCTACTTGGAATTCCGGTTCTGGGTACTCGTAAGGATATTGTCCGCGTTGTAAAAGGTCATAATATTGATGAAGTCATTATTGCCATGCCGTCAGCCTCGGGTGATTCGGTTCGAGAGATCGTGCAAATCTGTGAAAAGTCTGGGGTAGACCTAAAGATTATGCCCGGTGTCTATGACATTATTAGCGGCGATATCAGTGTCAACCCGATTCGCCAGATTCAAGTGGAGGATTTACTGGGTCGAGACCCCGTGTGCGTAGATCTGGAAGAAGTAGCGGACTATGTCGCAGGAGAAACCGTGTTCATCACCGGTGCTGGCGGTTCTATTGGCTCGGAAATTTGCCGCCAGATTGCTAGATTTAATCCAGGGAAACTTGTCTTACTCGGACATGGAGAAAACAGCATTTTTGAGATCGAGCAGGAATTGCGTGACGAGCACCCAGGCATCGACTATATAACAGAAATATTGGATATTAAAGACCGCCAGAAAGTGTACCTGATTTTTGAAAGATATAAGCCAGGCGTCGTCTTCCACGCTGCAGCGCATAAACATGTCCCCTTAATGGAACGGAATCCTGAAGAGGCCCTGAAAAACAAT
>Ga0307377_10000997_pt1 | contig 37506 bp, 27 predicted proteins | sample TR3MG_FD_202535 | JGI IMG/M metagenome (GOLD analysis project Ga0307377, IMG submission 202535) | Soil microbial communities from Risofladan, Vaasa, Finland - TR-3 | ecosystem: Environmental > Terrestrial > Soil > Coastal area > Acid sulfate soil | place: Finland: Risofladan, Vaasa | collected... | reverse complement strand
TACCACTATCAAGCGCTGTTTGAACTTGAGAACGCATTTCAGTTTCTCCCGCTTTAGCATTTACATTTGCAATTGCTTCCTCTGTGGTACGCCACAACGATCTTTCTGAATCAAGTAGTCCGGAATCCGGATTCACACTACTCAATGCACGCCATCGATAAAGGTCATATTCGCATGTGAGCGTTAAGTGTACACCAATGTCATAATTATGGTTTTTTCTGCATATAGATGCCGCTTCTAAAAACCAAGGGGCAGGGACTATAACTGAACCACAACTAGCGACACCGAAATCCAAACATTCAAAAGTAGCTAGATTTGAAGAGTGAGAAAACCCTACGTCGTCAATGTGAAAAATAACCACTTTATCGGTGGTTTCAAAACCAAGTTGCTCAATTAGGTTTAGTTTTTTCATTTTTATTTTCCCGTCCTAAATTAAATTTTTTTATGGGTTTTTACTAAAAAAATATGCCAAGTGTTATTATAATTACCAAATTGAGAAATCTTTTTCTTTTGAAAAATCCCTTTTTAAAGGTTTTCCAGTCATTAAAGTAAGATATCTTATATATGCTGATTGTTCTGCTCCAGTAACATACTGTAATGCGTCCTCTAATGTCATTCCTTTAGCAAATATTCCATGACCTCTTACTACAACAAACGGGTAATTTTTAAGCATTTTTGGTACTTCAATTGATGTATAATATGCCCCAGCAGGTATTTCAACATCAATAATTGGTATTTTTTTATACAAGGCAAAACCTTCGGCATCTATACATGTTATCTCATCCTCAATTAAAGATAGTGCTACGCAATAAGGATTATGAGCATGAATGACTGCCATTGCATCAGTTTCTAAATAGATCGCTCGGTGAACTCCAAGCTCTGTACTAGCGATGAGTGAACTTGAGTCTTCCTCTTTTAAATTACTCACTACTAAATCTTCAAGTTGTAAATCCCCTAGCATAGCAGCTCTTCTTTTAATAATAATCTTACCTCCACTTCGAATGGAGATATTCCCTGAATGAGATGTGTTATAACCATGCCTAACTAAATGCTTTCCCACTTTTTTGAAAATATTATATATAGATTCTTCGACAATCATAAATTTCAACATTTTTTTAATTAAATATGTTTAATACCAAGTTTTTCTAATAATTCTGGTTCTGGAAATCCGTTATTATCCCACCCTCGTACATAATAGTACTGCTCTAACATTTTTTCTAATGGTACAATGTGTCCTTTGGAAACTCCCTCCTTAAGGGGTTCACTTATAAATCTTGGTGGCAAAATATCGTCTTTTTTACTTAATCCTTCTCTAATATTAAAAATCCTTTCCAAATTATATATTCTTTCCCCTATTTCAAGAAGTTTTACCACATCATAATCAATTCCTGTAATAGCTTTCATAAACCGAGCATAATAATCAAGTCCTAGAGCCCAACCCGCAAAAGCACATATTACTAAACTGTCTTCTATGGCTTTTTGATTCTGTTTTAAAACCAGTAAATCAGGTTTTCCTGCCATCGTAAATCTATCAATTTTTTTTGGTGCTGCAAAAATTTCTAAAGCAGCCATATATCCAGTTAGGTGACATCCTCCTCTATTTGATGTAGCATAACCCAGCGCATGTCCAATAGCCCCCCTTGGATCATATGCAGGCAGTTCTAATCCTTTTACCTGCATAGCAACTTCTTCAGAGTTGTAGCTTTTGGAAAGTAATCTTGAGCCCTCACTAATTTGAGCTCCAATATCCTCTTTTAAAGCAATTTTTTTCACTAATTCTTTTAGGATATTACTATTTCCAAATTGAAGAGAAGAATCTTTTAGGAGCCTCCTTTCCTGCAACTCCATGGCGCAGGCAATACTTCCACCACAAGATATTGTATCAATTCCATACTTATTGCATAAATAGTTTGCTTGAGTAACCGTGATTAAATCATAGATACCAAGATTAGGTCCAAGAGCCCAAACAGATTCAAACTCAGGACCTTTACCTTTCATATCACCTGCTTTTGTCAATCTTCCACATCTTATAGGACAGGCGTAACAACCCTCGTGTTCTTGGGTTAATTTCTCATTTATTTCCTCACCACTAACTTGAGTGGCTCTCTCATCAAAACCCCTCTGAAAATTATTTATTGGAAACATACCTAATATATTAATCACATTAACCAAAGCTGAAGTTCCAAACTTAGGTAAAGAAGAACGGGTAATAGGAACAACTTTTATCTTATCTTGGGCGACTTTCACATATTTCTTCAATAATTCTTGATTATCAATAACAACTTTAGCATCTCCACCTTTTACTACAATTGCTTTGAGATTTTTAGAACCCATAACAGCTCCTACTCCACCTCTACCGAATGCTCTTGCTGCATCGTTCATTATTGCAGCAATTTTTATTAAATTCTCACCTGCGGGCCCAATCATCAACGAATTAATCCTATTACCTTCGATCTTTTTTAATTCTTCTAAAGTCTTTTCAGTGTCGCATCCCCATAATCCTGAGGCTTCTTTTAATACAATTTCTTTTCCACCCTCGATTAAAAGATAACCTGGTTCTTTTAATTCACCTTGAATTATAATACCATCATATCCACATCTTTTCATAACGACACCGAAGGAGCCACCAGAATTAGAATAGAATATTCCGTTTGTTAAAGGTGATTTTGTTACTAATGAAAAACGCCCATTAGTAGGCACTATTGTTCCACCAAAAGGACCTGTTGAAAAAATTAGTAAATTTTTTGGATCTAAAGGATTTACATTTCTTGGAAGCTTTTCTGATAATAATTTTACTCCTAAACCTCTTCCTCCTATATAATCTAATAAAATTTCTTCAGGAACAGGTACTTCATTAAACTTATCGTGATTTAAATCTACTTCAAGAATTTTGTTATTTAATCCTTTCATTATTATGTCCTGTTCACTAAGGTTTCGCGTTCATATTCTTCCACACTTTTAATCCAATCTTTTCCAACTGGTACGTTATGTTTATAACAATAATACTCCCATACAGCCCCAAATGGCAATGATTTAATTTCTTCGAGATATGCTAATCTTTGAAATAATTGGTTATTTTCCTCATATTCTTTCAATAACTCCAAAGGTTGTAACAAAGCGTTTAAAAGGCTTTTTAATGTTGATCTAGCCCCTATAACCCATGCTCCGAGACGATTTATAGAGGCATCAAAAAAATCTAATCCAAGGTAAATTTTTTCACGGTTTTTGCATCTGATTATTTCCTCAGAAAGGTGCATCAAATCATCGTTTAAAATAACAACATGATCGCTGTCCCACCTCACACCGCGACTAATATGAAGCATTATTCCGTTAAGAAATGGTAATATTGCAGTTAATTTATCTGCAACGGATTCAGTAGGATGGAAATGACCCGTATCTAGAGTTAACATGAGATTATTCTTCACTGCGTAACTTAAATAAAAATCATGACTCCCAACAACAAATGCTTCGCTCCCTATTCCAAATAATTTTCCCTCAAGAGAATCTTTCATATATTCAGGATTAAGTTTCTGATCAAAAATTTGATCTAATGAATTCTTCAATAAATCTCTATGCCCTGCTCTATCCACGGGAATATCTTTAGAACCATCAGGAATCCATAAATTGTGAATTACAGGATTATTTAACTGCCTTCCAATCTCAGCACTTATTTCTCGACACTTTTGAACATGTTCGATCCAGAAATTTCTAATTTCTGAAGATTTGCTGCTCAAGGTATAACCTGAATCAGCTTTAGGGTGTGAAAAAAGTGTAGAATTAAAATCCAATCCTAATTTCTTTTCCTTTGCCCAATCTATCCAATTTTGAAAATGTTCAGGTTTAATTGCGTTCCTGTCTATAAATTTGCGTTTAAAATCTCCATAAGAAGCGTGTAAATTAACTCTTTGATTGCCAGGGATTAATGATAGCGCTTTAGTTAGATCCATCTGAAGCTCTTTAATGGTTCTTGCTTTACCAGGATAATTTCCCGTTGATAAAATTCCCCCTCCGGTAATTACGGACTCAGGACGCTCAAAACCGCCTACATCATCCCCTTGCCAACAATGGATTGATAAGGATATTTGTTTTAGCTCATTTAAAGCTAAATCAGTATTAACTCCAAATTCTTTATACTTATCTTTTGCAACTCCATAGAGATTTTTTAAATCTTGAAACAAAAAAACCACACTCTAATTATTAAAATTTTACCTGTTAATAAAAATTTATAATTTATAAACTGTTATAATGATTTATATTTACTACTAACAATCCTAAATTGAAATAATAGTATGATAAAACCTCCATTTGATTTAAAATGTGAATATCTCGTTAGTCCCATTTGTATTGATGTACGAAAACCACGATTCTCTTGGAAATTAGCCCATAAACAAAGAAACCAAAATCAGTCGGCTTACCAAATAATTGTCTCCTCTAATAGGCTTTTCTCTGAAGAAAAAAATGGAGATATTTGGGACGGTGGAAAAGTGGAAACGGATTCAAATCTAAATGTATCTTATGATGGGGTGCCTTTAAAAAGCGATAAAAGATATTATTGGCGAGTAAAATGGTGGGATAACAATGATAAAGAGAGCGAATATTGTGATACTCAACAATTTGAAACTGCCTTGTTTGAAGAATCTGATTGGAAAGGCCAATGGATTAGTAGAGAAGAATTCATCAATAAATCGACTCGAAAGAAATGGCAATATAAATCCGGGGGAAGGAATTTAGCAGGACGAATTAAAGAAGTATATGCACTTTATTTAAGAAAGGAATTTTCTACTTTAAAACAAATTAAATCTGCGAAAGTATACATTTGTGGTTTAGGTTATTATGAATTACACATAAATGGAAAAAAAATTGGAGATCGAATTCTTGAACCGGCACAAACTGATTATAATAAATTAGCTTTGTATTCAACTTATGATGTATCAGAACTTTTACAAAAAGAGAACGCTATAGGTGTTATTTTAGGAAATGGTCGGTGTGTTGAATTATTTGGTTATGATTTTCCCAAATTAATACTGCAAGTAAATATTCATTACACTGATGGTAATAAGGAAACCATTAGTACAGATGATTCATGGAAAATATCTATTGGACCTATTAAAGAGAATGGAATTTATTTTGGTGAAATTTATGATGCCAGACTTGAGATGCCAGGATGGAATAAATCTAAATTTGACGATAAGGAATGGAAAAATGCAGCTATGGTAGATGGACATAATTTATCTTCACAGATGATGCAACCTATCCAAATTACTAAGAGTATAGAACCTCGAGAGATTTATAGTCCTAAACCAGGTATGTATATCATTGACTTTAAACAGAACTTTACTGGTTTTGTGAAATTGAAAACTAGTGGTCCTCGCGGTTCAGAAGTAAAATTAAGATTTTCTGAAATATTGTTTAAAGATGGTACTCTCAATACTGCTACAAATGGAAATGCACCAGTAACTGATGTATATATCTTAAAAGGAGAGGGAGAGGAATGTTATATACCACATTTTACTTATCATGGGTTTCGATATGTCGAGATCACGGGTTTTCCGGGAGTTCCATCTTTAAATAATTTCGAGGGATTATTCTTTCATTCGAATGTTCCAAAAGTGGGGGATTTTTACTGTTCTAACTCCCTTATTAATCAAATACATTCAAATATTATATGGGGTCAATTAAGTAACTTAATGAGTATTCCTACTGATTGTCCTCAAAGGGATGAGCGCCAGGGATGGATGGGGGATGCTCAACTCGCTACAGAAGAAGCAATTTTAAACTTTGATATGGCTCGATTTTTCACTAAATATTTAAGAGATATTAGAGAATGTCAAAAGGAAGACGGAAGTATCTCCGATGTTGTTCCGCCTTACTGGAAATTATATCCTGCAGATCCTGCATGGGGGAGCGCTTACATAACAATTGCATGGTACTTATATTGGTATTATAACGATCTTCGTGTTCTTGAAGAAAATTATGAAGGAATGAAAAATTATATCGAATTTCTTGTCTCAAAATCTGAAGATAACCTATTTCTAATGGGAAAATTTGGTGATTGGTGTCCACCATGTTCAATAGTATCAAGAAAAACGCCATTAGAATTCACTTCTTCTTGGTATTTTTATCATGATGTTTTTTACTTCTCAAAAATTGCTGGTCTTCTTGGAAAAAAAGAAGAAAATGTATTTTTTAAAAATAAATCTGAGGAGATTAAAACCGCCTTCAATAAAAAATTTCTCAAGGTTTATTATGAAACAACAAAACTCTCTCCAGTAGATCGATCAGTGAGCCAAACATCGAATGTTTTACCTCTCTTTTTAAACATGGTTCCTGATAAAAAGAAAAAGAAAGTAATATCGACTTTAATTAACGCCATTATAGAAGATCACGATTACCATGTAGATACTGGAATCGTGGGTACGAGATATTTATTTGATGTTTTATCTGATAATGGATATCATGAAGTAGCATACAAGATGATAACTCAAGAAAGCTTTCCAAGTTATGGTTACATGATTAAAGAGGGGGCGACCACATTATGGGAACGCTGGGAAAAACTAGAAGGAGGCGGAATGAATTCTCATAATCATATCATGCTAGGTTCAGTTGATACTTGGTTTTATAAAACTCTAACAGGAATTAGATGCGAATCTCCGGGTTGGGAAACAATAATGATTAAACCTTTTATCCCTGATGATATGGATTATGCACGATCAACAATAAAAACTTGTAAGGGTATTCTTTCTTGTTCCTGGGAAAAGTTAAGTAGTTCTTTAAAAGTATCTATAAACATTCCAGTTGGGATGAAAGCTGAATCTTGGATACCAATTAAAAAATCAAGCAAACAAGTCAAAGAAGATGGTAAAATTGTTTGGAAGGAAAGTGAAATATTGAGCGAGCACATCATACTATCAACTCAAAAAGAAAATAGCTTAGTTTTTACCCTTGGTTCTGGTTTTTACACCTTTGAAATAGAGTAAGCTTTTCCCTTCGTATCTTTTGTTCTAGGTTTTACGAGTAATGTTACTTGGATTTAATTTTTTCTTTAATTGTCTCTACTATAACCATTTCTTAGCAAAAATTCAGGGGAGTATTAATTAATTTTGGGAATTTTTAAAGCTGGTGAATTAACTTTATATATTTCAATTAATCTATCTATATCCATATTAAAATTTAATAAGAAAGATGGATTTTAATGGAAAATCAAAATAAAAAACAACTTAGTTCGAGAAATTTATGGGGCTATGCTTTAGGAGCCATTCCTAATGGACTACTAGTATTTATATTTGGATTAAAATATATAGAACTCTTTTTTGACAAATTACAATTAGATCCTACCCTTTTTGTCATTGGACAGGTAATTTACTTGGTGATTAATGCAATAAATGATCCCTTGCTTGGTCAAATGTCTGATCGAACAAATCCAAAAAAATGGGGGAGTAGAAGGACTATTTACATTAAATATGGTGCTCCCATTTGGGCACTAACATTTATGATCGTCTGGTTTCCTTGGAGTTTCGACAATCAAATAATAATATTTATTCACTTTATTATAAGCGTTTGTTTATTTGATACTTTTTTTACATTGGTTGTTCTGGTATGGATGGCATTAATGCCCGAAATGACATCTGATTTGGACGAAAGGAATAAAGCAAATTTACTAGCCACTATAGTTGGTGCTGTCTTTGTAATTCCAATGTTCATAATTGTAGGAGTTATGGATCCAACTTCATCGGAATTTATATTCTTAATGCTTATTGTTGCTATTGTGTCTACAATCTTATTGATCATCACTGCTTCTCTATGCCAAGAAAAACCTGAATTTCAAAAAGATGATGGTCTTCCATTAATTAAAGCAGTAAAAGAAACTCTAAGGCTAAAGTCGTTCTTAACTTATATGGGTTATATCTTCTGCGATGCATTTCTCGGTTCGATTGGTTTAAGTTATCTTTTTGTTTATTTATTGGTTTTAGGTGAAGGTGGACTATTATACTATTTTGCGATTTTTTTCTTTATTGGATACGGTTCTAACATTCTTTGCATGAAATTAAGACCAAAGTGGGGGATGCGTAAGATATTACTAAGGTTTGGAGTCTTGAAAGTCATATTTACTTTCATCTTATTTGCACTCGTAGTCTTTACAGACGCTCCTATAATAGTGGTGTTTGGCCTAGCAATACGAACATTTCTGGGAGGGTATGCTGTATTTAATACACCAATATTATACCTATCTATAGATGAGGATGAGTTGAGAAATGGATCAAGAAGAGAGGGCATGTTCATAGGTATGGATGCTTTAATCCATAAACCTTCTCAAAGTATTGGTCCAATCATCGCAACATTTATCCTTGGAATTTTCGGATACATACAAAATTCTGATCTACAACCAGATTCTGCATTGCTTGGTATTAAAATATTAATGTTTTTGATTCCCGCAATAGTAAGTGCTATTGGCCTAATCTTTATGTACTTCTATCCGATACATGGGGAGAAGTTAGAACAACTGAGAGAAAAATTACAGATACTTCATACGGAAAAACGAGAAAGACTTGAATAAATTAACTTATATTTTTCTTTTTTACTTTAATTTTTATCTAAGCTTATTAGGATAAACTTAACTCGTAAATTTTAGATATTTTTCATATCCATTCATCCAACTTTTTACATCTTCAGGATAATAATCTATGATTGAAAAAGAGTGAACCACGATATTTCTTAGTTCATCAAGGCGGTTTACTAGTCCTACTGCTTTTGCTTGCATTAAAATATTACCAATAGCGGTAGCCTCGATTGGCCCTGTTTTAATTGGAATATTAAGAGAATTGGCTGTAAATTGATTTAATAAGTGATTAGAAGATCCTCCACCGATTATAAACAAAATTTCAACTTTTTTATTAGTAATTTTTTCCATTGAATCAATCACTTGTTTGTATCTAAAGGCAAGACTTTCGAAAATTACCCTTGAAATATCACCAATTGTTTTTGGAGGAATTTGATCACTCATTTCGCAGTAATATTGTATCGCATTGATCATATCTGGAGGATTATGGAAGAGAGGATCGTCAGGGTTTATGAAACATTGAAACGGTTTAACTCCCTCTGCACTGGATATAATATGCTCCCAATTATTATCTAAACCTTGGTTCTCCCATTCTTTTTTACATTCTTGAATAATCCACAATCCAGTTACATTTTTTAAAAATCTAATAGTATTTTCAACGCCGCCCTCGTTCGTAAAGTTAAACTCAAGTGATTTAGCGTTTATTATGGGTTTATTTAATTCTACTCCTATAAGGCTCCATGTCCCAGAACTAAGATATGCCCATTCTCCTCTCCTATACTTTCTCATATCAACAGGGACTGCTGTTATTGCAGAACCTGTGTCATGACAAGCAGGAGCGATAATGTTTGTATCTTTTTTTAGCCCGACTTCTTGGGCAATATCCTCTTTTAGTTTTCCTAATACTGTTCCGGATGGGATAATCTTTTGAAATAATTTAAGTTCTAATCCTAACTTTTCAATTAACTTTTGAGACCAATCTAAAGTCTTTGGATTGAATAATTGAGTTGTTGTAGCAATTGAGTACTCTGAACACTTTTTGCCGCATAATAAATAATTTAAATAATCGGGTATCATTAGAAATGTTTCAGATATGGTTAATTGTGAAGAATTGTTATGAATGAGAGAATATAACTGTGTAGAACTATTGAGCTCCATAAATTGTATACCTGTCTCATTGAATATCTCCTCTTTAGACACCTTCTCAAACATAAATTTAAGCATTCCTTTAGTTCTCGAATCTCTATAATGATGGCTTGGACCAACAAGTTCGTTGTATTTATCCAACAAGATAAAATCTACACCCCATGTATCTATGCCTATGCCATCGACGTGGTTTCCATATTTGGTTACATACTTTTTGAGCCCATTTGATATTTCAGTATAGATACCGAAAATGTCCCAAAGAAAGGAGTCACCTTTTCTAATCCCGCTATTAGGAAACCGATAAATTTCATCTAAAGCAAGTTTGTTATCATTTAGTGTCCCTACAATAGCTCTTCCTGAACTGGCTCCAATATCAAATGCTAAAAGTCGCTTCAAAATGTGTTCCACCTTGAATAACTTTAAAGATGGCTTAATATAAAAATTATTTAAAATTAGGTAAATAATTTTTTTGTACTTCCATCATCTCATCAAATATTGCTTCAGCCATACCAAAACTCCCACAATTAACATCCATAGCAAGGCAATCGATTGCAAGACTTTTAGATTCTTTTAATATAGCTTCAACACATAAATCTTGGATTGAGGCTTCTATACGTAAGATTGCTGCAATATTTTTAGGAATGTTCCCTAATTTAACTCCTTGAATGCCATCTTTATTTACTGTTCCAGAGCATTCAATAACTAAATCTTGAGGTAGATTTTCAATAATCCCATCATTAGGTATGTTTACTGCTATTTCATGCGAATTACTATCTTCGATTATGGCTTCAATGATTGGGATAGCTCGTTCACCAGAAGGGTCTCTAATAAGCATACTCTTTTCAGGATATTTACCCCTCTTTAATCTCTTATAATACCACTTTAGTTGAAAATTTATAGCTTTCTTCCCCAGTTCCATTCTAGTAATCCAATCTGTTAAATCTTGTGCTGTTGTATAATGGGAACCAAATTGTAAATATTCGCATATATGGTTATCACCTACATACGGAAACCAACCAAATCTTTTGTAGACCTCGAAGGTTAAATCTGCATAGTGGAATCGATCCCACTTGTTTTGAAAGTAATTTTGACAGTTTGCATTAAAAACAGGCAGTAAATCATCTCGAGTGTTTACATCTTTTAACCCCATCAAAAACGCAAAATGGTTAAGACCTCCAGTAATTACCTGAAAATCACTTCTTTCTTTATCTAGTATCTTTGATAAATGAGGAGGTGTAAGAAGACCAATTTGATGACAGAGTCCAAACATTTTAAGATTAGGCAGTACTCTTTTTAAAGCTAAGCATATACGCGACATAGGATTACTATAATTAATAAAAAATGCGTCAGGACTTATTCTCGCAACATCCTTGGCAATCTTAATTATCGCAGGAATTTGGCGAGCGCTATGGAAAAAACCTCCAGGACCACCATTTTCGCCCATTCTTTCTGTTGACCCATGTCTTCTAGGAATTGTGTTATCTTGCCAACGTAACTCAAATCGATCTCCATTTTCAGTAGAATTAATAACAAAATCTGCCCCTTTTAGAGCTTTTTCTCTATTTGATGTACATTCAATATTGAATTTATTACCCATTTTTTTATTATCTTCGGATAATACCTCATATACCATATGCAATTTTTCTGTATCTATGTCGACAAGCGTAATTGTAGAACCCGCTAACACTTTGCTTAAGTTCAAATCAACAAATGTTGGCGGTCCAAAGGCGGCACTACCAGCACCAATTAATACGATTTTTTTATCCATAAATTATGAAATCTCTCGCAAAAATTAAACCCACTGAAATTATAATCTACAAATTTGTCAATTACACTTAACTATTAATAATTTTGTGAATTATCTAAAATTATGGGAAAGCTATTAAATCTTGGGATGGTAGGTTTTGGTCTTCACTCAATTGGCCTTCTAGCAGAAATAGACAATCACCCATTACTAAAGGGGCAAACAAAATTGGTTGCCGGTTTTGATCCAGATCCAAAAGCTATTGAAATGTTAAAAAAAATTGAGGGATTTAAAATGGCAGAAACTTTTGAGGACCTATTAGATACTAAAGAACTTGACGCAATTATTATATCTAGTCCACCTCAGTATCATGCGGAACAGGCTGTTACTGCATTAGAATCTGATCTGCATGTTTTTTCTGAGATACCAATGGCTATTCGCAAGGATGATATTAATAAGATTATTGACGCTGAGGACACTTCAGGTAACGTATATCAACTTGGAGAGAATTATTGCTTCTTTCCTGAAGTAATATATGCAGCTCACCTCGTATCGACTGGTAAAATTGGTGAACCCGTTTATGCCGAATCAGAATATCTTCATGATGTTACCTATCGATGGAGAGACCGGGGTTTTGGAGATGTTGATACTCCTCGTGTTGACTCATGGTATCAATTATTTGATCCAATGATGTATGCTCACTCGATTGGTCCCGCTCAAGTTGCGCTAGGAGGACTTAAAAATCCAATGCCTTTTATTGAAGTTACGAGCTTCGCTAATGATATTGGAGGGTATCAAGGAGATCCAATATGCAAACCTGCAAAAGCTTTCCAAGTTGCGTTATTTAGAACAGAAACTAACGCTATTGCTAAATGCGCTAACGCTTATGTTTTTGCTCGAGAACCTTCCAGAATTTCAATTCAAGTAGTGGGTCGTACTGGTACCTATGAATGTTATCAAATTGGTAAACCCGGGCGGTTATTTATAACTGATGGGCACAAAATTAATAAAATCCAACATAGAAAGGGGAGTACTAGAAGAATTGATCAAGAGTCTTTAACTAGCGTAGTTCCCCAAGTAGAAGGATTATATTATGGTGCTAATGCCCGTATTCTAGAAGACTGGTTACAAGCAATAAAACAAGGAAGAGATGCCTTAATACACGCTAGAGTGGCGGCTAACTTCTGCTTGTCAGGGATTCAAGCCTCTCAATCTGCACACGATGGAGGAAAACCAAAAGAAATAAAAAAATTTACAAATTGAAGAAATACGCTCTACTCTAAAGGAGGAATCTTTTTAAAAAGAGAATTAAAATCTCCTTTATCTTTTGAATAACCTCTGATTCTGAAAGTATAAGAATATTCCTCATTACTCTTTAATATATATTTTTTATGAAGCGAAGCCAATGCTGGGATATCTCCCCCCACTCCTTGTTGCTTGTAATCAATATTAAAAGTGATAAATTCGCGTTTAGGTAAATCGTACGTATGCTTCGCTAGTTCTAATTCTTCTAAAGAATATGGCCACGCACTTATACTCAGATATGTGCCCCCTATATCAGAAACGAATAGCCCTATACTTTCTTTGTTTGTTAATGCAGCCCATCTTACGTCCGTTCTATTACTATTTTCCTGTGGTCTTATATAATTATGAATCAATTCATCAACCTTCCCCGAATATATTCCTATAGCCCCGCTTGTCTTGCGGTCTAGCATAGTTTCATGAGGCCCTCTCCCAAACCATGTTAATTGATTAAATTCATTCTTAATTGTTAATTGCATACCAAATCGCGCCATATTTATCGAAGGTTTAATAGAACTCTTGATAACTATATTACCATCACCATATACTGTATATGTAAGAGCCATATCTTCTTCTGAATTATCAATAGCAAAAAGTACAAAAACTCTGATGATATTAGGATTAACCTTCTCAAAAGTAATATCTTTTACAGTTCTATTTTTACTTGTGTCTTTCCAACTAAAATCAAAACTAGGAAATGACTGTTTAGAAAAATCTATCAATCCTAGATCGTTATCTGTAGGAGCTCTCCAAAAATTAGGGATTAATGGAGTATTTAATAGCTCTATATTCCTATATACGTAAGTTTCTAAAACACCAGTTTCTTTACCAATTCTTATTTTAAATTCATCTCCTTTAATTACATAAGACTCTTTTAAATTATCTAATGCTATCTCTGGTAATTCTTGTAGACTAGAGCTTTCTTTTAGTGTATTGTATGGTATTTTGAATTGATCCCATGCTATTACATGACCTTTTTCTGCCCATAGCTTATTCTTACCTAAAGACATGATCATTTTGAGGTGATATTCAGTATTAGGTTCGAGGTTAGGCTCACGAAAAGGTACCATAAGTTCCTTTTTCTCACTAGGGCCAATATTCAGACTATCAATAAATCCCTGTTGTATGACCTTACCATTTGCAGTTAATTCCCATTTAGTTATGAAGTCATCTAAGGAGATAAAATTGAATTTATTATGGATTACTAGTTTTCCCTCCAATAAGCTTACAGGGTAAAATTTAATGTTTTGATAAACTTTTTTAACCTCGAATAATGAGGGATTGGGTTTGCGATCTGGCAACACTATACCATTGATGCAAAAATTTTTATCATTTGGTTCATCTCCGTAATCCCCTCCATACGCCCAGAACTCTTCTCCTTTATCTGAAACTTTCCTTAATCCCTGATCTATAAAATCCCAAATAAATCCTCCTATGGCATTCGGGTATTTTTCAAACACATCCATAAATTCTTGAAAATTGCCTAAACTGTTACCCATTGCATGGGCATATTCACATAAAACATAGGGTCTTGGACTACTAAGTTTAACCATTCTTCCCGGAGTTCCAGCCGTGTTTCGCTTCAAATTTCTTTCAAGCTGTTTAGGTGAAAAATACATGCTGCTAATTACTTCAGAAATCTCCTGTTTATAATCTCCTTCGTAATGAATTGGTCTAGTTGAGTCTATTTTAAGAGCTTCATTCTTCATAATTTTAAAATTTTCACCCATTCCTGCCTCATTTCCCAGAGACCAAATTACAACACAAGGGTGGTTTTTATCGCGCTCTACCATACTCACCATACGGTCGATGCAAGCGTCAGTCCAATTTGGATCACTTCGCGGGACTTTATCCCATAATCCATGAGTTTCTAAATTGCATTCATCTAACACATAAATCCCATACTTATCGCATAATTCGTACCACTTGGGGTGATTTGGATAATGACTTGTTCGAACAGCGTTAATATTGTTTTGTTTCATTAAAATAATATCTTGAACCATTCTATTATATGGAATCGCCCGTCCGTGATCTGGATCGTGTTCATGTCTATTAACTCCTTTAAAAATAATAGGTTTCCCATTAATAAGAAAACTTCCAACTTCGCTGATTTCAACTTTTCTAAACCCAAATTTACAATGTTCTACTTCAATTATTTCATTTTTAGAATTCTTAAGTACTATAATTATATCATATAGATTAGGAGTTTCTCCAGTCCACTTCCTTGGATTTTCAATCTTTGCTTTTAGTTCTATCAAATGTTCAGTACCCGATTTAATCCCAAAAGTTTCACCCATAAGAATCTCAGAATCAATAAATCGTTTTTCTTTATCTAATAAGGATAATCCTATTTTATATTGTTCCTCATCGGTTTTTCCATAGTTGAAGTTTTTTATTCTAACTTTAAGGATAGCATGTTCATAATTTTCATCCAGCACGCATCGTACATAAAAATCTCGAATATGGACTTTTGGAGTTGAGTATAAATATACTTCTCTAAAGATACCACTAAATCTCCACATATCTTGATCTTCTAAATAAGAGCCGTCTGACCATCGATAGACTTCAACAGCAAGAATATTATTATCATTTTTTAAATACTTCGTAATATTAAACTCTGCGGGAGTCATACTTCCCTGACTGTAACCTACTTTTTCCCCATTAATCCAAATGTAAAAAGCAGATTTAACACCCCCAAAGTGGATAAAAATCTCACGTCCTTTCCAATTGGTAGGGATATTAAATTTTCTTCTATAGGAGCCCACGGGATTGTAGTTATGGTCAATTTTTGGAATAATTTGAGTATTAATGCTATAAGGGTAATTGACATCAGTGTAAATGGGTATTCCATATCCTCGCATCTGCCAATTGCTTGGAACATCAATTTCTTCCCAATTGTCGACTTTAAATTCTTCTTTATAGAAATTTTCAGGTCTTTCTGAAGGAGTTTTTACCCAGTTGAACTTCCAGGTTCCGTTAAGAGATATAAAATAAGGTGAATCTTCCCATTTTCCTAATGCTCCAGCAGGACTCTCAAATGGAATTAAAGTTGAGTGAGCCGGTTCTTTATTTATACCGAATATTTTTGAATTTTCCCATTCTGGTATGTCATTCGGTTCTTCGTTCATAATTCTAACTTTCTTAAATGAATTCTAGTTAAAATTATCTTCTATTATTTCTAATTGAGGATATGAGAGAAATATAACATTTCACATTTTTTTATATAATTAAATAATTAAGATTATTTAATGAAGAGAAGAAAATATGAATTATGAGAATAATTTATTTTGATATTGACACTCTAAGACCAGACCATCTAGGATGTTACGGTTATCATCGCGATACTACGCCTAACATCGATAAAATTGCTAAAGAAGGAACTATTTTTACAAATTGTTATACGTCTGATGCACCCTGTTTACCATCTAGAGCTTCCTTGTTTACTGGAAGATTTGGAATTCATACTGGTATAGTCGGTCACGGTGGTACAGCAGCAGATATGAGATTAACTGGTAAAGAGCGAGGTTTCGATGACGAATATTTAAGGAATAATTGGATTGGAACATTGAGAAGCGCAAAATATTACACTGTATCAATATCACCTTTTGCTGAAAGACATTCAGCATTTTGGTTTTGTTCAGGTTGGAACGAGATGTATAACCTTGGTAAGAGAGGACACGAAATAGCTGACGATGTTTTTCCCTACGCAAAAAAATGGTTGGAAGATAACGGGAGAAAAGATAACTGGTTTTTACATTTAAATCTGTGGGATCCTCACACACCATACCGCACACCTTTAACGTTTGAACCCTCGTTTGAAAACGATCCCCCTCCTTCTTGGATAACAGAAGATATTATTAAAAAACATCGAAATAGTTACGGACCTCGCTCAGCACGCGATATTGGAGGTTTTGATAGGTTAAAACTCACACAATTCTATAAAAGAATTCAAGATATACGGGAAATAGAAAATGTTAATGATTTTACTAAATGGATTAATGCCTATGATGTTGGAATCAGATATGCTGACGAATTTGTGGGTAGAGTCATTGAAATAATTAAAAATTTAGGGATATATGAGGACACTCTTATAATTATTAGTTCTGATCATGGTGAAAGCCAAGGTGAGCTGAATGTGTATGGAGATCACGCCACATGTTGCCACATTGTTAATCGAGTTCCGATGATTATAAAATGGCCACATAAAGCATGGAAGAAAAAGTACAAATCATTTCTTTATGCTACTGATATAGCAGCTACTATTATTGAAGGAGTTGGAAAAAAAGTGCCCGACTTTTGGGATGGGAAAAGTATCTACAAAAAAATTGAAACTGGACAAGATTTTGGAAGAAATTATTTAGTTGTTAGTCAGAACGCTTGGAGTTGTCAGCGTGCAGTAAGGTTTGGAAATTGGATATTGATTCGGACTTATCATACAGGGTTAAAAAATTTTCCTGAGATCATGCTATACGATTTCGAAAACGATTTTCATATGATTAAAAATCTTGTAGAGGAGAAACCAGACATTGTTGGAAAAGGTTTACAACTTCTTGACGAATGGCATAAGCAGATGATGAAAACATCTCCATCCCCAAAAGATCCTATGTGGACCGTAATAGAGGAAGGCGGTCCTCATCACACAAGAAAAATGTTGAATACTTATCTTAGAAGATTAAAGCGATCTGGAAGAGAAGAACTTATTAAAGTTATTCAAGGAAGAAGGGAATCTGATTGATTAGTGTTATTATAAATAAAAGGGTGATTAACTATACCGAGTGATTTTACTCAAGATGTAATTAAAATAATAAAAAATATTCCAGTGGGAAAAGTAATCACTTATGGTAAAATTGCAAAATTAGCCGGAAATCCAAGAGCTGCTAGACAGGTTTCATGGTTGTTACATTCTTCAACAAAAAAATATAATTTACCGTGGCATCGCGTCATTAATTCACAAGGAAAAATTGCATTGAAATCCCAAGACGGCAAAGATTATCAAAAAATATTACTTGAAAAAGAAGGTATTGAATTTGCTGAAAATAATAAAATCGATCTTAAAAAATATTTATGGGAAATTGATTCCGTTGTAAATATTAAAGGGTAATATCAATTTATAAAAAATTAAAAAAAAATTATTAAGACAAGAGTCTTTTAATGATATTATGAGAAAAGAAGATTTAGTTAAACCATCTGAATCGATTTTTATCCGAGATTCTAAAATCAGTGATAACAAACCATCTACGCAAGGAACCACTCAAACATTAAAAACTGGGACAACTACAGTAGGATTAGTATGTAAAGATGCAGTAATCTTAGCCACGGATAAGAGGGCTACAATGGGCTACTTTGTAGCGAGTAAAACAGCTGAAAAACTACATAAAATCCAAGAACACTTATATATGACTATCGCTGGAGGAGTAGCTGACGCAATGTATTTGGTCGATGTTCTCCGAGCTGAAACTACATTGTATCAACTAAAAGAAGAAACTCCTATTAAAGTTAAAAGTGCTGGAAAATTGTTAGCTAATATCCTCTATCAAAATAAAATGTATCCTTTTGAAGTAGGTCTCATTTTAGGAGGAGTAACTGAAGAAGAAGGTCCAGTACTTCTAAATCTTGGAGCATATGGTTCGATTTTGCCTGAAAAATTCTGCGCTGTAGGTAGTGGTCAAAATTTCTCTTACGGCGTGCTCGAAGCTAAGTATAAAGATGGTTTATCGATTATTGTAGCAAAAGAAATAATTGTAAAAGCAGTCACTTCAAGTATCATAAGAGATATGGCTTCAGGAAATGGAATAGACATCGCAATCATCAAAAAAGACGGACCTGCAGAACGAGATTTTATTTCTATATAATCAAATTTTTCCATATTTCTCATTCTAATTGTTTACTACTCTTTAAAATTGATTATAATACGTTAAACTGCTCCTATTACTATATAGATACCTCTACACACAGCCTCAGAGTTAGAGCTTATATGAAGTAATTCTTGGATTCTGATGCCGAATAAATCATCCAAATTCCTTTAAATTTTATTCACAGAAAATTTAAATAGAGAAGAACCATACGAAAATAAATGTGCTTTATTTTTTAGATCCCTTATATTTTCTCCTCTAAATATTTAAACTTTGCGTTAGCAGTATTACGATATAGAAACCTTTAATAATAATACCATATCTTTAAAAATAAAAATTATATTATTTTAGATAGTAGAATTTACACTTAGAACAAATTAGAATTTTCTTTTCTACAAAGAAATAATAACTACAAAGTAGCCTTAGAGTCGCGTTAAAATGCCTTATAGTATCATAGTGGATTTATCTCATCGAGAAGAAATAGAGGAATTTCCCGATTTTTCTTTGGGTGATGATGAGTATGAAGTTGAATACATAGACAAGAATGAAGGCCCTATTGATTACGATTTACTTGAAGATTATGATGTTTTATTTATAGGAAATATTCAACAAACTATGGATGGCAAAGACGATAAATTCACCAAAGACGAATTATTAGCAATTAAGCGATATGTCGGAGAAGGCGGGGGACTTTTTTTAACTACTGGAGAAGGAGGAGATCACGATGTTCCAATGAAGATGGGGTCTATCAGAGTATTATATAAAATGACTGGAGTGCGAAGATTTTGGAATGGAATTATACAGGAGTCACCATCACATTTTTTAGTAAATAAACAAAATGTCTTAATAAATGACCTCTTTGTCCATCCGATTACTGCTGGTATAACTGAAGTCGTCCTCCCTAACTGCACATTTTTTACGATAACTGAAGAAGATGTTGAAGATATAATAGTGACTTCAGAAAAAGCAGAATTTAAATATCTCGTTGACGATGACATGGGAAGTATTGGTGCTGTCCCTATTTGTGTCGTTAGCGAGTTTTTCAGTGGAAGATGTGTAACTATTGGTTCATCTGATTGGCTTATTGAAGATGATTTTGGATTAGACGCAGGAGATAATATACCATTTCTATCTAACATTATTAAATGGCTCAGTTTTGAGATCTAGCGTAATTCTCCTTATTTTTATACAACTAAACATAATCAAAACAAAAAAGAGCGAAAACCAAAATGGTTTTTAGGTTTCTTAGACCTGATTCAGAGACGGTCTGGAAAAATGAAATAATTCGAAAACGATTTGCCAGATATAGATGTATTATTGATGATAAAGAAATTGCACGGTACATAATCGCAAAAAGTATAGAATGTGACTTTGATATTAATGATTCAATTAAAAACTTAGAGAATTTGTTGGTAGAAAAATCTAAGGAGTTCAATCTCTTACTGAATAAATCCACTGAAATTATCGAAAACCGCCAAGTATACAATAAGAATTATATTAGTTTGGTTGAAAATCTAGCATTTAAATATCTCGAAAATTGCTGTTTTTGTGAGCGGAGATGTCACGTTAATCGAGCAGATGGTGAAACTGGTTTTTGTTATATTCCTAAAGATTCTTATGTATCATCTGCTTTTCTTCATACGGGGGAAGAAGCTCCGCTAATCCCAAGTGGTACAATATTTTTCCAAGGATGTAATTTTAGTTGTGTGTTTTGCCAAAATTACGATATATCTCAATCATGGAAAAACAAGAAAAAAATTGAAGACATAGCTCGAAAAACTGATTCAATTCAACTTGCTAATCTTGCTGATAGATTAGTCGAGAAAGGTGCGATTAATATCAACTATGTTGGAGGCGATCCTATTCCGAACATCCATACAATTTTGGGAAGTCTTAAGCATCAAACTTCAAACATTACACAACTCTGGAATTCTAATTTTTATCTAACGGAAGAATCCCTATCTTTACTTGTTGACTTAATGGATTTTTGGTTACCTGATTTTAAGTACGGCAATAATAACTGTGCTGAAAAATATTCTGGAATTACAAGCTACTATGATGTAATAACTCGCAATTTGAAAAGAATTCACAACGCTGGAAGTGGAGAAATAATAATCCGACACTTAATTATGCCTAATCACATAGAATGTTGCTCTAAACCGATATTAGATTTTATTGCGAAGGAAGTACCAATGTGTGTTGTTAATATAATGGAGCAGTTTAGACCCGAATATTTATCGCACAATTATAAAGAAATAAATAGAAGACCATCAATGGGAGAAATTCTTGAAGTGAAAAATTATGCCGACGATTTAGGAATCTTGTACGAGCCAGTCTCTTAGTTTTAGAAAAAATAATAAGCAATGATAAATTCTTAAATCCTACCAGCAACTATTTAACTAATTATACTTAATGGTATTTTCGATGAATTTAGAAGATGTGAAAGGAGTAAGTAAAAAACAAGATGTGCTGATTGAAGCGGGTATTGATTCCGTTGAGAAGTTAGCAAACGCGAGCGTGGAAGATTTAACGCAATTAAAAGGCATTGGAAAAGCTACAGCTGAAAAATTCGTTAGTAGCGCTAAAGAATTATTAAGTGAACCAAAAGAGTCTACTATAGAAAGTGGTGAACCAGTTCTTGATCAACCCTCAGAGGAAGTAGAGAAAGCAAAAAAAGAGGAAGAAGAAGCTAAAAAACTCGAAGAGAAGAAAAAGAAGTTGGAAGGCAAAAAGGTAGAAGAAGGCGATTTCGTTTTACTTAAGATGACAGCAAGAACGCAAAAAGGAAAGGTTTTTAGAGTATCTTCTGAAGAAGATGCTAAAACCGCAGGAATTTACGAGGAAGAAAAAGCTCAGCAAGGGTATTATACTCCCGAATTTGTAATTGTTGGAAAACCGGGATTTTTAAATGAAGGTTTAACTGAAACTATAAAAGAAATGAATTACTTTCAAAAAAAATCTGTAAAGATTCCCCCTACTAAAGCCTTTGGTAAAAGAGATCCTCAAAAAATTGAAAGAATTGGCATAGCTAAATTTAGAAAATTAAACGAGGGAAAAAATCCAGAGTACGGTCAAGACTTCACAAATAAAAAGGGACAGAGAGGAGTTATTACGAATATTTTGCAGGGGAAAGTTATAATTGATTACAATCATCCTCTAGCAGGACAATCAATAGATTATAACCTTGAAATCATTGATAGGATTGAGGAATTTAACGAGAAAATTGAATATTTTATGATTTCAAAGGGTATTCCCCAAGAAAGCGCCTCTGAATTCATCGTAAATCACTTGGAGGACAAAACTCTAGAAATTACCGTTCCTAAAATGTTTCTGTTTCAAAACCTTACTTACATTAAATTCGGTTTAGCTATGGATTTACAGACTCATATGGGTGATGAAATTGAAGATGTCAAGTTCATTGAAGTATATGAGAAAATGCCCGCACCACCGACACCGGCAGAATCCGTTATGCAAAAGGTAGACGAGTACAATAAAGAGCACGATCACAATCACGATCATGATACAGAAGAAAATAAATCATAAGATAATTCTTCTTTTAAATTAAATATCTTCTATTTCCTTACTTCGTGATATTTATTTAATATTAAATCACATATTTTCGAAGCAGGATCCGTATCACATTTCCAATTAGAGAATTCCGGAAAAGTACCAGCATCTACTACATATAATTTATTTGTTTTAGTTTCTCTAACTAGATCAAGATGTCCAAATAACAGATTATATTTTTCCTTCCATTTTATAAGATATTTTTCTATTTCTTTATCGGATTCGATTAATTCAGTAGCTTGATGTTCATTTGAGAGAGGTCTTTTTTCACATATACAGATTTCATTTTCTATAAAATAAGCTAAGTAGTGTGTCCCTTTGATAAAATTTTCGAGATAGAGATAATTTTCAATTGGAGTATTAAAATCTTGAAAAGAATTATATACTTTGACACCTTTACTTCCAGAACCAAAAATAGGTTTTGAAATAAGAGGAAAGCTTGACTCTTTAAGTTGACTTTTAAGAGTTTTAAGGGTGCCCATAAAAATCTTTGGACATAACAACCCTAAGTTTTTCATAGAAAAATACGATTCAATACGATCTTTATGGACATAACTGGTATTAGTATTTGGAATGACGGGGATCATATTAGCTTCTAAAAAATAACCTGCATAAAGATAAAGTAAGTTCTTAGATTTCAATATATAAAAATCCTTATTAAGTAACATTTCATTGACAAATAAATCATTTAGCGTAAAAATTTTTACGCTATGCCCACTATTTTCAAGGCATTTTTGAATTTCCCTAATGAATTTGCCTTTCTTTTTAGATAAAATTCCAATATTCATAGTTACCTGTTATTCTTATATTTTAGCTTGTTTGATTAAATAATCTCCTATAATTTTAGGACCGTTCTTTATGTAATTAAAATTGGGGGATGAATTTATATCAGTCAAGAAAAATTTTCCATCTTTTGATTTTAAGAAATCCATTGAACTTAATTTTAATCCCATTGCTTCAGTAGCATTATAAGCTATTTCTGTTAATTCGGGAATTTTTTCTATTTTTATTCTAGATTTCATTTTATCAGGATTTATTAAAACTGGTAATTGCCTGAAATAAAAAATGTCGTCGCCAATTAGATACACTTTATATTCCCATTTACTCTTTATAAAATCTTGAAAATAAAAATGTGCGTATTTTGGGTAATTTCCGCTTGATTCATCAATAGCACGAATATCCACTACTCTTAAATATCCCTCTTTTTTCTGAATTTGAGGATTAAATGCATAATTTTCTTTGTCTATAATATTTTTGATTATGTATTCATTGAATGGTGGTGATTGTCCTACTGGATTTAGCGAAAAATTAGGAACTTGAATACCTGCTTTTCTTAAAACAACGCTATTTAAAAATCTATTGAAAGCAAGAGAAATACCCCTTGAAGAATTAATCACTGGAATGGTAGTTTCTTTCTCAATTAATTTCACTAAATTTAAAACTAGGTCTCCTTTTGCCTTCACAAAAAAAATATCTTCATCAAAATTATAATTCGAGAAATCTATCATATAGTCTTCTTCGAGGTATATTGAAACATCTGCTATAGTGTTAGCATATTTTAAGAATTGAATCGATTTTTTTTCTAAATGATAACTATCCGTTATTAATCCTATTTTTATCAAATAATCTACCCTAACTCAACGCAATCAATGAAAATAAAATCATTTACTTATGAATAGTATAAAACTATGTTATTTTAAAGTATATAATAAAAAACAGAAATTAATTTAAATTCTCCTTGTTCTATCTCTGTTTTTGGATTTCTTCTAAGGTTTTTCCCTTATTTTTCCTTTAAGTTTCTATTTTTATAATCTAGGATTCAAATAGCATCAGTGATTTTATTATGAATTTAATATATTTTTATTTTAACTTCCTTTGAATATAGAAGTATTACTCAGACGTACTTTTCAATACATTTATATATTTTAATTTGTTTTTAAGAAATCAAATTGAAAGGGTTTTTTAAATGGCAAATAATATAAAGAGAAAATATATTGGGGCCATTTGTAATAGAGATCTTGAAGTTTTAGAAAATATCAAGAAGTTCTTAATTAAAAATTATAATATCACGATAGTAAATTTAATGAAAAACGGATTAGAGTCCTTTAATACTAAATATCTAGAAAAGCGCTTAAAGAAATATCCGATTTCGTTTTTGATTGTAAAACTGACAACTCAAGAGTTAAATGAAAAAATCTATCGAATTGTTAAAAAAACTTGTCCTGAAATACCTATTCTTAACACGCTAGAATCCGTTCAAATATGTGAGAGTAGGCAAAACACTTTTAATTTTATTAAACAAAATTCTAAAAAAATTCTAACACCACACTCTTTTTCAACCAAATTAGAAGCAATTCATATTTCTCAAAAAGGTACACCAATTATAGTAAAATTAAATTCTCATAACATTCCCGATTTGCCTAAGAACGATAGAATAATCGGTATCGCTAAAAATTATAGAGAATTACTTGAATTGATAAAAATCTATAATGAGAAAGAGTTATTTTTCCAAGAATATTTAGGTGAACATGATATTATCTATAAAATTTATGTAATAGGTAATTGGGTTGTTTCAATAACCTCGCATAATCGTTTGCAGCAAAATGATCAATTATCTCCTCTAGAACTCCTCCATATTAGGATTCCAGTTGAAGAACCATTAAAGAAGAGGATTATTCGATTAGGTCGAAAGTTTGGTATGTCAGTTTACGGAGTAGACTACATAATGACCGAGAAGGGACCTTACGTTGTGGATATTAACGATTTCCCTAGCTTTAAGAGCGTACCAGAAGGAGTAAGTTTAATTTCAGATCATATTTACAACTTAATAAATATGAGAGAAATGTATCTAAATGCATATGTTAAAGCAAAGAGCTAAAATTCCAAATGTATTAAGTTTCGAGTATTTTTTTATCGTTCTCTTCTATTTTCTAAAAATTCTACGAGTCTTTTTTTTGCGACATAATCATCTAATTGTTCTAGAGGGTGTTTATTAAAGAACGAGCAAGCTGATTGTAAAACCCCCCCAATTTTGCGATCTTTAGCGATTTTTGAAACTCTAATACAATCAGCTATAATTCCTGCGGAGTTATTACCATCTTCTACAAACATGGTAACATCGACTCGCACGGGAGCGCCACCAAAAATTCTTCCTTCTAATCTCATGTAAGCCTCCTTTTGATTCTTTAAGAATGGGATATAATCTGCAGCGGATATTCGACATTCCACATCATCCTTATTTTGTAAATTTGCTACTACCGCTTCAGTTTTAGATTGGCGTTTTCCTTTCTCATATATTAATTCACCATTAGATTGAGGGGTTAATAAATTACAAAAATCCGATGATCCTCCCCAATCAAGCTGTATAGTCCTGTCAAGAATTGCGCCCCGCATCGGAAAGAGATTTGCTAGCGATCGATGTATTATAGTAGCTCCTATTTGAGATTTAACATCGTCACCGATCAATGGAAGTTCTAATTTTTGAGCTTTTTCAACAATTTCTGAATCTTTAACTACATGTGAAGGCATACCGTTAACCACACAAGCTCCAGCATCAAGGCTGGCAATAGCGTAGTATTTAACCGCTTCATGGCAGCCAGTTGGGAGCAAAATAACAGCAACATCGACATCCCGTTTTCTAAATTCTTCTACGATGTCTACGGGTTTTTGATTAACATCAACAGGTATAATGTTTTTGATATTACTTTTTAAACCATCTAAGATTGGACCTTTTAGGACAGGAGCATCTAAAAATCCCGGCTCAAATATTTTCATATTACAATTTGGTTCCATAAAAATAGCTTCACTTAGATCTCTGCCAATTTTATTGGCATTAACATCAATACCGAGGACAAAATTTATATCTTCTACTCCATATTGAGTAATTTCTGGTAATAAACCAATGATTTTATCTGGATTTTTCTTGTAATTCTCGACTCCCGCAACTAATGCGCTTGCAACATCCCCTACTCCGATGAGTGCGACTTTTATATCCTTTTTGGTCATTTTATTCAACTTATTACTAATTTTTTAGTGTCCACCGTTATAGTATCTATATTAAAAAGATATTATTTAAATCATCTTAAACTAAACTATGGAGATAATTTCTATATATTAGATTTATGACACTTATGATACTCTTGAAATTATTTGATTAGTAATATCAAAATTATTAGATTTTTTTGAATTTAATTATTATGATTATGAAAAGTGGTTAAAAATCATTGTAGAGCCACAAAAAAAGTAGAAAAAAGAAAAAAGAGTATAATTTTATTTATAAATTTACAGTTTCTTTTACTTTCAAAAATAGGGGAATCGAAGCTAGAAAGAAGACAGGACCGAGTACGAATATCCAAGGAATGCCAAACAATGTAGCAATTATACCTCCTGCGAAGGAACCTATAATCTGAGAAGCAGTGTTAACAATATTTAGTATTCCTGTAAATTTTCCACATTTATCCTCTGGTAACAAATCTTGAGACCACGCATTCAAGGGTGTTACTAATGCTAATACACCCACTAATACGAATGGTAAACCAATCATAAATAGGATGTAATTATCCGAAGCAAATGGCATTATTAAATATCCGATGCTTACAATAGTCAAGGATATAGGAATAAACCTTTTTCTTCCAAATCTATCAGACAATCTTCCTAAATAAATGGTTGCGACTAAAACAAAAGGTAACGCGACAACGATCATTATTGAGAGTTGCGGAGTGGTAAGCTCTTGATCGAAGATAAAAATAAATAAGAACGGCATAATAGAAGAAATCCCAGATTGGAAAATTAACATCGCAAGAACCATTTTATAGAATTCTTTTTGGGATTTCAGTTCTGCTAAATTAAAAGTTTGCTGTAATTCACCATAAAACTTTTTTTTCTCCGGAAGGGCTGATATTCGTTTCTCTTTTATGAATAAAAACCCTAGGATTCCAACTGAAATAAATACAATTCCTCCAATAGACAATAAAATAAAATGTCCTTCTTGAGTTATAATAGTGCCATCAGATCGAGGATCGGGAACTCCAAATAATTCATTTCCAAGTAGCAAGAGCGCTACACCAATTAATAGACCTATGTAGCTGATTGAGTTTATTATACCATTTGCTCGACCCCTCTTCTCAACATCAACAGTGTCAGGGATAAGAGATCGTTCAGCAACTAAAAATGCATTTGAAGCAAGTCCGATAATAACCACATCGATGATTAAACACATGATATAACTCGTTGACAATCCATAAAACATCATAGCTATACCGGCTACTATTCCCCCTATCAATAAATAGGGTCGTCTTCTGCCAAACTTAGTCCTCGTATTATCGCTCAAAATTCCCCATATAATCATTATAATGAGACCCATTGTAGCTGATAAAGAAACCATAATTGATATGAATATTTCTGGTAGAAAAAAGACATGATCTAAGTAAGTATTGAAAAAATTTTGTTCAAAAAAGAAGAAGAGACGATCTCCCACATAAAGCAATCCAATTAGGAAGACCTGTTTTCGAACAAATTTAGTAAACAATTTTTCTTTCAAATTAATATCCACTTTGTTTTAAAGAAGTTATTATTTTTTTTAAAATATTTAATAGAAAAAGAATGTAAGCATTGAGGGAAAATTTAAGAATATTCTGCGCTTCTTTATTTTTAATTGATGATAAGAAATGTCGTTTTTTCAGCTAGAGAAGATCACGAAGTAATAAAAGGCGTTATAAATCGGCTTAAAAATTTACCTGATGTTAACTTATACAGCCACGATCCTACAAAAAAGTTTTTTAATCTTTCCAGAATGCCTAAATCGATTAAAGAAGCCGATTTAATTATCGTCAAGGTAAGAAACGAGTGTTCAATCGATTTGCTCCACTATGCAAAGACGCTTCAAATTCCTACTTTACATAGTGTCGATACCGTTTTAATGTGTAAGAACAAAATCTCACTTGATTATGCTTTAAGAAGAATCTTTAAATCTTATCCTCAAATTAAGGAAAAAATACTTTTACCTAATTCTTGGAACAATAATCTTGCAGATCTCTCAAAATTTAAAAAATGGGCTTTACCTAAGCTCCCTATCGTTATCAAAAGCCATTACCAGCACGATAAATACAATAGATTTAATTTTTTAGTGAAAAAAGTTGATGATATAGGCATTTTTTGCGAAAAATATAAAGAATTTTTATATTACGATGTTTATATTCAGAAATTTATTGAGTGTGATGGATTTGAAAGAAAGGTTTATGTAATAGGAGATAAAGTGTTTGGCATTATAAGAGAAAATCCGATTTATATATTTTTAAGAGATAAGCCAAGTAAAATTGATGTTGACAAAATTAAAAGGAAAGAATTTAAAATATCTGAAGAAATTAGAGAATTTGCCAGAATCTTATCAAAAGAGCTTAACCTTAAAATTTTTGGATTTGATTTAATAAAACTAACAGATAAGAATCGTTTTTATCTAATCGATTTAAACGATTTTCCTGGATTTAGAGGAATTAAAAACATAGAAAACACTTTATCCAGTTATTTGGTGGAATATATTAGAAATTTATAGATTCTATCCGAAAAACATGAAAGGTACAATTATCACGAATGATAATACTCCATAGAAGATGCAGAAATAACTAAAATTGATTTTTTGTGCGATTTTTAACAAAAGTCCCATTGAAAAGTAACCTACAATGAAACTAACTGCTGTTATAATCAAAAGTGTGAAGATATCAATTGTTCCAAAAACCGATCCTTCTCCGAAGATTATATCCATTCCGATTGATGCAAGAGCTACTGGGACTGACATCAGAAAACTTAATTTTAAACTTTGTTCTTGAGTATATTTTTCAAAAATCAGGGTAGAAATCGTGAAACCAGAACGAGAAATCCCAGGAAGTATGGCAATACCTTGAATTAATCCTGATATGCTTGAATCCTTAATGAGTTCCCGATCAGAAATTGAATCGATTGTTTTATTTCCAAATTTCTTCTTAAAAATCAACAACACGATTCCAGTTATTATTAAAAACCCAGATATTATTAATGTTATTATATCACCTTGAGTAGCGTCAAAACCTTCTATAATTACAAAATTAAAAAATAGATATAGAGGTATAGCGGTAATTGCTGTTCCAATGGTGGCGTATATCAGCCAATTTCGGTTCTTAATATGAATAGCCTCAATTTCAAATTTACCAGGTATTATGGTTTTAATAATCTGTATAAACTCGTTCCTCATTTTTACGACTACGGCGATAGTTGTACCTAAATGAACCCAAATGCTTAAACTATAAGCCTGCTCAGGTGGAATTCCAAAAAAATTAACCGAAAAAATCAACACTTGTCCTGAAGATGAGATTGGTAACCACTCAACCAAGCCTTGAAGGATTGCAATAAATATATATTCAATCATTTAAATCACTCGTACTTTTTCATTCCTTCATTAATACAATTTATTATCTCATCACGTGCTTTTCGAAAACCCTCAAGGCCTTTCATTGAAGGATCATCAATATCACCACTCTTTCCAGCAAATTCCCTTAATGTAAATATAGCCTTGTTCTCTAACTCAAATTGATCATAGATTTCTTCTTTATGTTTCTCTGTTAAGGCGAGAATTAAGTCAGCTTCTTGAATCAATTCAGGATGTTTTTTTAAGTCAATTGAGAGAGAGTCATCCGAAAGAGGAATGCCAATTTCCTTCATAACTAATTTCGCATCTAACGAAATGAGCATCCCATCTCTAGCGTTTGAAGCGATACCACCGGAAGATACAGAAACATCCATCGCATTACGGGAAAAGAAATCTCTGAGAAACCCTTCAGACATCCTACTTCTTGCAGTGTTAACGCTGCAAACGGCAAGAATTTTCGTATAAGGAAAGCGGTTATGTTTGTGAGTCATCGATACTATAGAAAATTCTTTTTCTTAATAACTAGTTTTTGGAATGATCCGGACAAGATAATAATTCAATAAATTCTCGCAAATTTAGAAGAAGTCTTTAGTAGCAAACTTAATTCCTTTTTTCTTCATGTGTTGGAGAGATTTAGAGATGTTACCCGGAGGTAAATCTATACCTCTAGTTAAATTTACTAAAAAATAGACCTCGAAACCAAAATCTATCCCATCTAAAGCAGTGAAATAACAACAATAGTCCAGAGCTAATCCACAAATAAAAATTCTTTTAATTTTCAGGGCTTTAAGGTAACCTTTAAGTCCAGTTTCAGATTTTTTATCATTTTCAATAAAGCCTGAATAACTATCTACCTCAGGATTATAACCTTTACGGATTATGGTGTGAGCGAGATCAATATTCAATTTATCATGAAACTGTGCTCCTTTTGTACCTTGTACACAGTGATCTGGCCATAACACGGGACCAATACCATCAGATTGATATTCATCACCTGGATTTTTATTATTATAGCTACTAGCAAACGATTTATGATTTTTGGGATGCCAATCCTGTGTTAATATAATTTTTCCATTATTCTCTTTAAAAATCTTAGAAATTTGATTTATACTATCAATTATTTGATCGCCTTCATCGACAGGTAAAGCCCCACCCGGCATGAAATCATTTTGCATATCAATAATAATCAATGCATTAGTATTATCAATATGCATATTTTTTTGATGATATAGTTTCTCAACGCTCACAACATACTAGATAAAAGCAAGAAAATTAAAATTTTATCATATTAAAAAAAAAAAGCAAGTGATTAAAACTCCCAAAAAAACTAAGTATATTTTATAGCTTGCTTCTTAAATAACTTGAAATAAAATGTTGATCCTTTATTTCTGCCCCCAGATTCAGCCCAAATGTTTCCTCTGTGTAGATCTATTATTTCCTTTGAAATATACAAACCTAACCCAGATCCTTCGATGTCAATATCCATTTTGAGACCTACCCGTTCTATCTTTCCAAATTTCGTGAATAGTTTATCCATATCTTTTTCCGTCAATCCTATACCCGAATCCGTTACTTTAAATAAAATGCTATCTGGTTTATCCTCTAAAACTAACGATATAATCCCCTTCCTTGGAGTATTTTTAATCGCATTTGAGATGAGATTAGTGATAACTTGTTCAATTCTAATTTTATCTACTATCATTTTTACCGTTTCAGGTAAGTGCTGCTCTATGATAAGATTTCGTTTATAAGCTAAGTATCGAATTTCATTCGTGCTATCCCGTACAATTTGTGTTAGGTCCTCATTTTGAAGATTTAATTTTAATTTATCAGATTCAATTCTTGAAGCATCAAGTAAATTATCAGTTAGAAGTTTTAATCTCTTTCCCCCTCTATTAATCAATTCGACGAATTCTATCGCATCTAAACACATCTTATCTTTATATAATTCCAATAAAATTTGAGTTCCCCCATATATTGAAGTTATCGGAGTTTTCAACTCGTGAGAAGCTCTCGAGACAAACTCGGATTTTATCTTGTTAAGTTCCATTAATCTTTTATTTTCTTCGATTATGAGGTTTTCAGCTTTTTTTTTACTAGTGATGTCTTGACAAATCGATTCAATTATAATTTCCTTATCAATTTTAATCATTGAAATCTGAAAAGATATCCAGGATATATTACCATTCTTTCTTTTTATCTGTAGCTCAATAGGTTTGGATTTAATGCCATTGACAATATCCTTATATATTCTTTTAATAGTTGAGATCTGATCATAAGTAACCATATTGAATTCCGTATAGTTTCTCCCAATTATCTCTTCTCGTTTATATCCAAGAATTCTTTCTGCTGATGAATTGAGATCTATTATCAATCCCCTTTCATTCGCTAAAACTACAGCATTAGGAGAGTTTTTATACAAACTTCGATATTTTTCCTCTGATTCTTTAAGAGCTTTTTCAGCTTTTTTCCTCTCGGTAATATCGCGAGATATGAATAAGTATTTTTGATTACCTTGTTCATCGGTAAACATTTTTGCTTTATTCTCAACCCATACCCACTTACCGTTTTTATGTTTTATCCTCGTTTCATGCATATTTTCTCCAAGCTTGAACAATTTGAGCATAAAGTGACGGATTTTTTTATTATCATTAGGATGGTTAAGAAGAATCGAGTTTTTACCTAATAGTTCTTGCTTAGTATATCCTAATAAATTTTTGAGAGAAAGTTCGTTAACATATTCGTTTTCAAACTTTTCGTTTAAAACTCTTATGAGATCGTTCGATTCTTCCGTAATAAGACGATATTTTTGTTCTGATTCCTCTAGCTTACGTTCAGTATTTTTTTTATCAGTAATATCTTTTAACATTGAAATTAACCCAACCAAATTTCCCTCATCATCGTAATAAGTTTTAGAGGAACTCGAAATCCAAATATAATCTCCATCTTTAGTTAATATTCTGAATTCAACAGGTCTATCAAGAAACTCTTTTTTTTTAAGTGCGGTTTTATAAAAAGTGATCAATTTCTTGACATCCTCTTTATGTACGTATTGAAAGAATCTACTGTTCTTGTTGATTTCTCTCCCTTTCAACATCTTTGATAATTGAGGTGAGACATATAATAATTTTCCCTCAAAATCTATAATGACGATAGCCTCCTTAGTATTTTCGATAATATTTCGAAATTCCTTCTCAGATTCCTTCAATTTTATTTCTGCAATCTTTCTATTTGTAATATCTTTTAAAATTGATACAACTTGGACGACCTTTCCTTCGATAAACACTGGTATTTTCCTTACTTCTGTGTAAATCTCTTTTTCATTAAGTTGTGTGAATTCTTCACTTATCAGCGTTTTTCCCGTTTCAAAAACCTCGTGATACTCTTCGATTACTTTTTCTGGTAAAAAAGGAAAGACAGTGGAGATTTTTCTCCCAAGAAGATCTTGATTAATGTTGAATATGTCTACCCATTCTTTTATTGTATTATTTGTTAGAATAATTCTCAAATCTGAATCAACTACATGTATTGGGTTTCCCATGGATTCAATAATATTGCGATATTGATGTTCTGAATCTTTTAAATTCACTTCTACAATCTTTTTTTCTGTAATATCTCGAATTACTGCCATTATTTTAGTTATACCTTCACGTTTGATTATTCCTCCTTTAGCTGAAACATAAACATAGCCGCCATTTTTGTGTTTTGCGCTGTATTCGTATGATATATGCTTTTGATCTCCTATCGCAATTTTTATTTTATTTATTACATGTAATAAATCATCAGGATGAATAAAGCGAAAAACTTTTCTTCCAATGACTTCGTGAGGTTTATATCCAAACATTTTGTAACATTGAGGACTTATATAAGTAATACTGCCGTCTAAATCAGTTTCTATAATTGTATCCAAAATATCATTTATAATAGTCTGGTAAAAATTGTCAGGAGCCTCAAGTGGTTTTTGCCCATTTTTCTTATCATAAATCAATGTCTCATAACCCCTATTATTATAGATTAAAAAAACAAAGAATTATACCCTTAAAACTGAATTTGTATGCAAAGAAGTACTAATTAAAAATTCGTTGAAAAATCTAACTAATTCTCCTTAATTGTAAATCTAGGAGAAACAGATTTTAACAATATTCAAAAAAGAGACTTGTTCGTTAATTTAGTACGAAAATTAATTTCATTAAAATAAGAAGATTAATAAAAAAAATTTATTTGCGAATTGTCATTAATAAATAGTACTTCTCAATTTATTGCGCTTGTAGTAAAGTGGTATTATACCAGGTTCCCAACCTGGTGTCCCGGGTTCAATTCCCGGCAGGCGCATTTATTTTTTTATCTCTACCATGAAAGACCTTTACTGAATCTTAAGTCGCTGATTATTTTTTTAGCTTCGTGACTAGGAACTTCCATGAAGGAGTGAAACTCATTCTGCCAAAATGATTTACCCGATGTGCTGGATCGGATATTTTCAGCAAATTTTATCGAGTTTCTTACTGGAATAAGTATTTCTATTACTGTTTGATAATCCTTTTCTTGATTAACATTCAATATTTTCGCAGAATACTTCGAAAGTAACGAAAGTGTGATTTTTGTGTAATCGGGAGGCAATTGAATGATTGTGTGATAAATAGGTTCGAGTAGGATAAGGTTAGCTTCGTTCAAAGCTTTTTTAATAGCATCATAGAACAATGTGGATAATTCTGTAAAAGCGTTTTCTTCGTTAAGTTCAGAAATGGTTAATTCGTTAATTTTAACCTTAATTCCCGTAATTTTTTCACCACATAAAAATCCGTTTGAAAGAATCTTTCCAACGATTTCTTCTATAATTTCTTTATAAATGGGGTCAAAAACTTCCTCCATTTTATAAAAAAGCAGGTTGTCATTTTCAAAATACCTCCAGAAGTTTTGTATTTCCTCTAATGTTAATTCTGTATGTTCCTCAAATAGTGCTTTCAATCTCGCCTTAGGTTTAATTGCTACTAAATCATGAGTTTGTAAAAACCTTGAAGTCTTATCCTTTATTCTTTCAATTTTAAGTTTAAGAGAATTCCTGTTATTTTGCGATTTTACGGTGACAAGGGAAGAATCGTACTTACAAGATTCTTTGAACACTGCGCGTGGCTCCGAAATGGAAATATTAATACCTCGTTTTTCTATTTCCTTTGCTGTGATTTCAAGATGTAGCGGTCCAACTCCCGAAAGCAAGAATTCGCCGTTTTCCTCGTTAATTTCAAATTTAAGGTTTGGGTCTTCTATTAATAAGTTTTCAATTAGTTCCTTCATTTTGTCAAGTTCTCGTAAATACTCCGGTTCGATTGAAACGGTTACTACAGGAGTAGATACATATTTAACATCTTCAAAAGGAACCATTAGACCGGCAAGATCTTTATAGATTAGCGTTTCACCACTTTGTAATCGCTTTAATCCTTCAACTGCTACAATGTTACCAACAGGTACTTGTTCGACTTGTTCCCTTCTTTGTCCCATAAAGAGAGCGATCCTTCGGATTGTATCATAATTGTTTTCTCTTACCAAGAAAACATCTTCTTTCATTGAGCACATTCCGGAAAAAATTCTGCCCGTCCCTATTAAACTATGTTTATCTACTTGTACCTTGCTCAAACAAATAATCATAGGTCCTTTGGGATCACAATTTACCATAGCTTTTCCGATATCCGACTCTAAATCTCCCTCCCAGATCTTTCCAATTCTGTAAGTTTGCGCTTCTTTAGGATTGGGGAGATGGTCAACTACCATTTCTAATATGGCTTTATGTATTGGAAAATAAACTGCTAAATCAGCATAACTCTCTTTAGTGTAAGTTTCTTTATGATAACGAGTTCTAATATCAGAAAACTTTAGATCGTTATTTTCTAATAGATGCAAAGTAAAACCCCATTTGTGAAGCGCGGAACCAAATGCCACATTTCCCACTATCGGAGATACTTGCCACTGCTTTTTAAATGGTTTGTCAGCGTATCGATTTACAAGAGTGTTGAAATTCTTGATTATTCTAGAGTATTTTGTTCTTATTTGGTCATCACTTAGCTTTAATTCCCGGATAAGACGATCTATTTTGTTAATAAAGAGGACTGGTTTTACAGCTTCCTGTAGAGCTTGTTTAATCACAGTCTCTGATTGAGTTATTATCTCTTCAACAGCATCAACAACTACCACAACCCCGTCTATTAATCTTAGAGCGCGAGTTACCTTTCCACTGAAATCCAAATGTCCAGGCGTATCGACGAGGTTTATTAGAAATGGCTCATGGTCTTCAAGTGATTTTTCGTAGTATAATGAAATATTAGTAGATTTCATCGTGATCCCACGAGCTTGTTCTTCCTCTAAATAATCTAAGGCACGAGCCTCGCCAGCTATATCTGGCGATAGTAACCCTGCTTCACTCAGAAGGGAATCTGAAAGTGTAGTTTTACCGTGATCGATATGACCTACTAAGCCTATGTTTCTAATGTTCTTGGTTTTTTCCATCATATTCAGTATTTCTGAAATCTCCTTTCTACGGGGCATGTTCACTTTATTCTCTAAAAAATCATTAATAATATATTACTAACCATGATTAATTTGATTAAAATTTTAGGATTATTTGATGAAATTAGGAGCGGGAAATGAAAATTCTCATTACTCAAGATCTTCTTCATTAAGTTATGGAATACACCACACTTTCAGTTGGGTCAGAGCTTTCAACGAAATCATTTCCCGCATGATAAATGTAAATTGGTTATAGTTCAAATTCGCCATCTATTATAACAAGCCTTCCTTTGATATGCAACCTATTATCACAAAACAACTCGATCGCTTTAGGGAAAATTCTATGCTCCCATTCTAAAACTCTTGATCCTAAAGTATCTTCAGTGTCAGTATCATAAACAGGAACGCATTTTTGGATAATTATCGGGCCATGATCCGATTGATCATCGACGAAATGAACAGTACATCCAGAAACTTTGACTCCATAATCTAACACATCTCTATGCGCGTGCATCCCTTTAAATAAAGGTAATAGCGCGGGATGAATATTCATAACATTACCATTAAAGGCTTCAATAAATGTTCCGCTTACTAATCTCATGTAGCCTACCAAAACGATTAATTCGCAATTATACTTTCGAAACACTTCTATCATTTTTTTGTCATATTCTTCCCTTGGTAGATGAAAATACTTATTAGACTCAATTAGTTCATAGGGAATGTCATGATTCTTTGCACGCTCCATGCAAAATGCACCCACTTTGTTGCATATAAGAATTTCTACGCTTGCCTTATCTTTTAAAATGCCGCTTTTGCAGGCTTTAATTATCGCCTCTAAATTAGAGCCAGAACCACTAGCGATAGCTCCTATTTTTAATTCTGTCATAAATTTTTCTAATCCTTTTTATTAAAAAAAGATTACCTAATGAATAAAAAGATGCGTAATTTAACACCATCTATAATGAAAATGTTTTTATTTGAATAATTTATATAGTATATAGAAATTAGAATTAATTCATTCTTAAATTTAATCTCTGGTATTTGTATTAATATCTAAGAATTATTCTATTTGCTCTAAAACATCACTTAATGAATAACAACAACGGCATACATAATTTTAAAGGAGTTCATAATTAAGTTATTTCAATTAATTCAATCTAAAGATCACATAATTCTAAATTAAATCAAAATTCATTAGCTTTTACATTTTAAAATCAATAAAGAGAAATATTCTAAAAGAATTGAAAATATATGAGTTTCGAAAGCGAACTACAAAGAATTAAAGAGGAAATTATTCAGTATCTCCCTCCCGATATAAAAGTAAAAAAAATCGAATTTGAGGGCCCTGAAATTGCAGTTTACTCTGAGAATTCAAATCTTGAAGCAATTGAAAGTTCCGAAGTTCTGAAGGATTTAGCTAAATCTATGCGAAAAAGAGTGG
>Ga0307377_10000996_pt1 | contig 37559 bp, 36 predicted proteins | sample TR3MG_FD_202535 | JGI IMG/M metagenome (GOLD analysis project Ga0307377, IMG submission 202535) | Soil microbial communities from Risofladan, Vaasa, Finland - TR-3 | ecosystem: Environmental > Terrestrial > Soil > Coastal area > Acid sulfate soil | place: Finland: Risofladan, Vaasa | collected... | reverse complement strand
CCCAAAAGCAAGACTAAAATGCCAAAAATAATTTGCCCCCAAAGGGCCAGGTAAAAGCCTTTGGAAAGATTAACCTTTCCCTTTTGGTTTTTTAAAAGCAGGAAAAAGTTTTCGGAAATAATCCGGGAAGTTGATTCCAAAACTGCTACTTGGGTTGAATAAAGCATTAAAAAGCCAATTAGCAAAAAAAGGAAACCAAAAACTGGAGCCAGTCTTCGGCCAATAAGGCTGGCTTCAACAAAAAGAAAACTAATCCCTTCAATGCTGCCACCGGTCTGGTAAACCAAGGAGTAAGCTAAAACTGCCAAAAGAACAATTGTTAACAAGCCCAAGAACCAAAAAACAAAAAAGTGTTCCAGATTAACAATCTTCCACCATTTTTTAAATTCTCTTAAGTTGGCAGCAGTTTTGGGAAAAGTCCGGCCCTCAAGCTCAACCTTATTACTTCCTCGGGCAAAAAGGCTTTTTATCTTCTGGGCAAAAACGCCCATGCCATAGCCCTTTTCTTTAATGTAATAGCTCTGGACTAAATTTAAGTTTCCCCCAGCGCCTGCATAAGCAAAAGCGCCCAAAAAACTCATTAAAGAAATTCCTGCGGGCAAAAAGCGATAGTCGATGCCCACGCCTGCCAAGCCAATAAAAGTCGTTTGCCAATCCGAAGCTTTGGTAAGCAAGAAAACCAAAAACAAGATAAAAGGGATTCCCAATAAAATAACACTTTTTTGGAAAATCTCCATTGTCCGATACAAAGTTTTGCCGATGCTCAAAATTATTCCCACTAGCAAAAGCAAGCCAATCGCCACCAAAGTCTCATTGCCAAGCCCTATCATCTGATTAAGAATCTGGCTGCCGGCCGCCGAAAAGCCCGGCAAACCCCAGGCAATAAAAGTAGAGACAATAAACCAAGCTGGCCAAGCTCGCCAAAGTTTTCTAAAGCCGACAAAAATGCTCTCGCCGAAAACCAATGCATAACGTTCAATCTCCATGTTCATAAAAAACTGAAAAGTAATTCCCAGTAACGCCCCCCACAAAATCCCCAAACCATAATTGGCCGCCAAAAACGGCCATAAAATTAACTCGCCACTTCCGAGAGAAAGACCCAAAAAGATAAAAGAAGGACCGAGTATTTTCCAAAAAGAAGGGGCTTTGGGCAAATCTCTTTGAGACATCTAAAGAAATTGTAGCGGCTAAGATACTTCTTGACAACCAGGAAAAATCATAGTTAACTTGGAAGTAACAATTTAAGTATCAAGAGGATGGGGAGGGAACCAGCCCGATAATCCGTCCAGCAACCCTTCGACAAGCTCAGGGTGCTAAATCTGGACCCAAAAGGGAAGATACGTCCCGCGAAGCTTTAGCGAAGTGGGAAAAGCCAAACAAGCTCTCTTTTGGGGAGCTTTTTTTATGAATTATCAATATTTCACCTCAGAATCAGTGGCAGCCGGTCATCCGGATAAAGTTTGTGACCAGCTTTCTGATGCGGTTTTGGATGCCGCCATTGCTGCTTTTCCCCAATCCCGAGTGGCAGTTGAGTCTTTGGTAACAGAAAACAGAATTGTCATGGCTGGAGAGGTCAGTTGTCCCCAAAAGCTTGACTATAAGGCAATTGCTAGGGGAGTCGTCAAAAGATTGGGCTACACCAAACCTGAGTTTAAATTTACTAACCAGTCGCCCATCTCGGTCTATATCCACCAGCAATCTTCGGATATTGCCCTGGGAGCTGACGCTGGCGGCGCCGGCGACCAGGGAATGATGTTTGGTTATGCAGTCAAGGAGACCAAAGAATTAATGCCCTTACCGATTGTCCTTGCCCACCGCTTAGTAGAAAAAATGGATGAATTGAGAGAAAAAAACGGCCTTTCCTATCTTCGACCGGACGGGAAAAGTGAAATCAAGGTCAGATATGAAAAAGCTAAACCAGTTTCAGTCGAAAAAGTGGTTCTGGCAGTTCCTCATGAGCCGACAGTCGAGAATCTCCAGGCCAAAAAAGACCTTTACCAAAAAGTAGTTCTCCCGGTTTTAGAAAAATATGGGTTTACTGTTAAAGAAGAAGATTGTATTTTAAACGGCACTGGCAAATGGGAAATTGGCGGTCCAGCCACCGATACCGGCGTCACCGGCAGGAAAATTGTGGTTGATTCTTACGGAGGAATGGCCAGAATCGGCGGTGGAGCTTTCTCCGGTAAAGACCCAACCAAAGTAGATAGAAGCGGTGCTTATGGGACTCGATATTTAGCTAAAAACATTGTTGCCAATGGTTTAGCAGAGCGTTGTGAAGTCCAAATTGCTTATGTGATTGGCCTGGCTAAACCAATTACAGTGGCAATTGAAACCTTTGGCACAGAAAAGAAAAAGTTAAAGATTGTTGAAGATTTTGCCGGTAAAATTTTGGACCTTTCGGTTCGAGGAATTATTGAAGGCCTAAATTTACTCCAGCCAATTTATGAGAAAACCGCCGCTTATGGTCACTTCGGCCGGGAAGAGTTTCCCTGGGAAAAAGTAGTTAGGTTTTAAATTAGACTATTTCCATCACCGATTTCTCTTTACCTCGCTGACAGACAATAATTAGAGCATGAAAATTCCTGTAAATATTTAAGTCTGGTTTGAGGCTGTCATGGAAAAATTGTTGCAATTTCATGTAATCTTTTTCTTCTGTTAGACCATTTTTTTCCAGCCAACGGCGAGTGTATTCATCAATGACAAAAATTGGTTTGTCCAGGGCATACAACAAAATTGTGTCGGCAGTTTCTTGGCCAATACCTTTAATACTAAGGAGATGTCGGCGAACCTCCTCTATTTCCTTTTTGGCAAGCTCTTCCATCCCTCCCTGAGCAATAATGAAAGTACAAATATCAAAAAGGCGTTTTGGTTTGGACTGATAAAAACCCGCCGGCCGGATAAGCTGGCTTAGTGATTCTAAGGTTTTAAGCTCCGCTATTTTTCCAGTAGATAAAAGGTTTGCTTTTTTGAGATTTTTAAGGGCAATGTTGGCACTATGCCAGCTGGTTCTTTGAACCAAAATCATACCAACAATTATTTTTTCCCGTTCCTCAACCGATTTCGTCTCGGCACACCACTGCGGCCAATACATTATTGGGTCTCCATATTCCTCAAATAACTTTTGATAACTTTGATGGAGGGTGAGGGTGTCGGACATTATATTGGCAGTATAGCAAAAGCTAGAGCTGAAACAATAAAAGCAAGTAGTCAAGCTATAATAGATTAGTGAAAGAAGTTTTGACAAAAGCAAACAGTCTATCCAAAGAGTATCAAATCATCAAACAAGTAGGGGAAAGACTTCTGATTGAGGCTAAATAGGACAGACGATCGCGGAAAAGTGAAAGTATCCATTAATTAAAAACGAAAGTGGATAATATTAACTCTTTTCCCTTCTGATAATATTCAAGAGGTAATTTATGGTAGTAATCGTTATAGTCAAAACCAATCCTGTACAATTCTCCCTTATATATTAGAATATAATCATCACTTGGTGGATTAAAACTTGATTGTTGCTGGCTAGTAATAACACGAACTGCATTCTCTCCTCCAACTTTCAAATATTCAATCCCTGGCGAGGTTCCCTTAAATCGTTCAGGCAATTTATTAAAATTACTCAATGTCTCATCCCCAAACTGGTTAACACTTTGATAGGGTGAGTTTTTCTCAACAATAATGCTTCCTAACCTATCCCCTCCTGCACTTGAATAAAATTCATTGGAAAAATTAACCCATTCAGCATATTTATCATCAAAATGATATTGGCTTACTAAATCACTACCCGACTTGAATGTAATTGGATAGTCTTTGGGATACCTGAAGCTAAATTTTCCATTGACACTGACATATTTTCTAGAAGTAATACAAACAGAAAAGTTCTTCCCAATACAATTTAAATATTTCTCCTTATAAAGAAAACCAAAGATTGCAGTCAATAGAAGAAGTGGGATAGACAGCCATAAATACGATTTAGATTTAAGCAACTTTTGCTCATATTTTCATAATAACACCTTTGGGGATATTAAGAACAACTAGCTCGAACGATGGGAGTTTTTTCGAAGAACTGACTGGGTAAATTATCTGGAATACCCTAAGTTTACGAATAAGGAGACGCAAAATTTTTTTATCAGCAAAATTCCAATAACAAGAATCTATAAAACAGCATTAAAGATATAACCCATGATCATAATGCCGACGATCGTGATACCAAAAAACAAGCCTAAAAGCTGCCAACGCATAACTTTTTTAAGAATGAGGCCTTCAGGAATGGATACAGTCACAATCGCTGTCATAAACGCCAAAGCAGTGCCAAGCGGCACTCCTTTGCCAACCAAGGCTTCCATGACGGGAATGACACTGACAGAATTGGCATAGAGTGGCGCTCCGAATAAAGTGGCAAGAGGAATCGTCCACCACTGTTTAATTGCCAAGTATTGTTCTACCAAATGAGTAGGCACAAAACCGTGAATAAGCGCACCAATACTAACCCCCAAAACAACATAGGGAAAGATTTGTTTGGTAATACTCATGCCGTCTTTCCAAAAATAGGCAACTAGCTGTTTGAGGGGTAGCGAAGAACCTCCGTGTTCTGCCTCAACCTGTGTGCGGGATTTGAACTTCAGAAGCTCTGGCTTGACATATTTTTCAACCCGTAGTTTTGAAACCAATAGACCGCCGACAACGGCTACCGCAATGCCTACCAAGTTATAAAGAATCGTTACCCTCATACCAAACATGGCGGGGAAAAGATAAAGTGAAGACTCGTTTACCAAAGGGGAGCTTATTAAAAAGGCAAAAGTCACTCCCAAGGGAATTCCTGCGCCGACAAAACCAATAAACAAGGGTATTGAGGAGCAGGAACAAAAAGGGGTAATTACTCCAAGTGCAGCAGCAAACAGATAATCCAAGCCAAACCAGTGCCTTTTGGTAAGCATATCCCGCACTTTTTCCATCGGAAAGTAGTAGCGGGTAATCGCCATCACATAGTTAATAACAATCAAGAGCAGTCCAATTTTAATAACATCGTAAATAAAAAAGTTAACGGCACTGCCCAGGTATGATTGCCTACCCAAATTAAACCATCCATAGGTAGCTAAGTCAGCAAAAAGTTGTATTGGTCTGAAAATATCCATAATTACTTTTGTGCCTCTTTAAGAAGACTCTTAACTTTCTCTACATCGGGAAGGAATCCCACCATCACGGGTTTACCATCAACAGCTAAAACTGGACTAGACATCACTCCCATTTCAATTATCTTTGACACATCGGTTATATACTCAACTTCTTCATTAAGGTCTAACTCTTTAACGGCTTGTTGGGTTAATTCCAATAACTTTTTACAGGTTGGGCAACCAGAGCCTAAAACTTGAATCTTCATAATTCCACCCCCTTCTGAGGAATACTAAAAAGCAAGTTGGTAATATGTTTGCCTTTATCTGTAAGCCAGTAGTAGACTTTTAAACCCCGTTTTTCATCGGCAACAACACCAGCATCTTTCAGATCTTTAAGGTGATGGGAAATGAGGCTTTGAGACATCTCAACATGCTCCATCAGCTCACAAACACAATGTTCACCTTGACGAAGAAGACAAAGGAGTTTTAGTCGACTTTCTTCAGATACCAACTTTAACAAGCCCGACAATGAAACAACTTGTTTTGATTCCTTATTTGATGGTGAGCAACAACTGTATGAACCCATATTCATATTATACAAACAATGGCTCTTATAAATCAACGACTTTTTTTGAAACGAAGTAAAAGGAAAAAGACAGCTAAATGTTCGAAAAACATCTCACCCTATACTCCAGATGGGATATTCGAACGATGGTATGATTTCCGACGAACAGACTGGGCAACCGAGCTTGAATACCCAGAATTTACGCTAAGACAAACACAACAATTACTAACACTTTAACACTTGTAGAAGAAGTTAAATAAATTGAAAACCAATGTTAAATCTGTTTTACTAGTAATAGGATGAAAACAAAAAAACTACTTCTCGATATTATCGCCATAATCATTTTTACCATTCTGGGAATTATTTTAATTAAAACTCAAGCTCTCCCCCGTTTGGGAGGATTTTATCGATGAAAACAATAGCATACTATTCGGGGAAAATAGAAACAAAAAATCGAGAGTGCTTTGTCGGAAATCAAAAAGTTGACTGTCCGCAAAGCGGCAAATCATTTACTGCCAAAGGGGACAAACTTGATCTTTTACCACAAATTCCTTCTTTAGAAAAACGCAGTGACGCATTATTCTTTACCTTGCTTCTCATTGTGATTTTGGGATTTGCTGCGCTGGCACTATTCAAAATAAAAATTTTTAGCAAAACTTTAGCAGAATACATTAGACCAATTTGGTATTTTATTTTAATTTCCATCGCGGCTGTAGCTTGGCAATATCTGTTCGGACTGAAGATTGATGATAACTTTACGTCGATAAAGATTAGCCAGTGGATCTGGGAAATTTGTATTGCCGCTTCGGCTTATAAATTAATTAAGACAGCAAATTTTGGATATGGTAACTTATTTTTCTTGGCAGTTTTATACAGCTTCATTATTCACGGCTTGAAAATAACTGTCAGATATCTCTTTTACGAAAAGACGTTTTTATATTTGATTGACCGGTTTTTGTATGGAAGTTTATTGGTAACGGCAATTGTCTTTATTGGCGGGTCACTGTTTCTATTCTTCCGGCGAAGGGGAATTCTTAGATTTTAATCTCCCCCTGAACAATCTTTAGGACAATTTTGCCTTGTTTCGCCAAGACCCTGTTCACAGAGATTATTTCCACAAGTTCCAGAATCTTTCTCCTGCGGACTACCTGCTTCCCCAGGGCGGTTCATAAACACTGCCCCCAACGTTAACAGAAGAAAGATCGCTGTTAGAATAGAGAGGATTATATTTACCTTCCTGCCAGTTAAATGAAGGGAAGATACAGGTTTGGCTTGACTAAGCTTCCATAGCGTCAGTTTAGATTTTTCCAGAAATGCAAGTTTCCTAAGACCAGTAAAAATTCCTAAAAACATTAACAAACCAATAAAACCAAACCCAAAAAGCATGCCAGGCAGTCTCCCTGTTTGGTAACGAAGATTTGGTTTGGCTTGTCCATCTTGATTGGAAGCTTGCATAAGTTGGTCTTTAGGAGCGGGTTCAATAATTGTCTGACACTCAAAGACTTTATTTTTATTCGGAGACAAATATTCTTCAAAAAAATAGACCGATCCGCCAGTGCCAGCGGCAATCAATTTACCGCCCGCAGAGATATCCAATGATTGAACAAATTCACTGACCTGAATTTTCTTTTCTCCACCGTTTTTAGACAAAATCCATACTTGATTATCGCTTCCTCCTAAAGCTATAAAATTGGCGTCATCAGCAATATCCAAAGCGCCAATTGAAGAATTCAGTTGCCATTGTTTAACTGGTTTATTGCTATCTTTATTCAATAGGTAAACATCTCCTTTCATGGTTGCGGCGGCAATAAACTGCCCGTCGGGAGTAAGACTCATTGCTCGTGAAGAGTTTCGTTTTTGATTATCAAACTTCCAAACAGGAGTCGGCGAATTTTTGTTAAAAAGAACAACCACGCTTGAGTCAGGCCCTCCTTCTGTGGCAAAAGCAGCCCAAGAACCATCAGCACTGATTTTACTTTTAGAAACAGGTGAATCAAATGTCAACCGTTCGCTTTTGATTATAGGGTCTGGATTATCTTTGGAAAATAGATAGGCCTTCCTGTCGGGGCAACCGGTTGAAGCAACAAAATACTGACCGTCTGCAGACAAAGAAACATCATGGAAGTTACTATCAGCTCCAAACTCCCTGATTGGTTGGTTACTTTTTGCATCCCAAATGAGAACAACATTCCCTCCTTTTTCCACGTCTTGTTTCACAACGCCTGCTACCAAGTATTGGCCGTCTTTGGATATTGCCACAGCTATGGCTGGCGCCTGATACTTCCATACGGGTTGGCTACTATTTCTGTCAAACAATGCCACCTCCATTCCGAGAGCGGCCACAATTTGATTACCATCTTTGGAAATGGCAATACCGTTACCTCTGGAGCCGCCTCCTATTGGAGACGATTGATTAAATTGGTATTGCCAAATAGGCTTTTCACTATCAGTTGAAAAAAGGTAAACATGCCGACTTGTCAAAGCGGCTAAATACTGCCCGTCATCAGATAGGGCTACACCGCCAACCCATTCTTCCTTGGTAGAGTAACTCCAAAGCTTGTCGCCAGTGAAACTATTAATCAGGACAATTTCGTTGTTGTCAAAAGCACTTTCAAAAAGAACAGGGCCATTATCGGGAGAGTCGATAATTGAAGCTCTGGTTTTACCCACTCCATTTGAGGCTTCAAAATAATAAAAATTACCATCGACTTTATTGGGAACAAATTTGTATTCATAGCGAACACCTTTTTTATAATCGTTATCGTCTGAATTGGCTTTTTCCATCTCAATCGCCTCACCGTTAAAAATAATACGCATGTATTCTGGCAGCCGCCCCTCCTTATCACGATAGGTAACAGTATAGGTATAACGCTGACAAACCGGTCCCCACTCAGGAAAGACAAAGTTGTTGAAAAGTTCAGGGTCATTGGCAGTTTTTGGAAGCTTTGGGATTATTCCACCTGGCGCACTTTTATCTTCAGCTAAAACAGAATTAAAGCTAAAAAGGAAGTAAACAAAAAGAAGACCAAAAATAATAAACTTGTTTATCTTCATATCTGGTGTTAATTAATACAAAAAAAAGACTTTTTGAAATAACCCTGATTAATTTAATCCAAGCTAATTTTATTCCACCAACCAGATTATTCCATAATCACCAGGAAAACCTATTTTCCCTCCTATTTCTTTTTCTTGGCCTGAAATACTCCACTCTTTTAAGAAATCATCAATGGCGATTCTCCGCTGTTTTAAGTCAGGAGCAGCATCAATTTTATACTCATAACCATTATCCCATCCAGGGTCATTAGTATAAACATAGTTATCATCATAACCAGTAGCAATAACAAAATGGTTGCCATTATGGACAACTATCATTGCTAAAACATCTGAGGAAATTAATTTCTTTAGATAATCAAAAGCTTGCTCCTGATTATCAAAAAGTATCGTCTGCTTTTCTGGGCTAACTAACAGTTGACTATTGTAAAAATCCGCATATTCTTCTACATAGTTCTTTGAATAGGCGATACGAACATTATCAACTAACCCATATTCTTGAAAACCAATAAACATATCAGGCGGTCCTCCACGACCCTCGTTTTTAATAACGGCTCGGGCATTCTGGATTTCCTCATCTGTAAGTCCTGCGTCCATTAAAAGCATCAACGCGCTTGAACCCCAACACCAGTTTTTTTCACCATAATAGGGAACACTTTTAATATGGTAAGTGGAAGGAAACGAGAACTTTTTATCTCCAGAGATTAAAGTACCAATCTTCTTTCCTGTGTCTTTTTTGGCTATTTTAGAAATTAGTCCCGATTTATAAAAACCAAAACCCAAAGCAATAACTACGAAAATTGCAATAAATATTTTTAATTTAGACATCTGATTTTATTTAATTCATTAATAATTTTATATTAGCACAATAAACTTAATTTCCAGAAAGTTTTATAGCAACTTCTGTATAACACATATTCTTCTTCATTTCATCGATAATTTTTTCACAAAAGTAAACTTTTGGATCAAAATGGGAAGCATAACCAAAATAACATTCATCTTTTGTCTCTTGATTGGCCGCTTTTTCGCAAATCGCTGGATTTTTGGCTATTATGGCCCGATCTCGAATACACTTCAATTTATCTTCAGCTTTGATACTGTCACAAAAAGATAAAGGTTGCTCAAAAAAGGTTAAACAGGCAGCATTCCCTTTTTCACAAAAAGAAATATCATTTTCTTTTAAAGCAAAACAAGTATTTCTGTCTGGAGACTGGACAGAAAATTTATTACAAGACTCTGTTTTAATTTTTTCAGATTGTTGGGCCCAATAAAGGCCAGAGACAACATTGAAGTAACAATGTTCTTTGTCTTCTGCTTCATCACAAAAATCAATATTTTGGGTTGTTTCAGCAAGCTCATAAAAGCACATCTTTTTCGGTTCTAACTTTTGAATTTTTCGACAGTAAGATATATCTCTTGCGGCCATTCCTTGACATAATTTCTTTTGATCAGGCTCATCAAAATTCTGACAAAAACCCACATCTTTGTTGACAACTGCCAAACAAAAATAAACATCTTCGGCTTGTGAAATTTTTTGACAGACCTTGCTGGCAGGATTATCAGGAACAGTCCCTGTGAACTGGTTTTTGTTCCCAAACAAAAATCGAGGAAGCAAAACGATAGCTAATGCCAAAAGGAGCAAACTTACTAGAATGGTTAAAGTTTTTTTATTCAAGATACTGTTTCTCATTTAATAAAACTAACCTTTATGCTTTTCTATCATACCTCAATTTGAAGGATTTAATAAAGTTCGATAATCATCTCATCAACTCCCCCAGGCAGAATATTCGAACGATGGTATGTTTTCCGACGAACGGACTGGGCAAGTGAGCTGGAATATCCAGAATTTACGATGAAACAAACTCAACAACTATTATCTTTAATAACCGAGTAGGGTAAAAAGGACAATAACCGAAGCTTATAAACCTAAGAATTTGTTTAGTGCCTCTAACCGTTCATTTGTGTCCTGGTAAGCTACTTGGCTTATTTTACCAGTTCGAGCATATAAATCTAACATTTGTCCCATTGTAAGCGCAGAATGAAGATCAAATCCTGCAGTTGCTAATTGTTCCTTGCCACCCTGTTCTCTATCAATCAAAACTACGATGTCTTTTACTGCTACACCTTGACTTGTGAGAATCCCAACCGCTTCTAACTTAGAGTCAGCTCTCGTAACCAAATCATCAATGAGAACAGCTGTCCTTCCTTTGTCCGAATCTAAAAGCCCATCGATTTTTGTTCCTGTGCCATGACCTTTCGCATCAGTGCGTGGAGTCACCATTCCAACATCAAGTCTATCTGAAAGAGAGGAAACAAGGGGTGTTGCAGCTGTGGGAATGTCAGCCAACAAATCAAACCGTAGTGGTTGAACCAATTCTTGATAAACATCAACTGCCGCTGCTTTGGCTTCTGGAAATCTTCGAAGAACTCGTAAATCGATATAAACAGGTGAAAGAGGAGCTTCTGGGTTTTTGTCGTGTAGTTTTAATCGAAAATCACCAAACTTAATCGCCCCAATATCAAAAAGCTGAGCTGATAATCTCTCTTGGGCATCAGTTAATCCCTCTGGATGTGCGGGCTCGCCTCTTTTTGCTTCAATACTCATAGGTTTATCTGAATTTATTAATTTCTCCTCTTAATCGCTCTGTAGCCTGCCGAGCTGCTGAAGTAAAATCTGTACCTTTTGAGGCAAAGATAATTCCCCTTGAAGAATTTACGATCATACCCCAAGTGCGACTATCTTTACCCGCGTTGACAGTAGCTTCAACTCCGCCACCCTGCGCACCAATACCAGGAATAAGGATGGGCATATCTCCCACGATTTCTCTTATTTCCGCCAACTCTTTTGGATAGGTTGCTCCGACAACCACAGCGCAGTTTCCATTCTCGTTCCATGACTGAGCCACTTGACGAGCGATGACGCGGTATAAAGGTTCCTGAGCTTGTCCTACTGGTAAATCTTGAAATTCACCAGCACCAGGGTTAGATGTTCTTGCAAGAACAATTATGCCCTTATCCTTGCGGTCGAGGAAGGGTTTCATGGCTTCTTTTCCGAGATATGGATGAACAGTAATAGCATCAACGCCGAGCTGATCAAATGCAGCTTCAACATAGCCATTGTTTGTGCTGCCAATATCTGCTCGTTTTGCGTCCAGAATAACAGGAATATCGGGATAATTATCTTTAATGTGTTTCACGGTCCTTGCTAACGCTCTTAGTCCTTGATCTCCCTGCGCTTCATAGAAAGCTGCATTAGGTTTATAGGCACAAACAAGATCGTGGGTTGCATCCACAATTTCCTGGTTAAATCCAACCATGACATCTTCAACAGATGCAGAACCTTTTAGTGCTTGGGGGATTTTGGCAAAGGCCGAATCGAGTCCCACACAAACAAAATTACCCTGTTGCCATCGGTTTTCTAACCTTGCAACAAAATCAGACTTTGGAAGCGCTTCTGACTCTGGAGTTGGAGAACCAAACTCTCTCATTTTTATTTTATTTATTTTAACCTAACAAACTTTGGGGCAGTTTGATATTGATGGTATTCTACAGGATTTGTTTGTGAAAAATCAAGTGCTTATTTAAGAACAAAAATACAACATATTATCTAAAAATGTTCGGCAACCATTTCACTCGCTACCCTAGATGGGATATTCCCCCTAAAGGACTTATTCTGCAACCAGAAAATAGAGTTTGATATTGGCCTGCAACAAATTAAAACTGTTTTTGAGACTTTTAAAATCCAACCTGTTTATGCTTAAGTCATCCTTTCACCAACAAATAACCCCTCCCCATAATTTTTCATTATGCTTTATATGGCTGTCAACACAGGATACAGTTACTACCTTTTACCAGCGTTTTCGTTGCTCTGAAGATAGCTAACACATGCTCCTTGATTTTTGAAGCCGTATAATTCCCAACCCCCATTCTTGCAAGCATCTTTATCTTCAGGTTCTCCCGGCGGAGGTTCTATAACCTCTAGAACAAGCGTCTGGAAGTTTGCACTAAAATAAAGAGGGTTGAACCCTTCGTTGCCATGGGACTGGTTGAGATACAATCCTCCTTGATACAAATTCAATGAGTCCTGGTAGCGGGCCTGAACCATATAGCTGATAGTGTCTCCCAAATTAACGTTGATGGCACTATATGGGATAGTCATGGTCCAAACACCAATATTCCCATCCTCTGTGTAGACGAGGTTGACGCCTGCGGGCAGTGCACCTTGATTATTCCAAGGGTGGGAGCTCCCTGAGCCAACTCCCCATCTCACATTCCCCTGGGGCCCTGCAGAGAACCAATTGTCGTTTAGTAGATAAGTATCATCCCACGGTCCAGCAAAACCTGCTGGTTCGGCATCGCCAGTGTAAACAAGCCACGCCATGTAGGCATTGTTTCCAGACACCACCATTGGATCAGCCTCTACCTTGAGGAAAAGACTCTCCCCATCCGTTGTTAATTCCCCCTTAAGGTGAGGAATTCCATCGGAGTCGAAGCTGTCCAGTATAGTAAAACTGCTATTCGCTATTGCAGATCCGGCTAATAATACTGTTATAAAAACCGACAAAAATATTGATGTAACAATTTTCTTAATATTCATTTCTTTCTCACCCCCTTTCTTTTAAAATTTTTAATAAAAAAATCCGCCGTTGGGCGGATAGTAGATTTCCTTGAAACAGACAGGAAATAATTTCCTGATTTAGTCTCATGAGTTGAAAATATCACAATTTTTCAAAAGTTGTCAAATAGTAAATTAGGCCAGTTTCCAAGACTTTTCAAGGGACAAGAAAATCAAGAACAATTCAGCTCGAACGATGGTATGTTTTCCGACGAATTGATTGGGCAAATTACCTAGAATATCCCGAGTTTACGATGAAGCAGGCACAACAGCTGCTTTCTCTTTAATATTCTTCTAAATAAACTTTTGCCGAAGTTTTCAGTTGGTTTACATCTTTAATCCTAATAAACGCCCCCCAGTCATGTTTATATGTCTCAAACAGCTGAGGTTCAACTAAATACATACTCCAAACCAAATCCCAAGGAACCATGTTGCCCTTTCGAGTAAAATAGCCAGGGTTGGGTAAGAATTTATTTACCTTATTCCAAGAAATTAGATCTCTTGTCATAAACTGAACCATGGGGTGAGAATTTTTCTTTATCTGTATCACATCTGAGTTGGTCAACCCTACTCGAACAACCTCTTTCCCGATTGCCACTTTAGGTATTGGTAAATTAAATAAATACTTTGCGCTTTTTATATCTTTCAAGGCATTGAAAGAACATAGATGCCAGTATTTGGGAAAGTAGTAAGGTCCAGAACGAATAAAAAAGAATAAATCCACTTTTTCAATTAGCTCTGGGTGCTTCTTAAAAACAGCTGCATAATCGGTTACTGGTCCAAGTGCCACCAAGGTTACTTTTCCCTCAGATTCTCTTAAGGTTTCAGTTATAAATTCAACAGCCTCGCTATCCAACTGACCAGCACTCAGAGCTCCCTTAACCAGTGCAATATCAACTCCAGAAAGTTCTAACTGCTTCTTGGTGACATCATAAGTTCTTTCTCCGTCTATGTTTCCAAAAGTAGAGACAACTCCTAATATCCTCACCTTTCCCTCTGTATGTGCTTTAAGTAGTACTGCCAGCGCAAGGGCATCATCCTGTTCAACAGGTATTTTGTCAAAAAATATCCTTGAAGTAACGGAGTTATCAGTTGAAATTAACAATTTTCTAGGTTCGGTGTTAGAGCTAAACTCTGATGTTAAATCGGCGGAGGAAAGTTTCTTATAAAACCTCATGGAATTTGTTGTCAAAGACACTACTAAAACGCCTGCTAACAATAAAACCAAAATTAGAACTTTTATTAACTTACCTGTCATGCTTTTCCTTTTGATAGAGCCTTAAACAATAAGTTGCGATTCCTGCTATCAAAACAAAATAGAAAATTAGCAGACTCCAGGCAAAGATGATTGATGGTTGATTGCCAAGTGTATAAACCCCACTCTGCTTGAACAGTTTCATTACCCAGCTACCGCTTCCCCAGGAATGACCCGCAATAAAAAGAAACATTAGTAATAAATTCAGAGGTTCTTTTAGTCTCTCGAACAGCCAATACCAAAATACGAACCAGACAATAGAACCAAGTAAAAACAACCACGGCGACGCCAGTAAAAAGTAGTAAGCAGGACTTGCCTCATTAACTACTCTTGAACTTCCCCAATACTGAGAGCCTTGTCCCAACAGAGTTGCTACCCCATCTATCAAGGCAGGAAAAAAGAAAGCGAAGAATAAAGGGTTTTTGATAAGAACATTCTTAATTTTCATTTTCTTCATTTTACTTCAAACCAGAAGTTTATTAAAACTAAATGTTCGGCAACCATCTCATCCGCTACTCTAGATGGGATATTCGAACGATGGTATGTTTTCCGAAGGATAGACTGGGCAAGTGAGCTGGAATATCCAGAGTTTACGAATAAGGAAGTGAATAGATTTCTCAGCTATTAAGACTTCAACTCGCTCAACACTTTTTCTAAAACTTCGTGCTGATCAGTTAACTCACCTTTACAAATATCTAAGCTCAATAAACTCCATTTTTCATTTACCTTTTTACTGAGTAAAGCAACCAAATCAGCAAATGGCATTTCTCTTAAATACCTCATGGCATAGGAAAAACCCTTGACAGAGGTGAAACGATAACAATCTGCATTGCAACAAATCTCGGATTCCAGCGAGTAGAATTTGTCTGCCCCATGATGTTCCGCAATACAATGTCGGATATTCTCTTTCTGTTCATCCGATAACTCAGACTTTCCAAGCAACTCGTTTGCCTTGGAAAGCGACATCTCAACATGTTTCTCCAACTTTCCTCCTTGAATTGCCTGCCCAATCAAACAATCCATGAGTAGAGTTCCAGCCTCAACAATTTCAACATCGGCTTTTAGTTCTTTTGCTAATCTTTTACCAGTTTCGCAAGCCAAATCAATATGTTGTTTCAATGGCATTCCAGTTTTTTCAAACTCATCATATGCCAACTTTCTGGCTTGTATTAAAAAGTTTTTCATTTTTATTTTTTCAACTCTAACACCGTTTTTAATTTTTGCAGAATCTCTAAGGTAAATGGTTCTTCAAGCTCTCCTCTTTCAACCCACTCAAAGTATTCTAATTCCGTGCCGCCTTCACCAACGGGTTTGAAGATGTAACGCACATGGTAATTCCCATCCTTTCTGGTGAAGATAAACATCTCATTTTCTTTAAACTCGGTTACAACATATTCAGACCATTCTCCATTTTTATTTTGGTTTCGATAAATACTCCCTACTTTAACAGGACGCTCGTTGGTTTCCTCAGTAACAATCGAGTCAATCCACTTAGGGGTATTCTTAGGATTTGTAGTGAAAGCAAAGACTTCCTGGACAGGCTTGTTTATTTGGATCGTTAATTTCTTACTTTTCATTTTTGCTTTTTCTCCCAACTTTTGACTAAATCAAGCATTTCCTGCTCAAAATCAGACAGGAAAATCAATTCGATCTTTCTATTGTTTTCTTGATTAACGGAGGTTGTATCAGTAAAACCTTCATAGTAACCCTTTTTAACCATTCCCTCAGTTTTCCTACACCCGAAGACAATTCTAGAAATGCCAGACCAATTAGCAACAGAAAAGCACATAAGACATGGTTGGAGAGAAGCATAAAGAGTAGCCCCAACCAAGTCGGTTGTTTTCAGTTTCTTGCACGCCTCACGCATGGAAGCTGTTTCGGCATGACTCGTTGGATCGTTAAGTTTAAAGCCTAGGCTGACACCTTCAGATACTATCTGACTCTCTTTAACTACAATGGCACCAGCTGGAAAACCACCTTCCTTAACTGATTTTTTAGCTTGATCTACAGCTAGTTTGAGATATTGTTTATCGTCCATAATTAAGTATGATAACCCTCATAAGGTTCTTTACCTTTCTTTAAGATAAAAACTTTGCCAGTAATACCGCTGGCTTCTTTTGAACACAAATATACTGCATATTTACCGATCTCACTTGGTTCAATGGCTTCTCCAATATACTGAGGAAAATACTTTTTGTAAGCCTCTGTTGCCGTGTCGGAAGGAGAAATAGCATTTACTTGAATGTCTTTGTCTTTTAGTTCCTCAGCAAGCCCAATCGTTAAATCCTCTATCGCTTTCTTGGAAACATAGTAAGGCAACCATCCTTTTGCTCCGCTTTCAAATCTGGGAATTTTTTTTACTTCACTATATATCTTCTCAAAAATCTTTCCCATTTAAACTAAACTCCAACCGAGCTCTAAAAGTTTACTTTTAAGTTGGTCCTCGTTATGACGAGAAGACCATTCTAACTTACTGGCTCGCCAATGGGCTTGGGAATAAGTTAAGCCTTTTTTCATCAAAGATCTCTCATAAAGTTCATGAAGCAAAACATATGGTCTTTCGATTGCTTTCAGATCATTATCAAGCCAAACCTGGCCATCAGGGACAAAAGAATATACCAAATCATGTCCTCCTTCAGTAAAATCAACAAAATAGACGCTTCTGACAATTTTCCCATCTACTATCCAAACCGAAATTTTGTTGGCAGTTTCACCCCAAAGTTTTTCGTGAACGCTATTAGGCGGAGGGAAACTGGTCTTTTTTAAAATTTTTTTAACTTCCTTAGCCCTTTGGCGCTCAAGCTTCTCTTTAGCACCAGCAATTTCAATTGCCCTTTCATAAGGAAGACCGGCTTCCATTAATTTGTATTCCATCAAAAGATGATCCAGAAAAAATCTTCTTTCATCAGGAGAAGCTTCTTTATCAATCCAAAGTTCGTTTTCAGGAATAAAAGAAAAACTATAGTGTTGACCAAAATTAGTAAACTCTGGTTCAATTGTTTCTCTAATCTTTTGGCCGTTTACAATCCAAGCGCTCAGTTTACCAAATCTGCTCAGTTTCTTAAGATGGAAAATCTCAGCCATTTAAGAAAATAATAGCACAACTAGCTCAAATCATACCTTTTTTGTAGCGCCTCAATTCGGTTTCTGACTTGAGCGGCTCTTTCAAACTCCAGAATTTTAGCATACTCACGCATCTGTCTTTGCAGTTTTTTTATCCTTTTTTTGGCATCGGCCGGGGTCAAACCCTCATCATCAAGCTCTTCCTCTTCTGCTTTAACCACCAGGGCTTCCCTGATCGGTTTTTTAATTGTTTGAGGAACAATTTTATGCTCTTTATTATAGTCAATCTGGACTTGTCGCCGGCGGCTCACTTCTTCAATTGCTTGCTTCATCGCCTCAGTTTCTTCATCCGCATAAAGGATTACTTTCCCGGCCAGATTTCTGGCCGCTCTTCCCATGGTTTGAATCAAAGAGACCCGGGAGCGCAAAAATCCTTGCTTGTCGGCATCTAAAATCGCTACTAAAGAAACCTCAGGCAAATCCAGGCCTTCCCGCAATAAATTAATACCAACAACAACGTCATAAGCTCCCCTTCTTAAATCTGCTAAAATATCAGTCCTTTTTAGAGTATCAATATCGGCATGGAGATAATGAACCAAAATCTCTTCCCCGGTATTAACCGGTTCAGCCAAATAACTGCTAAGCTCCTCTGCCATTCTCTTGGTTAAGGTGGTTACCAAAACCCGCTCGCCTTTTTTCTTTCTTTCCAGAATCTCTTTGACCAAATCTTTAACTTGGCCTTCAATTGGTCTGATTTCTACCTCCGGATCAACCAGGCCGGTGGGTCGAACCAACTGCTCGACTACTCGGCCTTCAGCTCGACTAATTTCCCAGTCATCCGGAGTGGCAGAAACAAAAATTGCCTGCGGGACTCGTCTTAAAAACTCTTGGAAATTAAGGGGCCGATTATCCAAAGCCGAAGGCAAGCGAAACCCAAAATCAATTAAAGTTTGCTTGCGGGAAGCGTCTCCATGTTGCATCCCCCGAATTTGGGGAATGGTCATATGAGACTCATCCAGCACTACCAAGAAATCATCTTGATATTGATAACGAAAATAATCAAGCAGAGAAAAAGGCGGATCTCCCGGTAGCCGACCGTCAAAATAGCGGGAATAATTCTCAATCCCATTAACATAACCGACTTCTTTAATCATCTCTAAGTCATAATTGACTCTTTGGGTCAAGCGATTGGCCTCCAAGTCTTTACCCTCTTTTTTAAGCTGCTCTATTCTCAGTTTTAAATCCTCTCTTATCTGAGCAAAAGCATCTTCAATCAAGTCTTCATCCGCCAAAAAGTGTTTGGCCGGATAAAGAAAGTAATTATCTATCTCTCTTTGCCCTTGCCCTACCGAAGCCTTGGCGAAGGAGGGTTCAAACACCGCTCGAGAGCTTAGGGAAACAATTTTCTCTCCCTCCCAGGTAACTTTAATAATTTCGTCACTATAAGAAGGATAAATCTCAATCACTTCTCCCCGAAGCCTAAAAAAACCGCGGCTAAAATCCATTCTTGACCTTTGGTAATAAAGACTAACCAAACTAGAAGCAAAATCAGCCCGGGAGATTTTTTGGCCTTGATGAATATGGAAAATTCGGTTTTGGTATTGCTGGGGCGCACCAATATTGTAAATACAGGAAACCGAAGCAACAATAATTACATCTCTCCGGGAAAAAATCTGGCTGGTAGCCAAAAGCCGAAGTTTATCAATTTCCTGGTTAATATCGGCATCTTTGGCAATATAAGTATCGGTTTGGGGGATATAAGCTTCCGGTTGATAATAATCATAGTAAGAGACAAAGTAAGAAACAGCGTTATTAGGAAAATACTGAGAAAACTCCTGGTAAAGCTGGGCCGCCAAAGTTTTGTTATGAGAAATGACTAAGGTCGGTTTTTGAGCTGCCTCAATCACCTTAGCGACTGAAAAAGTTTTTCCCGAGCCAGTCACTCCCAGTAAAACCTGGTAAGGAAAACCAGCCTTAACTCCGGCCATTAGTTTTTCAATTGCCTGAGGCTGATCTCCGGTTGGTTGATAATCGGCTTGAAGCTTAAAATCCATGGCTATATTTTATCACTTTCAGGCTTCCAAAACCAAATATTTCCCGAAAAAAATCCAACTGCAGTTAATCGACCCGCCACTGGACTCCCTTACTAAACCAAGCTCCAAAATGATATAATAAAGGGTTGTTAAAAAACCAAATAAAACCCAAATAAATGGAAAGCAAGGACTATATTGTTATCAAAGGTGCCCGGGAGCACAACCTGCAAAACATTACCGTTAAAATTCCCAAAAACAAACTAGTAGTGCTTTCGGGTGTCTCGGGCTCTGGAAAGTCAAGTCTGGCCATGGATACTTTGTATGCCGAAGGCCAGCGCCGCTATGTGGAAAGCCTATCCTCTTATGCCCGCCAGTTTTTGGGAATGATGAAGCGACCAGATATGGACAGCATTGAAGGGCTTTCTCCGGCAATTGCCATTGACCAGCATGGTCTTTCCCACAATCCGCGCTCAATTGTGGGCACGGTAACAGAAATTTATGATTATTTGCGCGTCCTTTATGCCCGAGTTGGTCATCCTCATTGTCCCAAATGCGGCCAGGAAATCAGCCACCAAACTGCTCTTAGTATTACTGAACAAATAAGCAAAATTATTAACCAAAAAGTTGGCCAAGGGCAAACTGCCCGCTACTTCGTTTTATCTCCGGTAGTCCGAGACAAAAGAGGTGAGTTTTCCCAACTTTTTACCAATTTGCAAAAAAAAGGCTTTGAACAAGTTCGGGTGGACGGCCATATTTATTATCTGCGAGAAGTTCCCTTACTTATCAAAACCAATCGTCATAATATTGAAGTGGTGGTTGATAAAATCAATATTTTCAGAAAATATTCTAAAAAAGAATTTCAAGAAAGAATTTTAAATGATGTGGAAATTGCTCTGGACTTATCTGACGGCTTGGCCATTTTAACTGAAGTTGCTGACAAAAGCTTTAATTTCCCCCAGTCTCCTCGAGAGATGAAAGACAAAATTTTCTCCCGCCGCTTTGTCTGTCCTACCTGCAATCTTAATTTGCCGGAAATTGAACCGCGGCTTTTTTCTTTTAATTCCCCTCACGGCGCTTGCCCGGAATGCAATGGTTTGGGCGCAAAACTTAGAGTTGACACTCGCCGGGTTTCTCCTTGGCGGGCGGAGATGCTCGAGCGCCAATATCAGACTACCACTTCCGATACTGTCAGAGAAGAGATTGAAAAGTTGATGATTAAAGAAACTTGCGCGAGCTGCCAGGGCAGCCGACTTAAGCCAGAAGCGCTAAGCATTACTGTTGATAATCAATCAATTGCCCAAGTCTCTGGCCTGGCCCTAAATACCCTTCTTGAATGGGTAAAAACGCTGCCCAGTAAACTAGAAACCGAAAAAGAAAAAGAAGTGGCTGAATCTTTAGTTGGAGAAATAAAAAGCCGGCTGATTTTTCTGGTCGCCGTTGGTGTTGACTATTTAAGCTTAGACCGAACCGCTTCCACACTCTCGGTGGGCGAAGCCCAAAGAATTCGGCTCGCCAGTCAAATCGGCACCGGACTGACCGGAGTCTTATATGTCTTGGATGAGCCGACAGTCGGACTTCATCAAAGAGATGCCCAAAGACTGATTGAAACTCTAAAGAAACTGCGCGATTTGGGCAATACAGTGGTTGTGGTTGAACATGATGAAAAGCTGCTGCGAGCAGCCGACTGGATAGTGGACTTTGGCCCTGAAGCCGGTAAAAAAGGTGGCCAAGTAGTCGCTGAAGGGACACCTGAGCAAATTATGAAAAACCCCCAATCCTTAACCGGAAAATATCTGAGTGGCAAGAAATCTGTTTCTCACAGCACCAATCCTAACTACTCACTACTAGCTAGCCACTATTTAACTCTTTCTGGTTGTCAAGAGCACAATCTTAAAAACTTAAGCGTTAAATTCCCATTAAAAAAATATCTTTGTATTACTGGCGTTTCCGGTTCAGGCAAATCAACTTTAATTCACGATACCCTTTATCCGGCTCTTTCCAAGACGCTGGACGCTTACTTTCGCCAAAAAGCCGGTCAATTTGAACAAATAACCGGAGTCCAGCAGATAGATCAGGTGCTTTTGGTTAATCAAAGCCCGATTGGCAAAACTTCCCGCAGTAATCCGGCCACTTATACCGGCGTTTTTACTGATATCAGGGAACTTTTTGCTCAAACCCAAGAAGCCCGGCTCAGGGGACTAACTGCCAGCCATTTTTCCTTTAATACTCAAGGCGGCCGTTGTGAAGCTTGCCAAGGCCAGGGATATAGTAGGGTGGAAATGCAGTTTTTGCCTGATGTTTGGGTAGAGTGCGAGGATTGCCATGGAACCAGATTTACAGAGGAAATTCTGGAAGTTCAATACAAAGACAAAAATATTCATCAGGTCTTGAAACTGACTCTTAGCGAAGCCCTGGAATTTTTCGCTGCTTTTCCCAAAATTATTCGCAAGCTTAAAGTTTTGCAAAAAATCGGCCTTGATTATTTAGAGCTGGGCCAGCCTTCACCCACTCTTTCTGGCGGTGAATCACAGCGCCTAAAACTGGCCCGAGAATTGGTTAAAAACTCCAAATCTCACACCGTTTACCTTTTGGACGAGCCGACCACTGGGCTACACTTTGCCGATATAGAAAAGCTGCTGGCGGTTATTCGCGAGCTGGTCACTCGGGGCAGCAGCGTAATTGTTATTGAGCATAATTTAGATATGATTAAAAACGCGGACTGGATTATTGATTTGGGGCCCGAGGGTGGGGAAGCTGGGGGAAAAATTGTCGCCGAGGGAACGCCTGAGGAAATTGCTAAAAACACCAAATCCTGGACCGGTAAATACTTAAAAAAATATATAAAATAACTAACTCATGAATGAACTTAAAGAAAAATTAAAATCCATCCCCCAAAAACCCGGGGTATATATCTTTCGCGACAACAACAGAAAAATAATTTATATTGGTAAAGCCCTGGTTTTAAAAAACCGAGTTTCCAGTTATTTCCGCCAAAAAGCAAAAGATCCCAAAACCAAAGAGTTGATCTCCCGTATTGCCAATTTGGAATTTTTGGTCGTCAACTCCGAGTTTGAAGCTCTACTCTTGGAAGCCAGACTCATCAAGCAACACCAACCTAAATACAATATTAGCCAAAAAGACAGCAAAAGTTATCTATATATTGTCATTGGCAAAGAGCCTCCCAACCGAGTCTTTACTGCCCGCTGGACTGAACTTAATCAGGATTTACTTGATTGGTTTGGCCCTTTTCCATCCTCGGCCGATGCCAAAAGAATCTTAAGAAGTGTCCGCCGAATTATTCCTTTCCGCTCTTGCAAGACTCTTCGCAAATCCCCTTGCTTGTATTCTCAACTGGATCTTTGCCCAGCGGTTTGTCTTCAAACAACCGATTATGAAAAAAATATCAAACGATTAAGGAAATTGCTTTCAGGAAAAGCCAATTCTCTTTCCTCTTTGATTAAGAGTTTTGAAAAAGAAATGAAATCTGCTGCTAAAGCCCTGGACTTTGAAAAAGCCCAAGCTTTTAAAAATCAAGCCGATTCTTTAAAAAGATTGACTGAAGGCTGGCGAAGAGTTCCTCAAGAAAGAAAGGATTTTGCCAAAACAAAAAGCAAGCTCAGAAAACTCTTAGTTAAATATCAGGGCAGTGATCCGATTACGCTTAATAAAATTGAAGGCTATGACGTTTCCAATTTAGGAAAAGAAATTATTGTTGGCAGCATGGTCGCTTTTGTCGAGGGTGAACCTGATTCGTCTCTATACCGAAAGTTCAATTTAAAATATAATCAGCTTTCCCAAGATGATCCCCTGGGCATTAAAAACATTCTTAAACGTCGTTTAAATCATCCTGAATGGCTTTATCCCCAGTTGATTTTAGTTGACGGCGGCAAAACCCAGGTTTCGGCCGCTTTCGCAGCTCTAAAAGAAAAAAGTCTCGTCGGCAAAATCTCTCTTTTGGGAATTGCCAAGCAAGAAGAAGTAATTATCATCCCCAAACTTAAGGCCGAAAAGATTGTCAGCTGGAAAACTCTTCGACTCTCCCGTCGCCATCCGGAACTGCAACTACTGCAAGCAATCCGTGATGAATCTCATCGTTTTGCCCAAAAATATTATCAAGCCCTACATAAAATGAGAATCAAAGGCTAAGTTGAAAAATAAACTGGGGTTTTTGCTAGAATGTAGTCTATGGCAAAAGTTTTAAGGATTGAGCCTAAGAAATTTTTAAAAAAGCACTCCGGGTTCCTGGGTAAAATACTCTTGGTTATTTTCATCCTTTTTGTGGGCCTGGTCCTGGGTTATTTGGCTACTAATTACTTAAAAAGCCGGGCAAAGGGGCAAACCAGCATTGCTCCGCTTTCCAAAGATAAACATGTGGCTTTTTTAGGAGAAGTTTACCTCAAAATTCAAGAAAACTACTGGGATAAAATTACTGACGAGCAATTGAGTAACATCTTTGTTCTGGGAGTGGAGAAAATTCTTACTCAGCCACAAGCAAATCCTCCCAAAGACCGGGCCAGTTTGCAAAAAATGCTGGAAAAAATTATTAAGGAAATGGAGAGTGAGGAAAAAAAGAAAGAATTTACAGTTAAGCTGGCAGATATTGTTTTGGCAAATTTGCAACCCTTTGGACGCAGCCGACTTTATAGCCGTCGTGAGGAAACTCAGTTAAAAAACACGGTTGAAAATCGCAACCCGGATGTTGACCAGTACCAAGTTTTGGAGGTAACCAAAGACGCTTCCCAAGAAGAGATTAAAAAAACTTATGAACAAAAAACTCAAGACTTAAAAAAAGAAGACTCACCGGAAGCCGAACAAGAGTTGGCCCAACTGGATAAGGCTTATCAAGTACTCGCTGATAAAGATGCCCGAAAAGTTTATGATGAGTCAGGAGTTGAACCGACAATGGAATACCGCCTTGTCAGACCAAATGTCTTTTACATTCATATGAATAAATTTTCTCCGACCACAGTTGAAGAGCTTTTGCGGGTAAGCCAAAAGGTTGATAATAAACCCGAGAGTCTAAACAGCTTAATTTTGGATTTGCGCGATAATGTTGGCGGTGCGATTGACGGCTTGCCTTACTTCTTGGGACCTTTTATTGGCAATGACCAGTATGCTTATCAGTTTTTCCACCAAGGCGAAAAAGAAGATTTTAAAACCAAAATCGGCTGGTTACCCAGCTTGGTTCGCTACAAAAAAGTGGTGGTTTTGGTTAATGAAAATACCCAATCTTCAGCCGAGGTGATGGCCGCTGTTTTGAAGAAATATAATGTTGGCGTCTTGGTAGGAACGACAACTAAGGGTTGGGGAACGGTCGAACGAGTTTTTAATATTGAGCAGCAAATTGATCCGGCAGAAAAATACTCAATCTTTCTAGTCCATCGCTTAACTTTGCGGGATGACGGCCAGCCAATTGAAGGCAAAGGAGTTGACCCTTTTATTAATATTAATGACCCTGACTGGGAAAAACAGCTTTATGCCTATTTTGACTCTGGCCCTTTAGTGGCGGCAGTCAAAGAAGTTTTGGCTTCAAATTAATTTAAGAAATCTGGCTTAGCAAATCACTTTTTATCCCCAGTTTCTTCTGGCTGGTCTGCAAACGCCACAGATAAGAATAAAGGCCGTCTTTTCTCTTTACCAGAGAAGCATGGGAGCCTGTCTCAACTATCTCGCCGTTGTCCATCACCACAATCTTGTCTGCTCTCCGGACAGTGGAAAACCGATGGGCAATAATCAAGACCGTCCGGTTAAGAGAAATTTTGGCCAAAGCATCCTGAATCAAGCGCTCTGATTCCGAATCCAAATTACTGGTGGCTTCATCAAAGATAATAATTTTGGGGTCGGCCAAAATCATCCGGGCAATTGCCAAACGCTGTTTTTGGCCACCAGAAAGCTTAATTCCCCGCTCACCGACTTCGGTCTCATAACCCTTGGGCAAACTATCAATAAAATCATGCAAATTGGCCATTCGGGCTGCCTCAATTATCTCTGCCTTAGCGGCCTTGTCATTACCGTAAGCAATGTTATAGCCAATGGTATTATTAAACAAAATCGGCTCTTGCGGAACAATACCAATAAATGACCGCAGCTTGGCTTTGGCAAATCTTTTAATATCAATTCCATCCAAGGTAATTTTGCCCTTGCTGGTATCATAAAAACGCAAAAGTAACTTTACAATCGTGGTCTTCCCGGCTCCGGAGCGACCAACAAAGGCAATTGATTTCCCGGCCGGAATAGAAAGGTTGATTTTATCCAAAACCCTTTCCTTGGTATCAGGATAATTAAAGCTAACATTTTTGAAAACCAAGTTTCCGGCAAGTTCTTTTACCTTTACCGGCCTGGCCGGATCCTTAATGAGAATTTCACTATCCAAAACCGCAAAATATCTCTCAATATCGACAAAATGTTTGGCAATATTGCGGGTATGGTAAAGCAACTCGAAAAAGCGGTAAAAAAAGCTGGTAGAAAAGCTGGCCACCAAGACCACATCGCCCACTCCTACTTCTTGAGCCATATATTTTCTCAAGACCACCAACATCACCAAGAAAATCCCGGAAATTGAAATCGAGCCGATAACGGCATCCATCAGACGGAAAGTGTTGGCATAGCCCCAGATTTTTTTGGACCAGTCTTTAAATTCCTCAATTAGCCTTTTTTCTTCTTTCTCCTCTTTGGCAAAAAACTTTACCGTTTCATAATTTAGCAAGTTATCGGTAATTATTCCCGACACCCGGTCCTCCGCCTTATTAAAAATACTCCTTTTTTTGACATTCTCCCCAATCAGCTTCCAGGCCACTAAAGCGTTGACAATAAAAATTCCCAGAATAATCAGGGCAATCAAGGGGGTAATCCGGATAAAGAAATAAATCATTATCAGCAAACTAAGCAAAAAGCTGAAAATATTCCGATGGATGTTGTAAAACATCTCAAAGAAAGCTCCGTCTCCGCGCTTAAAGGCGCTGATTAAAGAGCCAGTATTTTTATTGACATGGAAGGCAAAATCCAAATCCTGAATTTGGCGGAAAACAGCTACCCGGGCGTCAATTGAAGCAGGAATAACTACTCGATCGCCCAGGTAATGGCTAAGCACCTCAGTTAAGTTTGCCAGGAGTTTCACTCCCACAAAAAGACCAAGGATGAGAAATATCCGCTCAAACCGCCTAGCCTCAATAGTGTCGATAAGGATTTTGTAAAAATAGGGTCCCAAGTTGTCCAAAATAATGGCCACGGCAAAGACCGCCAAAAAAGAAAAAAAACTTTTTTGGTACCGCCATAAGAATCGATAAAATTTTTTTAAGGTATTTAACATAAAGCCCCCCAATAAGTCGAACAAAAAATCCGGCGCCAAAACGCCTTTTTCCGCAAAAAATTGGGGAATAGCAGTATTTTAACCTATATCCTTAAAGTCTGGCAAGAAGCAGTTGCTAAACTATGCAGGCCACCTGAGGTTTAACCAAGTCTCGGTAATCCTCGGCTTTCATGGCCAAAGAGAATCGCCTATCGCCGGCACTAAAAACTATTTTCTCGTTTTTAAATAGTTTAGGGTCAGCAATTACTTCCAGTCCGAACAAATTGCCAAAAGGTGGCACGCCGCCGGGTTTAATCCCTTGGGTAATTGAGGAAATTTCTTGTTCGGTGGCAAAACGAATATCTTTTATACCCAATAAAGCCTTTACCTTATGATTATTAAAACGAAAATTAGCCGGGAAAACCAACATTACAAATCTTTTGTCTGAGTTTGATTTTTTTATTCGAACAATAAGCGCCTTGGCTCCTTGATGAAGAGCATATTCGGGTCTGACTTTGGCCGACTCCTCACTTGTCCTCACCGGCTGATGTTCAAAAGTCTCAAACCAACAGTTGTTTTCAAATAGTAAACTCTTAATTTTTTCTGTAACCGGATGATATTTCATTGGAAAAATTAAGGAGAAGGAGTTAAAACTGCTGTCGGAGTGGCTGTTGGAGTCACTTTTTCAAAAACTCCAGTGGCTTGGCCAGGAATTACATGAATTTTCTTGGCGACAATTAATCCGTTCTCGTCCAAACTACCAACCGCCACCATTCGCTGCCCAACCTCAAGATTAGCGGCAGTCGCATTAGCCACTCCTTTGATTTTAATCACTGTTTGTGAATTAAAGCTTAGCTGATAAACCCGATCTTGGTGAATTTGATGCACTAAAGTAATCTGGTTGCCTTCAAGATTGCTAATAATTCCCTGAACCGCTCTTCTTTTCCCCTCTTGAGCTTGGCTTTCTTGGCGAACAAAAACTCTAATTGTCTTTCTAATCTTCCCACCGGCAGTAGCTAACTCGGCACTTTCAGAACTAATAATGGCAATCTTGTCTTTCAGCTTAATTTGGTCTAAATTTAGTAGTCTTTTATTCTTACCAATTAGCTTAGTCTCTTCATCCAAAACCACCTCGGTCTTTTGCTTAGTTTTCTTTTCTTCCAAGACGACTTTATTCCCTGTTACCGACTCAACATTACCTATGGTTACCCTATTTTTCCCCACTGCCTGGCCTTCAGCTTTATCTTTTACTCCCAAGACTACTCCCAGATACTCCTCGGCCGCCACCGAAGAGGTCAAAACCACAAAAAGCAAGGCAAAAATCAAAAAAGTTAAAGAAATTTTTTTTGCTTTTCTGGTAGTTAATTTAAGATTGAGTATCATAAACGATATCCAAAACAACGGTTTTTTCTTCGCCGTTGGCCCCAAAAGCGCTGACTGTTAAAGTGTTTATTCCTTCCAAAAGCCCAACTTCACCTTCAAAAACTCCGTTTTCATCAGTTTCAAGGGCAATCTCATCACTGTCTGAGTAGACTGCCACTACTGCCCCAACCGCAGTTTTTCCTTTAACCAAAACTTTGTTGTCAACAACCACTGCCTCTTCCTTAGGGCTCTCAATTACTAAGTCAAAGCTGGGTTTCTCTGTTCCTTCTTTACTGATTCTAACTCCGGAAGCAGGAGGCGGAGTTACCGAAGTTTTAGCTTTGGAAAGATACCAAAAACCAAATCCCAAAGCCACTACCCAGACAAGCAAAATTGGGACTAAAAATAACGGGCGGAAAAAAATTTTTCCTTTCGCTGAACTAGCAGTTACTTTCACTTTTTCTGTCTCGTTTGCTAATCCTTCCATTCTCCTAAATCTTCCAATAACTTAAGCATTTTGTCAACCAATCATTTCCAACTATCCCGATAGCGATACATCCAGTGAGTAATATTGCCCTCACGGCACCATTTTATGGCTTTCTCCACCTCGTAACGGCAAAGAAAGTGGTCGTACTGACAAGACTCTTGAGCCGGCAAGGAATCATTCAATTCCTCCAAAAAAGGCAAGGCTTTTTTGTCAGCTATTTGCCCCAGTGCCCAAATAGCACTATTTTTCTCTCTAAAAGAAGCTTTTTCTGAATTAACGTAAGCAATCAAGGAATCAACGCAATCAAGTCGGTACTCTTCCTTGGCTTTAAGACAAGCGGTTTTAACTCCAGAATATATCGTAAAAAGCGAAAAACCAAAGAAAACCAAAGCCCCAAAAACCAAAATTAAGAAAATGACCAATAATCTTCTCATCGGAATGGGCCCACAATCGGCTAATTTTATCCAAATTTTGGATAACAGCACTTTTTGAAATGTTATCTAAACAGGTTACCTTATAATTTATTATGTGGGTTAGCAATAACCACCATCGACAATCAAAACCATTCCATTAACATAACTGGAGTCATCAGAAGCCAAAAAGAGAGCTACTTTAGCAATTTCTTCTGGTTTTCCGAATCTTTTCAGCCAAATCTTTTCATTTTCACTTTTAACAAAGTCTTCCGGTAAATCTTTATTCATTTCTGTGCCAATCCAACCCGGAGCAATTGAATTGACCAGCACTTTGGGTGCCATTTCTTGGGCCAACCCTTTTGTCATAGCAATAACCCCTGCTTTTGAAGCATCATAATCCATTGATTTCAGTTTCATAGTAATAATTATAGCAAAATTCAGATTATTCAAACTTAACGCTCTCTCACTCTTTTAGGAGATGTAAGTAAACCTAAAGCCAGCATAACCGTTTCTGCATCTTGTTTGCTCATTATCTCCCGGCTTTCCTCTGTTGTTAAATGATAGGCTCCATCAGAAGTCGAATATCTTCCCTTTTCTGTATTCCAATGGTCTTTGGCTCTAATTGCTCTAAGATATTTAGTCCCTTTGCCAAAATTTCCTGGTTCATAAGCATCCCTGATAAGAATTTCTCTCCTGCCGCGATTATCGCTCAATCTAATTCCGATAACTTTTCCACAATCATCAGGATATACACTAGTACCGGAACCGTAAGGATACGAAAATTCAAAATATCCCCAACTCGCATTATCCTGAAAAACTAACTCACTGGCATGAGGATTCTGCCAGTATTTTTCAAAAAGCTCATCAACTTGAGCCGTATCATTAGCCGTGGCTTCCGGAACTAAAGCGGCTTCACCAGAAAGACCACTCTCCCGAATATTTATTCCTAAACGAACTCTCCCAAAGGTACTTGTTTCCGCCGCTTTAATTAAACCGGCAATTTTTAACCGATCAAGTAAATTAACATAAGCCTCTAAATCTTGTTCTTGAAATCCCCAATAAACTCGCTGCAAACCGCGTCTCTCCGCACTCTTCCGAAACTCCTCCTGACTCTGCGGCGTATCGCATACTGCCCGGCAATAAGCCCGCCAAATTCCAATTTCTTGTTCGGGAGAAATGTATAATGCATAAGGAGATTTACTGAAATCAAAATAATATGGTCTAAACTTGTAAGCGTCAGGCAAACGATAGTTGGGAGAAAGAGTATAAATTTCGCCGTTAGAACCCAAAGCACTAAAATGCGGCCGCCCAAACCGTTTAAATTCACCGTCCCGACCACTTTTTCTAAAAGTACTAGTCGTAGCAAAACGTATCCCTGTTTCCGTGTCAATAGTATGCGTTACTACCGTCCGGTCAGTCTGGTCAAACTCGTAACTATATTTATCCGAAACTTCTGAAAAATCATAGTCTGCCTTTGCTTTTTCCATTGCTTTGTCTCTTGCCTGAGAAGGCGACTGGGGAGAACCAAAGTCAAAAGCTTCTCTTGACGCAGAGACAAAAACCTCCAGCTCCCCCAACTCCAAATTAATCATCTGAGTCTGAAAATGGCCTAAAGCGGCAGAACAAGGAGACAAACGGGAAAGGACTGCCCTGGTATCATGATCATTAGGGGTTGCCCCCAGGCCAATTTCCCGACGGAGTTTGGCCAAACCAAACCAACTAGAATTAACTGCTTCAAGCATGGCGCTTTCTACCATATCAAAAGCTAAAGTTCCGGTATAGCCGTGCCTAGTGTGAACTGCTTGCAACTCCCCTAGGCTAGCACACTGCCAAGAGTAAGTTAAAGTCTTTGTTTCTTCAAACACTTCTCCCCGCATCCCAGTTTTTTCTGAAAGTTGAAGATCTTTAAGATTTAAAGCGCTAACCGCGTCTTCAAATTTAGACAACAAAGCCCGAGCCGCCGTAACCCGATCGGGATTTTGACCAGTCATACCAGCAACTTGAGCATCATAAACCTTAGTCGCCTCAAGAACTGAAGATAAAAACTGCCTCTCCGCCTCTTCCAAATCATCAGCTCGCCCTTTCCTCTCAGCCCACTCATAATCCCTAGGGGTAGCCAAAGGAATCTTTACTTGTGACCAAAGATTTGTTTCAGGAGAATTTTGCTTCTCACCTTCGGCCATAATTTTAAAAATTATTTGTTGTTAACGTGACTAAATAAGTATAATTCTAATTTGATAGAAAACTCAAATATTTATAGTTTACTTTCCTTAATTCCTGTGACCACCGTGCCTTGAATCATTAAGATTTCTGGCTCTTCATACACTTGCCCCTGTGCAACATAAACATTATAAGGAACTAAACTAGCCCAGTATCTTTCTGCTCCTTCTCGGACTTCTCTTATTAGTGCTTCTCTTTCTTCTTCGGGCATAGAATTAAATTTTTCTTCAAACTCCTCTCTTGTCACTCCAACCCTAGAAGAGCCAAACACCTCTCTAAAAGCCCTAATCCTCTTTATACTTCCCTGCATCATTATTTCAGTAACAGAATCACCTTCTGCGACGTAAGTTCTCTCCGTGTCTATCTCTAAAGATAACAGTACTCTTCCTTCAATTGGTTTTGATCCTTGATAAGGAACAGGAGAAGCAAAAACAGCCTGATACCGGGAAATTCCCTTTTCTTTCAAAGCTTGAGGCTCAAAGCGATCCAAAGCCAACTCAGCAAACCACCGATTGGGACTACTTCTTGGCAGTTCTCTTGATTCCAAAGTTCCAGCAAGAATTTCTGTCGCCCTTTTGGGAGTCACTTCTGTATAAACAGTAGCCTTTTTTGAGTTATTTTTACTTTCAATTCCTTCGATAATCATATCGACCATCTATTTCCCACAACATTTTTTGTACTTTTTGCCAGAACCGCAGGGACAAGGGTCGTTACGGCCAACTTTTTGGACTCGAATTGGCATCTTGGCATTGGAGCCGGAAACAGTTGAAGAGGCTGAGGGTAAATTATTCATAGCTTGGGCAAGAGCAGAGAGGGAGCCTTTTTTAGACTTAGGCCGAGCTTGGGCTGGAGTAGAAGGCTGAGCGGGTTCAATTACTCGGCCTCTCCCTACTTGGGCCTGGTCGAGAGAAATTGATGGCTCTCGGACGGCTACTTGAACTCTAAAAATTTTTCTCACCACTTCGTTATCAATTTGATTTACCAAGCGTTCGAACATCTCAAAAGCTTCTTTTTTGTATTCTATCAGCGGGTCTTTTTGAGCATAACCCCGAAGTCCAATCCCACTTCTCAAATCATCCAAAGCCGTCAAATGATCAATCCAAAGTTTGTCAATGGTAGAAAGATAAACATAGCGCTCCAGCTGCTGAGAGACTTTCTCCCCATAAGCTTTTTCTCTTTCTTCATAAAGGTCATTAACTAGCTTGGCCAAAAACTCGATTATCTTTTGCGGTTCTTTAAGCTGAGAAATCTGGGATTTAATTTTATTCTGAGAAGTACCGTCAAAAGGAACAATTTCTGCAAAACCGAGAATAATTTTTTCATATTCTGGCTCAGTATAACCGTCCGGTGAATAAATGGAGACTAAGTTGGTTATCTCCTGATCAACTTTTTCTAAAATTTCTTGCTTTAAGCTCTTGCCTTCTTTGCTTTCTTCGGCTCCCCTTTCCAGGGCCTTTTTTCTCAAGCGATAGATAATTTCTCTTTGGCGATTCATGACATCATCATATTCGACCACCTGTTTTCTCATATCAAAGTTAAAGCCCTCGACTTTAACTTGGGCTTGCTCAATCGAGCGGGAAACCATCGGGTGCTCCAGAGGAACGTCTTCTGGCATATTAAAACGCGTCATCAAAGAAGAAATTTGCTCACCACCAAAAATCCTCATCAAATCATCATCCAGAGCGACAAAGAAACGAGAAGAACCCGGATCTCCTTGCCGGCCGGAACGACCGCGCAACTGATTGTCAATTCTTCTGGATTCATGCCGCTCAGTACCAATTACATGCAGACCCCCAAGCTTAATGACTTCATCATGTTTTTCTTGCCAGTCTTTCTGGGCTTTTTCAAGCTCGGCTTTCTTTTTAAAATCTTGCCTTTGGGGCGAAGCTCCTCCAAGAACAATATCGACTCCTCGACCAGCCATATTGGTAGCGACAGTAACCGCCCCTTTAGCACCGGCATTGGCAATAATCTCTGCTTCTTTTTGATGCTGTTTAGCATTAAGCACCTGATGAGGAACCTTTTTATGGTTCAGAAAGCGGTCAATAATCTCGTTTTTCTCGACTGAAGTAGTACCGACCAAAACCGGCTGGCCCTTTTTATGACACTCCTCAATCTCTTTAACTACCGCCGCATATTTAGCCCGCTGGTTTTTATAGACTACATCCGCATTATCGGCTCTAATCATGGGCTCATTAGTAGGAACAATCGTCACCTCCAGGTTATAGATTTTCTTAAACTCCTCGGCTTCGGTGGCAGCTGTCCCGGTCATTCCTGAGAGCTTTTCATACATCCTAAAGTAATTCTGAAAAGAAATGGTGGCCAAAGTCTTTGATTCTTGCTGAATTTGAACTCCTTCTTTAGCCTCGATTGACTGATGCAATCCTTCTGACCAACGACGACCAAACATCAGCCGACCAGTAAACTCATCGACAATGATTACCTGATTATCCTTGACTACATAATCCCGATCGCGCAAAAAGTGAACCTTGGCCTTAAGAGCGTTCTCAAGATGATGAATCGTCTCAAAATCCTTTTCATAAAGGTTATCTACTCCTAACATTTTCTCTACCTTGCGGATTCCATGCTCGCTTAAATTTACGGTTTTGGTTTTCTCATCAGATTCATAATCAGTGTCAGGAGAAAGACCCTTAATTAAGCGGGAAAATTCATAGTATTTTTGGGTCGGTTCTGTATCAGGAGCAGAAATAATCAAAGGAGTTCTCGCTTCATCAATCAAAATCGAGTCAACTTCATCGACAATCGCAAAATAAGGCTCCTTTTGAACCATTTCCTCAAGATCGCCGACCAAATTATCTCTTAGATAGTCAAAACCAAATTCGTTATTGGTTCCATAAGTAACGTCAGCTCTATAAGCTTCTTTTCTTTCAATTGTCCGCAAATGGGCCAAGCGCTCGTCATTCTCACTTTTATCTTCATACTCTGGATCAAGTAAAAAGGCCTTTTCATGAACAATTGCCGCTACTTTTAAACCCAGCGAGTTGAGAGCTCGACCATACCAGCCGGCATCTCGTCGCGCCAAATAATCATTAACAGTAACAATATGAACTCCTTTTCCTAAAAGAGCATTAACATAAGCGGCCAGGCCAGCCGACAAAGTTTTTCCTTCACCAGTTTTTTGCTCTGCTACCCGACCTTTGTGCAGGGTAATCGCCGCCAAAAGCTGAACATCAAAAGCGCGCTGGCCAACTTCTCTTTTAATTGCCTCTCGAGCTACGGCCAAGGCTTCGGGCAAGAGCCCATCCAGGCTTTCTCCTTTAGAAATTCGAAGCTTAAACTCAGGAGTTTTAGCGGCCAATTCTTCGTCGGAAAGTTTTTCAATCTTTGTTTCCAGGGAATTGACTTTCTCCACTATCGGCGCTAAAGAATCAAGCTCCTTTTGGTTAACATCAAAAATTTTCCTAAAAACTTTCAACATGAGATTTATTATACCTTATTTTTAGCCTCAATTGAAGCTAAAATCAGCAAATTGGTTACTAATCTCTTGGTCTTTACCCAAGGGAAAAATTCAGCTACTTGGCGAACAAATTCATCTGCTTGATCTCGCTGTTCCTGATTGAAGTATAGGCGGTTAAAAACCACCAGTCCATCCGGCCCAATAAGCTTAAGAATATCTTTAAAAAACTTATTGCTTTCTGCCTCTGGGGGAAATTCTTGGCCAAAATATAAATCTACTATTATCAGGTCAAATTTTGTTTTTTGTTTTTTAAGATTCTCAAAAGCATCATCAATGACAATTTTTAAATTGGGGATCTCGCCTAAGGCAAAATATTTTCTTCCCAATCTGATAACCTGGGGATCTTTTTCTATACCCACTATTCGGCTTCCCCCAAATTCTTGGGCCATTTGTTTGGCCAAAGTGCCTGCTCCTAAGCCTAAAATTAAACACTCTTTATTCTTTTTAGGCTTTTGTTTTTTGCCTTCTTCCTTTTTTATTAGTCTTAAGCCTTCTTTCCATAACTTGCTTACTAATCCTCCTGATTGAGGAATTTTCCCCACCAGCATCTCCCGCCGACCAAACAAATCCTCGCAGACTCTAATCTCTCCATTTATTGGAGAGTTGATTTTTGTCAATACTTCTCTGCCTAAAAAAAATTTACTCAAAAATGATTTTAAGCTCATCTAGCTAAATTAAGAGTAATTGATTTACTCGAGGAAAAAAATAGTCCGAAAAAATGAATTTCAAGATTAACTTTTGGGGGAAATTATCCCTTCGCCGACATAATCCTGCAACACTTCCGGCACTTTTACCGAACCGTCGGCTTGTTGATAGTTTTCTAAAATAGCCAGAATCGGGCGCTCTGAAAAGACGCTGCCGTTTAAGATGTGAACAAAATCCGAACCGTCTTTACCTTTAAAACGGATATTTAATCTTCTGGCTTGATAATCAGTGGTGTTGCTGACCGAATGAGTTTCCCGGTAGCGCTTTTCCGAAGGAAACCAAGTCTCAATATCCAGTTTGTTGGCAGCTGGGTCACCCAGGTCTCCGGTTACCATCTGGACTACCCGGTAAGGAAGTTTAAGGCGCTGCATCAACTCTTCTTCCAAAGAAAGTAAAAACTGATGCTCCTTTTCTGATTCTTTCGGCTTAACAAAGGAAACCATTTCCAGTTTATTAAACTGATGAACTCGCAATACTCCTTTAGTGTCTTTACCATAAGAACCAGCCTCTCGCCTAAAAGCAGTCGAAAAACCAACAAACCTTCTGGGCAAATCCTCTTCTGATAAAAGTTCATCTTTGAGATAAGGAACAATCGCATGTTCGGCCGTCGCCACCAGACAAAGATTGTCTTCTGGCAAGCAATAAGTATCTTCAAAACCATAGTTGTTATAGCCCAAAGCAGACATCACTTCTGTCTTAATCATTACTGGCGGTAATATCGGGATAAAGCCTTTGGTTAGCAAAAATTTAAAACCTAAATTAAGCAAAGCCATCTCCAACAACACCCCTTCATTTTTAAAATAGCCAAAGCGGGTCCCCGAAACCTTGGCTGCTCGCAAAGTATCAATTACGTCTAAGCTCTCTCCCAGCTGGTCATGGCTCTTAATAGAAAAATCAAACTTGGGAATTTTTCCCCATTTTCTTACCTCAATATTGCTGTTCTCGTCTTTGCCTAAAGGCACATCAGCTAAGGCCGGATTAGGTAATTTCCAAGCCAGGTCCTTTAGCTTAGTATCAAGCTGAGCCAATTCTACCTCTAACTTCTTAAGTTCGGCTTTAATCGCCTTGGCTCTTTTAATATCTTCTTTGCCTAACTTATTTCTTTCTGCCCGCAAAGTCTCAACTCCCTGCAAAATTTCTCTTCTTTTTCTATCCAGCTCCAAAACCTTGTTAACCAATTGGGGGTCCCGGTTTTTGGCTCGAGTCGCCTTTCGGAAAAACTCTGGATCTTCTCTTAATTTTTTAATATCAATCATTGGCCTTTATTTTACCACTTTTTCTGGGCAGATCCGCAAAGGGATTGTTCTCAAAAGTAATATGAGAAACTAGTTTTAAAATCTCGTCGATACTCAAACCATAGACTTTTTCCATAATTTCTGGGGCAGCGGTAATAACTTTCTCTTCCCAATTAAAGCCTAATTCTTCGGCAACTTCTCTGACCTTCTCTTCAGATTTTGCCTCGATTTCCGTGTACGGCTCAAGATTAGGCCAAGTATCAATAGTAATTTCCACGCCCTCATAATCCCAACTTTCCCGCAAAGTTTCCTGATAAATATTGGGTTTCAAGTTAAGTGCTTCCATAATCTCTACTGCCGTATCAAAATCACTGATCACTAATTCCGCTTCTTTCTGGTCAGAGACTTTTCCCCCTTCCTCGGCATGAATCTTAACACTCATAGTAACTTTATCTCCTTCGTCGCGAACCCGAAAATAGTGGCATTTAAGTTGCGAATAAGCTCTCCTGTTAGCAATTGACCTCCTCATTTTTCTCTCGGGAATCACTAATTTAGCCCCAATTTCTTGAAGTTTTTTGCGATACTCTTTTTTGTTTACCGGGTAAAATTTGACCTCAAACTCAGTTTCCATTTTAGAGTCCCAAATCGGCGGCAATTGCTTGCATTAATTTAAGGGAAACA